>Ga0136604_1000345_pt1 | contig 23868 bp, 18 predicted proteins | sample AntRauFillE10628_FD_104928 | JGI IMG/M metagenome (GOLD analysis project Ga0136604, IMG submission 104928) | Saline lake microbial communities from Rauer Islands, Antarctica - Metagenome Filla E10 #628 | ecosystem: Environmental > Aquatic > Non-marine Saline and Alkaline > Saline | place...
CCGCGATGTACCGGGCGAAGGACGGCGGTCGGAACCGCGTCGAGCTGTTCGACGAGGCCATGCAGCTGCAGGCCCAGGACCACCTCGACTGTGCGGCAGCGCTGCGCGGCGCCCTCGAGGACGACCAGATCGAGGCGTACTACCAACCCATCGTCGACCTCGGGACCGGCCGCGTCGTCGGCGTCGAGGCGCTGGCGAGGTGGTGGCACGTCGACCAGTTCATCGCTCCCGGCCAGTTCATCGAACTGGCCGAGGAGATCGGCCTGATCGACCAGCTCGGTGGGCACATCCTGGAGACCGCCTGCCGCGCCGGGCGCGTCTGGGCGGACATGACCACCGACCCGTTCGTGCTCTCCGTCAACGTGTCGCCGCGGCAGTTCGTGTCGGGCGAGCTGACGGGCACGGTGCTCGGAGCCCTGGCCGCGTCCGGCCTCGACGCAGGCAGCCTCCACCTCGAGATCACCGAGTCCGCCCTCATGAGCGACCCGTCCGTCCAGACCACCATCGATTCGCTGCGGCGGCACGGTGTCAAGTTCGCCATCGACGACTTCGGGACGGGCTACTCGTCACTCGCCAGCCTGCGGCAGCTCCCCGTCGACGTCCTCAAGATCGACTGCACGTTCGTGGGTGGCCTCACGACCAACCCGCAGGACCGTGCGCTGATCACCGCTGCCCTCGACCTCGCTCGCAGCTTCGGCCTGACCACCATCGCCGAGGGCGTGGAGACCCCTGAGCAGCTGCGTGAACTGCGAGCGCTCGGCTGCGACCTCGCCCAGGGCTACCTGTGGAGCCCAGCGGTCGATGCGGCCCAGTGCACCGAGCTGCTGCAGCACATGGCCGCGGGCGCGTCCCTCCTCGCGGGGTAGGCGTGTCGTACCCCGGCGTCCCCGGGGGTCGCCGGATGGTCCTGCCCGAGTACCACTGGGCAGGACCCCTGGGCAGGAACACGGACGTCCGCGACTCATCCGCCGAACGTGTCGCGGAACCAGTCGGCGATGCGATCGAAGAAGCCCTGCAGCTCCTCGGGGTCGACCTCCGGCAGGTCGACGTCGGGCAGCTCGACATCGGGCAGCTCGACGTCGGGCAGCTGCGGCCCGTCACCGCCGTCGACGCCGGGCTCGCCGTCGACGCCGGGCTCCGGGGCGGGCTCGGCCGTGGGCTCCGGCTCGGCCGTGGGCTCGGGCTCCGGCTCGGGCTCGGCCGTGGGCTCCGGCTCCGGGTCGGCCGTGGGCTCCGTCGCGGGTTCCTCGTCGGCGGGTCCCTCACTGATGTCGATGCGCACCTCGCCGCCGAGTGGCAGGTCGGTGCGTGGCGCCGGGTCCTGCGCGACCACGATGCCCGCCGCCTCGTCGGAGGCAACCCGCGAGATCACGACGTCGAACTGCAGCGCGTCGAGCAACCGCACCGCGTCGGACTCCTGGCGGCCGGTCACCCGCGGGACCGCGACGGTCGGGTCCTCGACGGGATCGGCGGCAGCGGTCAGGTCGACGGCGTCGCCGACCTGCACGGTCGCGCCGGGCTCCGGGTCATGGTCGAGCACGGTGCCCGGCTCGGCCTCCGGGGCTGCATCGGTGAACGTGACCTCGCCGAGGACCAGCTCCTCGGCCTCGAGCTGGTCCGCAGCCTCCTCGATCGACGCCCCGACCAGGTCGGGCACGGTGGCGTCGTCACCCTGGACCAGCGCGAACACCAGCGCGAGCAGCAGCAGCGCCGCAGCTGCGAGCCCGGCCCACAGCCATGGCGAACGCCTGGCCTCCTCGAGCGTCACCGAGAACTCGGTGGTCGGCTCGTCGCTCAGCGCGAGCCGCACCGTGCCCGGTTCGAACCCGTCCGCCGTGACCTCGAGGTTGTGGGTGGCGCCGTCCTTCGACCCCGCCGCCGGAGCGCTGGCGAGCGGGATCAGGAACCGACCCGCCGGGTCGGTCACCGACTGGCCCACCAGGGTCCCGTCGACGGAACGGAGCTTCGCCTGCGCGTCGAGGACCGGTTCACCGCTGCCCCCTGCCAGGACCCGGCCGAGCAGCTCGGCCGGCACCAGCTCGAGGGCCAGCGGGCGTACGGGCCGGCCGAGGTCGACCTCGTGCCGCGTGGTGAAGTAGCCGTCGGAGGTCGCCGCGACCTCGTAGCGCCCCCCGTCCAGGCCGTCCAGGGCGAAGCTGCCGCCGGCGTCGGTCACGGTGCGGGCGCGGACACGACCGTCGGCGTCGCGGGCCGTCACCTCGGCGACGACCCGGTCACCCGGCGCCCCGTCGGCGGGGGTGACGGTGCCGGTGATCCGTGCTGCTCGGAGCTCGACCTGGACACGTCCGCCGGGGTGGTCGTGGTCGAGCCGGGCGGCCGGGAAGCCGTCGCGGCTCACCGTGAGCCCGTAGCTGCCGGCAGGCAGCTGCACGACGCTGAAGCGTCCGTCGGCGACCGTGGTCGCACGGCCGACGACCGCCCCACCGGGTCCCGCGACCTGCACCTCGGCACCTTCCACCGGGGTGCCCGTCGCGGCGTCGGTCACGACACCTCGCAGCGTCGACGGCCCGTCGCCGGCCCCCTGGGGCCCCGGTCCGGCAGGCCCGGTCACGGCGTCGATGCGCGTGGTCGGGTCGACCTGCGACGGGTCCGCCCCGCCGAGGGGGGCCGTGGGGTCCACGGGGTCGTCGCCGGACGGTGGTGGCGACGTGGGCGGGCCACCTTCGGGCTCGGACGGATTCGGTGCGGACGGTTCGGTCATGATGAGCGGCCTCGGTCACGGCACCGATCGGATGTCGGCGTCCTCGCACTGCACGGAGTGTCAGGAGACCGTGTCGGCGCCCTCGGCGCATCCACCGGCCGTCCTCGGTCGCTGGCGTCGGCCGCCAGCCACGCCTCGGCGGCAGTGGTCCATGGAGGCGATGCAGCCCCTCTCGCACGACGGCCGGCCGATCGGGGTCCCACCGCCCGACCACCCTGTCGACTTCACCCACCCGGAGCCGGGGGCCGGGGCGTACCCCGGCCGGGACTCCGGCTGAGCTCCGACACGGCCGCAGGTTGTAGGGTCCGCCGGCGACTGGAGTCGAGATGTCCGAGCTGCTGTTCCACGTGGTCGGTGACGCGCCGAGCCAGGTCGGGCCCTTCTCGCACGCCGTGGAGGCCGACGGCTGGGTGTTCCTGACCGGCCAGATGCCGACGTTCCCCGAGGACCCGTCGCTGCCGCCGCCGGACGGCATCGCCGCGCAGACCAACCGCGTGATGGAGAACCTGCGGATCGTCCTGGCGGGGCTCGACCTCGGCCTCGAGCACGTGGTTTCCGTGCGGATCTACCTGACCGACTTCGAGGGCCACTACGCGCCGATGAACGAGGTGTACGCCTCGTGGTTCCCCACGGACCGCCTGCCGGCGCGCACCTGCATCGGGGTCACGGGCCTCGCGGTCGGGTCGCTGGTGGAGGTCGACCTGGTGGCGCGCCGCCCCTGACGGGCCGCGGCTCGGGGCGGGCTCGTCGCGCGGGCCGGGCCACGAGAGCCGACGGGGCTCACCGCGCGGCGTCGCGGACCTTGCGCATCAGTGCGCTGAGCTGGTGCAGCTCGACGTCGCCCAGGGCCGACCAGAGGTGACGTTCGAGCGACTCGTAGTGCCGGGGGAGCACCTCGCGGAGCCGTTGCGTGCCGGTGTCGGTGAGCACGACCAGCAGGCCACGACGGTCCGACGGGTGCGGGCAGCGCCGGACGAGGCCCTGGTCCTCGAGGCGATCCAGCAGGCGCGTCGCGCCACTGGTCGTCATCACCGACTGCTCGGCGAGGTCGCCCGGGCGGCACCCGTCGTCGGGGTCGTTGGCGAGCCGGACCAGCACCTCGAGCTCCGAGAGCGTCATCCCGGCGGCTGCCCGCAGGTCGGCCTCGACCAGCGCCACGAGTCGCTGGCTGCCCTCGAGCACGTGGCCGAAGGCGACCACCCCCTCGGTACGGAGGCGGGCCACCGCGTCACGGTTGCCCGGGTCGCTGCTGCCCGGGTCGTCGCAGTCTTGTCTGATCATGTTGGCGACGCTACCAACCGCTGCTCCTACAACTACTGCTTGCGCAGTAGTTGCAAGAGCAATTACAGTCCCAGCAGCGCCGAGGGAGAGCATCCGATGGAGCCAGACCAGCCGGTCGTCGCCGCGACCAGTCCCACCCGCGTCGACCTGGAGGCCGGCACCACGTACCGCTGGTGTCGCTGTGGCCGGTCCGCGAACCAGCCGTTCTGCGACGGCTCGCACCGTGGGACGTCGATCACCCCGCTGGCGTTCACCCCCGACGACGACGGCGCTGCCACGCTGTGCCGCTGCAAGGGGACGGGCAACGCGCCGTACTGCGACGGCACCCATGCCCGGCTCGGTGACGTCGCCGTCGGCGACCCGGTCCCGGACCTCGACGGGGGCGACGACGGCGGAGCACCCTCGGCGACACCGACCCCCGAGGAACCGACCGTCGCGGCGATCCACGCCCTGGCGCGCGACGGGTTGCAGGGCCACCACGGCGAGATGGTCGCGATGGGTGTGCCGCGCTCGCAGCTGCCCAGCTGGGACGACCTGCAGTTCCTGACCGCGCAACTGGCGACGCGGCCGCTCGACGAGGACGCCGAGGTCGACACGGCACTGGTCCTCGGCCCCCGCGCCGAGCGTCCGCTGCGCATGGAGATCCCGCTGTTCGTGTCCGACATGAGCTTCGGGGCCCTGTCGGAGGAGGCCAAGCTCACCCTCGCCCGGGGGGCCGAGCTGGCCGGGACCGGGATCTGCTCCGGCGAGGGCGGGTCCCTTCAAGAGGAGCGCGACGCCAACTCCCGCTACCTCCTCGAGCTCGGCTCGGGCATGTTCGGGTGGGACTGGGACCTGCTCGACGAGGTCCGGGCCTTCCACTTCAAGTCGGGCCAGGGCGCCAAGACCGGCACCGGCGGCCACCTGCCCGGCAGCAAGGTCACCGAGCGCATCGCCGAGGTGCGGGGACTCGAGCCCGGCCAGGACGCGATCTCTCCACCGGCCTTCGCGGACCTGCGCACGCCTGCGGACTTCCGCCGCTTCGCCGACCAGGTCCGGGAGCGCTCCGGTGGGATCCCCGTGGGCTTCAAGCTGTCCGCCCAGCACGTCGAGCAGGACATCGATGCGGCGCTGGACGCGAGCGCCGACTACGTGATCCTCGACGGCCGCGGCGGCGCCACCGGCGCGGCCCCCGCCCTGTTCCGCGACAACATCGGCGTGCCGACGCTGCCGGCGCTCGCCCGCGCCCGCGCACACCTGGACCGACGCGCCGGTCGTGAGGTGACGCTGGTGGTCACCGGTGGGCTGCGCACGGCCCCCGACTTCCTCAAGGCGATGGCGCTCGGCGCGGACGGCGTCGCGGTGGCGAACTCCGCGATCCAGGCGATCGGCTGCGTTGCCGCCCGGATGTGCAACACCAACGACTGCCCGTCGGGCATCGCCACGCAGAATCCGGAGCTGCGCAGCCGGCTCGACACCGACGCCGGGCCGCAGCGCCTGGCGAGGTTCTTCTCCGCGTCGGTGCAGCTGATGCAGGTGATGGCACGCGCCTGCGGCCACCAGCGGCTCGCGGACATGCGCGCGTCGGACCTGACGACGTTCGACCGGGACGTCGCGGCGCTGACCGGTGTCGCGTTCGGTGGACTCGTCCCCTCCTCGCAGCACGACACGACCCGCACCCCGTGACGACGCCCCGCGCGGGGATCAGCCATGCCGGGTGAGCGTCAGCGACACCGGCACGGTGCAGCGTGACGGTGGTCGGGCCGACCCGGCACCTGCGTGGTTGGCTGCGTGGTTGGCTGCGGGTGGTGGCAGCCCGTCGACGCCGCAGGAGCACGCATGGCACGCCAGCTCGCGCCCGGGACGCCGCGGTCCGTCGTGGCGGTGCTGGTCGCCCTCGTCGTCGTGCTGCTGTGGTCGTGGCCCGGCGTCGCGTCGTCGTCACCCCGTGACCTGGCGGCGAGCTGCCCCGGGTTCGGGCATCCCTTCGTCGACGTCACCGGGGTGCACGCAGAGGAGATCGGCTGCCTGTTCCAACTCGGGGTCACCGTCGGGTACGGCGAGGAGCGCTACGAGCCGACCCGCGAGCTGACCCGTGGCCAGCTCGCCTCGCTGACCGGCCGGATGCTGGTCGCCGCGGGGGTCGACCTGCCCCAGCCCGACACCGCAGCCTGGCCCGACGTGGGCGACGGGGTCCACGCCGTCGCGATCCAGCAGCTCACCGCCGCGGGTGTGTACGGAACGCCGCAGGGCAGCTTCCACCAGCTCGCCCGGCCGTCGCGCGCCGAGACCGCGACCGTCCTGGCCGCTGCGCTGCGCTTCGCGGACGTGCTCGGCCCGACCGACCGCGACCACTTCCTCGACGACGACACCCTGCCCGCGGGGACCCGGCAGGCGATCGACGAGCTGGCGGCGGCGGGTGTCGCGGCGGGCGTCGAGGTCGGACGCTACGACCCGCTGGCCAAGCTCACGCGCGGGGAGTCGGCCGGCTTCGTCGCCCGGGCGCACGACCTGGTGGTGACCGGTGGCGCGCCGCCCAGCGAGCCGCTGCCCGAACCGGTCGCACGCAGCCCGGAGGGCTGGCTCGTCGCCGGTGGCAGCAGCGCCGTGGCCGGCAGCGGCGGCACGCTCACCCGCTACAGCGTCGAGGTCGCCGACGGGCTCGAGTCCCGCCACGACGTGCTGGCGTTCGCCCGTCGCGTCGAGCAGGCGCTGCACGAGCCGCAGCGCGGCTGGACGGCCCGGGGCGAGCACCGCCTGCAGCGTGTCGCCGACCCTGCACAGGCGCGGGTGCGCGTGCTGCTGGCGTCGCCGTCGACCGTCGACCGGCTCTGCGCCGAGGTGGGACTCGAGACCGGTGGGTTCCTGTCGTGCTGGACCGGGCGCGTCGCTGCGCTCAACGTGGACCGCTGGGAGGTCGGCGTCGCCCACGTCGACGACGACGAGATGTACCGGACCTACCTGGTCAACCACGAGGTGGGGCACGGTCTCGGCCGGGGCCACCGGTCCTGCCCCGGCCCGGGCCAGCTCGCGCCGGTGATGATGCAGCTGACCAAGTCGACCCAGGGCTGCGTGCCCAACCCGTGGCCACACCCCTGAGCGACGCAGGGTCCGGGTCCGGGTCCGGGGGCGGGTCCGGGTTCGGGGCCCGTCCGGTCGCGTGTGCAGCGACCGTCGCACCGTTGCCACCGCGGCGTGCGGCCGGTCGTGCGCGTGGCCCTATCGTCGGTACCCATGCCACTGGTCGCACACTCGTCCCTGCCCAGCTTCGCCGCGCTGCGCGCGGCGGGCGAGGTCGTGCTGGACCCGGGCGAGGCGGCCCGCCAGGACATCCGCGAGCTGCACGTCGGGCTGCTCAACATGATGCCGGACGCGGCACTGCGGGCCACCGAGCAGCAGTTCCTGCGGCTGATCGGTGGGGCCGGCCAGATCGTGCAGGTGCACGTGCACCCGTTCACGGTCCCCGGCATCGAGCGCGGGCCCGAGGCGGCCGCGTACGTCGACGCGCACTACGAGACGTTCTCCGACCTGCAGCGCGACGGGCTCGACGCGCTGGTGGTCACCGGCGCGAACGTGTCCAACCCCGACCTCGCCGACGAGCCGTTCTGGGAGCCGCTGTGCGAGGTCGCTGCCTGGGCCGGCGAGCACGTCACCAGCGTGCTGTGCTCGTGCCTGGCGACCCACGCGCTGGTCCAGCACCTGCACGGGCTGCACCGCCGACGGATGCTGGTCAAGCGCTGGGGGGTCTACGAGCAGCGCGTGGTCGACCCCGACCACCCGCTGCTGCACAACACCAACACGCGCTTCGACGCGCCGCACTCGCGCTGGAACACCCTGACCCCGGCCGGCCTGCGCGAGGTCGGCGTGCGCGTGCTGGCCGAGACGCTCGACGGCGGGTTCCACCTCGGGACCAGCCCGGACGGCTTCCGCTTCGTGTACTTCCAGGGGCACCCCGAGTACGACGCGATCAGCCTGCTCAAGGAGTACGACCGCGACCTGCGCGACTACCTGGCCGGCAACGGGCAGGGCTCACCGCCCCACCCGGTGCGCTACTTCAGCCAGGCCGCGGTGACACTGGTCAACGAGCACCTCGAGCAGGCGCTGGCGGCACGCGCAGCGGGGCGTGAGCCGCCCCCGCTGCCGCAGGCCGAGATCGCTGCGCACGTCGACAACACGTGGGTCGACACCGCACGTGCGGTGTTCGCCAACTGGCTCGGGCTGGTCTACCGCCTGACGCACGTCGACCGCGGCCGCACGTTCATGGACGGCATCGACCCGCACGACCCGCTGGGTCTCGGCCCCGCGCCCACGTTGCCGACATCGCCGGAACCCCGGCCCGCCACCACCCCACGACCCGACCACCAGGAGCACCCAGATGCGTGACGAGACCCTCGCGATCCACGCCGGCTACGAGCCGGAACCGACGACCAAGTCGGTGGCCGTGCCGATCTACCAGACGGTCGCCTACGAGTTCGACGACGCCCAGCACGGCGCCGACCTGTTCAACCTCGCCGTGCCCGGCAACATCTACACGCGCATCATGAACCCGACCCAGCACGTGCTGGAGGAGCGCATGGCCGCGCTGGAGGGTGGGGTCGCGGGACTCGCGACCGCGTCGGGCTCGTCGGCGATCACCTACGCGATCCTGACCATCGCCAAGTCCGGCAGCAACGTCGTGACCGTGCCGCAGCTGTACGGCGGCACCTACACGCTGTTCCGCCACATGCTCCCCGACCTCGGCATCGACTGCCGCTTCGCCGAGGACGACAGTGTCGAGGCCCTGGAGGCGCTGATCGACGACCGCACCGCGGCGGTCTTCCTCGAGTCGATCGGCAACCCCGCGGGCAACATCCCCGACATGGAGGCCATCGCCGAGATGGCGCACCGCCACGGCGTGCCGGTGATCGTGGACAACACCGTGGCCACCCCGAGCCTGATCAAGCCGATCGAGTGGGGCGTCGACATCGTCGTGCACTCGCTGACCAAGTACATCGGTGGGCACGGCACGACCCTCGGCGGCGTGATCGTCGACGGTGGGACGTTCCCGTGGGCCGAGCACGCCGAGCGCTTCCCGATGCTCAACGAGCCCGAGCCCGCGTACCACGGCGTGGTCTACACCGAGGCGCTGGGCCCGGCGGCGTTCGTCGGCCGTGCCCGCACGGTGGCGCTGCGCAACACCGGCGCGGCGATCTCCCCGATGAACGCGTGGCAGCTGCTGCAGGGCATCCAGACGCTGGCGCTGCGCATGGAGCGCCACGTCGACAACGCCCAGGCGGTCGCCGAGCACCTCGAGGCCCACGACCTGGTCGAGTGGGTGGACTACGCCGGCCTGCCGTCGTCGCGCTACCACGAGATGGCGAACAAGTACACCGGTGGTCGCCCGTCGGCGCTGCTGTCGTTCGGCATCACCGGCGGCTTCGACGCGGGCGTGCGCTTCTACGACAAGCTCGACCTGTTCACGCGGCTGGTCAACATCGGCGACACCAAGTCGCTGGCGGCCCACCCGGCGTCGACGACCCACCGCCAGCTGTCGGAGGAGGAGCTGGGGACCGCGGGCGTGCGGCCCGACATGATCCGCCTCTGCGTCGGCATCGAGCACATCGACGACATCCTCGCCGACCTCGACCAGGCACTCGCCGCCAGCCAGGGCTGAGCCGCCGAGGCCGCACCGGGGGCGCCCCCGGTGCGTCTGCGCGGCCGAGACTCAGCGGCCGCGCAGCCGGCGCAGGACCGACACGGCCTCGTCGGCGCGCTCCACGGGGACCAGCAGGTGGTCGTGGCGCGCGCCGGCCAGGACGTTGCACGGCATGCCCGCGTCCGCCAGGGCCCGCGCCAGCGCGGCGGTCAGCCCGACGCCGTCCAGCGCGGTGGCCACGCAGACGGTCAACCACGCGGCCCGGAACCACGGCGCCAGCCCGAGCCGGGAGGCGTCCTGCTCGGCCAGCACCACGGTGGTCGCCCCGTCCTCGACGACCAGTGCCGCGACACGTGCGAGGTCGGGGACGGCGTCCGGTCCGTCGACCTCGCACACCACCCAGGTGCCCGCACGGCGTGTGACCTCCAGCGCCGCGAGGATCGCGCCGAGGTCGCGCTCGCCGGGTGGGGCAGCGTCGTCGGGCACGGCACCTCCTGGTCGTCCGACGGGGCACCGGTCGGCCCCGGACCGCTTCCGCGGAAGCGCTCGGGCACCCGGTCCGGTGTGCGGTCAGGCGCCCTCGCCGACCAGTTCGGCCAGGGTGACGCCGTGGTCGGCGGCGAGCAGCTCGGCGGCCTTCTCGCCGATCATGATCGCCGTGGCGTTGGTGTTGCCGCTGGTCACGTTGGGCATGACGCTGGCGTCCGCGACACGCAGTCCGTCGACGCCGAGCACGCGCAGCCGGGGGTCGACGACGTCGCCGATCCGGCACGTCGAGGTCTCGTGGTAGACGGTCAGCGCGTAGTGGCGCGCCATGTCCTCCAGCAGCGCGTCGCTCGGCTCGTCGCCCGCGCCGTGGCCGTGCTCCTCGGCCAGCGCCGGCGGGACGAGCAGGTCCCCGAGCCCGTCGCCGGGCCACGACGCGGCGATCTCCAGCCCCCGACGCATCACCGCGACCATCACGGCGACGTCGTGCGGGTCGTCGAAGTAGTTCAGGTCGATGACCGGCTTGTCCATCGGGTCGGCCGAGCGCAGCGTGACCGAGCCCTCCGAGTGCGGCTGGACCGGGTTGGGCAGGATCACCACGACGGCCCTGTCGGGGTCGAGCTCCGCCTCCGGGTCCTCGAAGAAGTCCTCCGGCGGGATGCGGAACACGTCGCGCCAGATCTGGGGCGTGTAGCCGCAGACCAGGAACCCGATCTGGGCGTCGTGGGTGTGCTCGTCGCCGAGGCCGGTGGAGAAGAACGCCACCGCGTCGTACAGCGAGGACGACGCGAGCCCGCGCCCGGTCGTCGCCCACTCGGTCAGCCGGCGCTCGGCCTCGGCCCGGACCGCCTCGAGCTCGGGTGGCAGGTCGGCGTCGTCGGCCGGGTCGGCCGGCAGCGGCCCGGCGGGGGCGCGCAGCGCGTCGGGGCCGAGCGACAGCGCGACCTGGGTCATCGTCTCGCCGACGCCCTCGGCCGGGAAGAACAGCCCGCAGTGCAGGTGGTCCTTGAGGTGCCTGCCGACGTCGGGCAGGTCGACGACCGGGGTGACCCCGACGGCCTCGAGCTCGTCGGCCGGGCCGATGCCGGACAGCAGCAGCAGCTGCGGCGAGCCGATCGAACCCGCGCTGAGCACGACCTCCTTCGCGGCGTCGACGGTGTGCTCCCGGCCGTCGGCGTCGCGGTAGGACACGCCGGTGGCGCGCACGCCACCCGTGTCGTCGAGCTCGATGCGCAGGACGTGGGCGTGGGTGACGACGGTGAGGTTGTCACGGTCCATCGCCGGTTCGAGGAACGCGTGGAACGTCGAGGAGCGCTTGCCCTCGCGGGTGGTGGTCTGGAACAGCGACGCGACCCCCTCCGGCCCGCCACGGTCGCGGCCGTTGTAGTCACCGGCGGGGATGCCGGCGGCGCCGGCTGCGTCGACGAACTGCTGCGCGGCCCCGACGACCGGGTTGCGCACCGAGACGCCGAGCGGCCCCTCGGTGTTGTGCGCCTCGGGGTCGACGACGATGTCGGCGCTCGGTGCGAGTCCCTCGGACTTCTTGAAGTACGACAGCACGTCGTCGTAGGCCCAGCCCTCGGCGCCGTCGGCCGCCCAGGCATCGAAGTCCCCCGGGTGGCCGCGCACGTAGGCCATGTAGTTCAGGCCCGAGGTGCCGCCGAGCATCTTGCCGCGCGGGACCATCATGGTCTGGTCGACCAGCCCCCTTCCGACCCCGCCGGGGTCACCGGTGAACATCCAGTCGGTCTCCGGGTCGTTCTGCAGGCTCGCGACGGCGGCGGGCATCGCCTCGTGCGGGGGTGGGGGCCCGCCGGCCTCCAGCAGGCAGACCGTCACCGACGGGTCCTCGGACAACCGGGCGGCGACGACCGCACCGGCCGACCCGCCTCCCACCACGACGAAGTCGAACTGCTCGGACATGCGGGTGCTCCCTGTCGGCTCCACGCCCGACGCGACCGCGCCGGGCCTCCCGGTGGCCAGCCAAGTCGTCGGACCCGCGGACGTGGGTGCGCCGGCCGCTCGTGCCGTTCATGCGGACCCCGGACCGGCACAGGCGCACGGACGCCGGACGCGGGCGGTCGCGCGGAACTCCACGCCCGACGTGGCCGTACGGGGGGCTGGTCGGCGCCCTGTCGTCGCGGCACCGTGGGGCCACGGCGACGAAGGACGCAGCAGTGGACGACCCGGCGAGCCTGCGCCAGCGGATGGTCGACGAGCAGCTGCTGCCGCGGGGCATCGACGACCCGCGCGTGCTGGCCGCGATGCGCGCCGTGCCGCGCCACCGCTTCGTGCCGGACCTGCCGGTGCGTGTCGCGTACGCCGACGCGCCCCAGTCGATCGGGGCCGGCCAGACGATCTCCCAGCCCTACGTCGTGGCGTGGACCGCGCAGCTGCTCGAGCTGCGGCCCGGCGACCGGGTGCTCGAGGTGGGCACCGGCTGCGGCTACGCCGCGGCGGTGCTCGCCCGGCTCGCCGACGCGGTGACGAGCGTGGAGCGGCACGCCGAGCTCGCCCAGGCGGCGCGGGCCACGCTCGACGGGCTCGGGGTGGCAGGCGTCGAGGTCGTCCATGGCGACGGCACGAAGGGCCACCCGGGGAGTGCGCCGTTCGACGCGATCGCCGTGGCCGCGGCCGCGGCAGAGGTGCCACCGGCCCTGCTGGACCAGCTCGCCCCCGGTGGGCGCCTGGTCATGCCGGTCGGCGACCGCCGACTGCAGGCGATGGTCCGGGTCCGGAAGACCGCCGACGGCCCGGTCAGGGAGGACCTCGGCGGCGTGCGGTTCGTGCCGCTGGTCCCGGACGCGTGACCGAGCCGCGGCGGGCGGGCTGCCTCGGCCGCGATGTGGCATCCGCCCGGCATGCTCCGTCCCTCACGGGACGGGGGAGCGGTGCGCAGCGGGCGGGGCACGTCGGTGGTCGTGGCGGCGCTGCTCGCCACGGGCTGTGCGCTGTCGCCGGGAGGCGACGGACCGACGGCGACCGCCCCGACCGACGTCCCGACCGGCGTCGCGACCGTCTCGCCCACGTCGCCGACGGACGCACCGTCGCCACTGCCGTCGGGCACGCCCGCTCCGTCGCCGTCCCCCGACCATCCGGGCACGCAGCCAGAGGTGGGCGGGTCGGAGGCCGACCGGGCCCCGCCCGGTGGTGCGTCGCCGCGCGGTGACGGCGCCCCGGTCGTCCGGCAGGGCCGGGTGGTCGACGTGGTCGACGGCGACACGCTCGACCTGGCCGACGGCACGCGCGTGCGCATCGCGGTCGTCGACACCCCGGAGGTGTTCGGCGGCGCCGAGCCGTGCGGCCCCGAGGCGGCCGCGTTCACGGCGGCGTTCGTCGCCGGCCGGCCGGTCGCGCTGTACCGGCCCGTCGGGGCGCCGGCGACCGACCCGTTCGACCGCACCCTCGGCGAGGTCGTGCGGGTCGAGGACGGTGCCTCGCTCAACGTCGCGCTCGTCGCCGCGGGGCTCGGCACGGTCGACGAGCGCTTCGCCGACGAGGACCCGGACCTCGCCCGCCGTGCGCGGGCAGCCGCGGACGGGGCGCCGAGGCCGCCGTGCGCCGACCCGGCGGAGCCCCCGACGGTGGACGGCGACGCCGCGGGTGCCGTGGTGATCGCCCGCGTGCGCGAGGACGGCCCGGGCAACGACGTCGAGCAGTACGGCGACTCGGAGTTCGTCGAGCTGGCCAACGGCGGCGACGCGGACGTCGAGGTGTCGGGCTGGAGCATCGTCGACGCCGCCGGCAACAGCGTCACGATCGGCCGGGGGTTCACGGTCCGCGCGGGCGGCCGCTTCCGGGTGTACTCCGGCGCGGGTGACGACGTCGCCGACGCAGCCTGGTTCGCAGGGCGCTCGCAGGCCTACCTGAACAACTCCGGCGGGGACGACCTGCGCCTGCTCGACGCCGCCGGCCGGGTCGTGGACACGTTCTCGTTCTGAGGTCCGGACGGATGGGTTCCAAAGGCCGGCGCGCGGCCCGGACCGTCGGACCCGGGCCACGTACCTTGGGTGGGCCCCCGCCCCCGAGACTGCTGGTGGTCGTCGATGCCCAGCCACGCGCTCCCGACCCAGGAAGCGTCCGCGCGACCCCGTCTGCGGGGTTGGTTGCACGCCTCGGCGGTACCGGCGGCGCTGGTGGTCGCGGTGTGGCTGTCCCGGATGGCCGAGGCCGGCGCCCCGCGCGTCAGCGTCGCGGTCTTCGGTGTCGGCCTGGTCGGGCTGTACGCCGTGTCGGGGACCTACCACGTCCCGCGCTGGCCCGCGCGGGTGCGCACGCTGCTGGGGCGCATGGACGTGGCGATGATCCAGCTGTTCATCGCCGCGAGTTTCACGCCGTTCGCGGTGCACGTGCTCCAGGGCACCTGGCGCACCGCGAGCCTGGTGGTGGCGTGGACGATCGCGGTCATCGGCGCTGCCATCGCCGCGTCGCCGCTGAAGGGACCGCGCTGGCTCGGGGTGGCGGGGTTCACGTCGTTCGGTGCGCTCGCCGCGGTACCGCTGCTGCGCATGCTCGACCGCTTGCCGCCGCCGGCCGTCGCGCTGGTCGTCGCCGGCGGGCTGGTCTACCTGGTCGGCGGCGTCGTCTACGCCCGCCGGCGGCCCGACCCGTGGCCGGAGTGGCTCGGGTTCCACGAGGTGTTCCACGGGATGGTGGTGCTCGCCAGCGCCGCCCACGTCGTGGCGATCTGGCGCTACGTCCTGCCACTTGCCTGACCCGGCGAGCCCCGCCACGCAGCGTCGCTGACTAGGGTCCCGGCATCGGCGGAGGGGTGACGGGATGCACGCAGGTACGACGCGAACGGCACGTGGGGCGGCCGCGACGGCGCTGCTGGTGGCGGGGCTCGCGGTCCCGGCGGCGGCCAGCCACGACGGCACCACGCACGTGCCGGACCCGCAGGTGTCCTTCAGCGACCCGCGTGGCGACGTCGCCAGCGACAGCGGTGGCGCGCTGACCGAGCAGCAGCGCCTGCGCCGACCGGCGTACGACATCGTGGGCGTCGAGGCCGGCTTCTCCGGTGGGAACCTGCTGGTCGACGTGGCGCTCGCCTCGAGCATCCCCGCACAGCTGGACAACGGTGCCCTGCTGGTGCTGACCGACACGCCCGACCCCGAGGCGGCGACGAGCTTCTGGCTGTTCAGCGCCGACGGGAGCCCCGACGGCGAGCGTCTCGCGCTGCGGGCCGACGACGCCGAGATCCTGGAGCTCGACTGCGCCTGGACCGCCACCTTCCCTGAGCGCCATGCCCGGTTCACCCTGCCGGTGACCGACTGCGGGCTCGACCTGCGCCAGCAGCTGTACATCGGTGTTGCCGTGGAGGAGTTCAGCTCCGACGGGACGATGTCCGACAGCGCGCCCTCGGAGGACTCCTCGGCCCTGCCCGGTCCGCTGGACGTGCCCGGGACCGACCGTCCCACCCCGGTGGTGCGCGACGTCTCCACGACCTGCGACGACCAGCCGCGGGACGCCTTCGGCGACGACGACGGCTCGCCCTTCGAGGACTCGATCGACTGCATCGCGGGGTACGGGATCACGCAGGGCGTGACGGCCGACACCTTCGGTGGCTCGCTGACGCTGACCACGCCGGAGACCGCGACGTTCCTCGACCGCACGCTGCGCGAGGCCGGGGTCGACCTGCCCGCAGCGGGTGACGTCTGCGCCGGCGACGGTGGCGAGCTGCGCGAGTCGGTCGAGCGGATGATCGCCGCGGGGGTGGTGGACGAGTCGGCCTGCGAGCCGGTGCCGACCACCCGCGCCACGATGGCCGCGTGGACCGCTGCGGCGCTCGAGCTCGGCGGCGTCGGGCTCGACGCCTCCACGGACTACTACATCGACGACGAGGGTCTCGGCGAGACGCAGGACGCGATCAACGCGATCAGCGACCTCGGCATCGTGCAGGGGCTCGGCGACGGCCGCTTCGCGCCCGGCTCCCTGCTGACCCGCGCGCAGATGGCGGTGTTCCTCACCCGCACCCTGGACACGCTGCTCGGCTGAGCCCGACAGGGCCCGGCTGGAGCCGACGGGGGCCGGCGCGGCCCCCGCCGGTCGCGTTGCCGCCGGCTGTCCCCGGGGGTCGCCGCGCGGGGTGGTCGGCGCCCGGCGGGCACTACGATCCGGCCGCCGGGAGGACACGTCGATGGCACCGTCGCTGCGCAGCGCCCTGGAGCGGGCAGGTTCCGCCGCCGCCAACGCGCTGGAGGTCGTGCGTTTCGGGGGTCTGCGGACCGACGAGGAGTCCTCGCCGTACTCGCTCGGGGGACGGGCGGGGATCGCCGACCTGCGCCGCTACTTCCCGGACTCGTCGACCGACGACCGCCCCGTCGTGCTGCTCGTCCCGCCGCTGATGCTGACCTGCGAGATCTGGGACGTCGCGCCGACCTCGTCCGCGGTCCGCTCGCTGCACGCCGCTGGCATCGCGCCCTGGGTCGTGGACTTCGGCAGTCCCGACGACATCGAGGGCGCCCACCGGCGCACCATCGCCGACCACGTGGTGGCCGTGTCCGACGCGGTCGACGTCCTGCGCGAGGCCACCGGTCGTGACGTGCACCTCGGCGGCTACAGCCAGGGTGGGATGTTCGCGTACCAGGTCGCCGCGTACCGCCGCAGCCGTGGGGTCGCCTCGGTGGTGACCTTCGGCGCGCCGGTGGACGCCGCGGCCGGCCTGCCGCTGAACCTGCCGCGCGGACCGATCACCGACGCGGCTGCGGCGGCGGCGCGGCTGCTGTTCGAGCGCTCGGCCGTTCCGGCCTGGCTGAGCAGCACCGTGTTCAAGCTGCTCGACCCGGTCAAGACCGCGCGCAACCGCATCGACTTCGTGCGCCAGCTCCACGACCGCGAGACGCTGCTGGCGCGCGAGTCGCAGCGCCGGTTCCTCGACGGGGGTGGGTTCATCGCCTGGCCCGGTCCGGCGCTCGCCGAGTTCGCCGAGCAGTTCATGCAGCACAACCGCCTGCTGCAGGGAGGGATGCCGGTCGGCGACCGCGTCATCACCCTGGCGGACCTGACCTGTCCCGTGCTCGCGTTCGTCGGCGAGAACGACGAGTTCGCGCAGCCCGGGTCGGTGCGCGGGATCCGCCGCGCCGCGCCGGGCGCGGCCCACCACGAGGTCGTCCTGCGTGTCGGCCACTTCGGGCTGGTCGTCGGCAGCTCGGCCACGGAGGTCACCTGGCCCACCGTGGCCGAGTGGATCCGGTCGGTCGAGGACGGCGCACCGCCGCAGCCCCCGATCACCCCGATCGGCGACGACGACGACGGGCTCGGCGACGGCGTCGACCCCGGTGCGCTGGTCGCGCTGGCCGCCGGCGCCACCGGCGACGTGGCGCGCAACCTGCTCGGCGCGGCGGAGCGCGCGTGGGAGGGGGTCACCGGCTTGGCCGAGGCGGCGCGCGCGACCCTGCCGCGTCTGCTGCGGCTCGAACGCGTCGAGGCCGACACCCGGGTCTCGCTCGGCCAGGTGCTGGCCGAGCAGGCACAGTCCCGCCCCGACGCGACGTTCTTCCTGTTCGAGGGCCGGGGCTACACCTACGCAGCGGCCAACCGCCGCGTCGACAACATCGTGCGCGGCCTGGTCTCGCTCGGGGTGCGCCAGGGCGAGCACGTCGGCGTGCTGATGCACACCCGTCCGTCGGGACTGGCCACCGTGGCCGCCGTGAACCGCATCGGGGCGGTCGCCGTGCTGCTGCGTCCGGCCGGTGACATCGTGCGCGAGGCGGACCTCGGTGGGGTGACCCGGATCGTGTGCGACCCCGAGCACGTCGAGCACCTGCGCGGCGTCGTCGACGTGCCGGTGCTTGTGCTCGGTGGTGGCGGCGACGACCGCGACCTGGGTCCGGGCCTGACCGACATGGAGCGCATCGACCCCGACGCGGTCGCGCTGCCCGGCTGGTACCGGCCCGACCCGGGGCGTGGCTCCGACCTCGCCTTCGTGCTGTTCGCCGGTGCGGGCGAGACCACCCACACCAACCTGATCACCAACCGACGCTGGGCCCTGTCGGCCTTCGGGACCGCGTCGGCGGCACGGCTCGGCGCCGGCGACACGGTCTACGGCATCACACCGCTGCACCACCCGTCCGGGTTGCTCACCGCGATCGGTGGTGCGGTCGCCGGCGGTGCCCGGCTCGCGCTGACCGCCGAGCTGGACCCGACGACGTTCTGGGAGGAGGTCCGCCGCTACGGGGTGACGGTGGTCGCCTACACCTGGACGTTGTGCCGCGAGCTGGTCGACGCGCCGCGCGACCCGCTCGAGCTGCACCACCCGATCCGGCTGTTCCTCGGCTCGGGGATGCCGGCCGGGGTGTGGCGGCGGGTCCAGCAGCGCTTCGCGCCCGCGCAGGTGCTGGAGTTCTACGCCTCCACCGAGGGCCAGGCCGTGCTGGTCAACCTCGGTGGGCGCAAGGCCGGCGCGAAGGGTCGACCGCTGCCCGGCTCGTCGAAGGTTGCCGTCGCGCGCTACGACGCCGAGGCCCAGCGCCTGGTCGTGGGCGACGACGGCTACGCGCAGCACTGCCGACCGGGCGAGACCGGGCTGCTGCTCGCGCTCGTCCCGGCCGGCCGAACCGTCGCCAGCGGTTCGCCGCTGCGCTCCGTCTTCGCGCCCGGTGACGCCTGGCTGTCGACCGGCGACCTGTTCCACCTCGACGACGACGGCGACTTCTGGCTCGACGACACCGAGGCCCAGCTGATCCGCACGCGCCACGGCGTCGTGCCCACGCTGGTGGTCGAGGACGTGGTGGGCCAGGTGCCCGGCGTGTCCCTGGCCGTCGCGCACGGCGTGCGGGCCGAGGACGGCACGCAGGTCGCCACGGTCGCGCTGCTGCTCCAGCCCGACGCGTCGCTCGACGTCGATGAGCTGTCGAGCGCGGTGCGCGACCGACTGCCCCCGGCGCACCGGCCGCAGGTCGTGCGGCTGGTCGACGAGGTCGCCGTCACCCCCTGGTACCGGCCCGAACGCGGGCCGCTGCGGGCCGCTGGCATCCCCGCCACGCGAGCGTGGGAGTGGGACGCGGTCGGCCAGGGCTACGTGCGCCTCTCGGCGAGGCGCCGCGACGAGCTGCTCGGCCGCGGTTGAGCCTGCGTCGGCCGGCCCGTGGTCAGGCTGCCCGTGGTCGGGCTGCCCGTGGTCAGGCTGCCGGCAGTCGGACCTCGAAGCAGCTGCCGGTCGGCTCGTTGCGGTGGTAGGCGATGTGGCCGTCCATCGCCTCGACGAGTTCGCGGGTCAGGTGGAGTCCGAGCCCGAGCCCCACGGCGTCGCGACGGTCGCCGGAGCTCTGCTGGCTGAAGGCATCGAACAGCCGACCCTCGAACTGCTCGTCGATGCCGGGCCCGTGGTCGCGGACACGGAGGCGGACCTGCGCACCCCCGGACCCGTCGAGCACCTCCGCCTCGATCGTGATCGGAGGTTCGCCGTAGCGCACGGCGTTGGTCAGCAGGTTGGTCAGGACCTGCTCGACCCGCAGGGTGTCGGCCAGGACCCGCACGTCCGACGCGACGGTCGAGGTGACGTCGACGTCCTCGAACGCGGTGGTCACCTCCTGCACGGTCGTCGCCAGGTCCACCGGACCGATCGACAGGCCGAGCCTGCCGTTGTGCAGCCTGGAGAGGTCGAGCAGCCCCGACAGCAGGGCCTCCTCGCGCCGGGCGTTGCGGACCAGCCGACCGAGGAGCTCGGCGCGCCTGTCCGGCGGGAGGTCCGGATGCTGTTGCAGTGTCTCGGCGAACCCGAGCACCGCGGTCAGCGGTGTGCGCAGCTCGTGCGAGGCGACATCGATGAATCGACGCAGCGCATCCGCGTCGCGAGCGAGTTCGTCCTTGCGGCGTTGCAACTGGTCGTGGTCGGTCAGGTCGCGCACGACCGCGACCACCAGCAGCTCGCCCTCCACGTCGAGCGGCTGCAGGCTGATGTCGACGGGGAACGTCGTGCCGTCCGGCCGTTGCGCGAGCAGGTGCCGACCGGTGCCCATGGTCCGGCGCGACGGGTCCCTGCGGAACCGGTCACGCTCCTCCCGGTGGACCCGGCGCAGGTCGCTGGGCACGAGCTCGTCGACCTCGACGCCGAGCAGCGCCTGCTCGGTACAGCGGAACAGGTCGGCCGCCAGGCTGTTCACCTGCCGGATCAGTCCCTGCTCGTCGACGATGAGCACCGCGTCCGTGGAGAGCTCGAACAGGGCAGCGACCTCACCCGCACCGGTGGGACGGACCGTCTGCCGCTGGCCGTGGTCACTCGCCCCTGGGTCACTCACCCCTGGATCACTCACCCTGAATCACCCACCCATGGATCACTCACCCTGGGATTCCCGGTCGCGGACGTGGACTGCTGTGGGAGGATAATCAGCGCGCGTGGGGCGCGCGCCCTTTGCCACGCGCAGTCACGGCGATCGGTCACCGCGATCGGTCAGCACGCTGGGTCACCCGACCGAGCGCAGGCCGGGTCGCTCGGCGCGGCGCAGGGCCGCGTCGTCGGGGTGGTGCCGGCCGGGCGCGTGGCCGAGCAGCGCCGACAGTCCACCCGCCTGCAGCAGGTGGCGCGCGTCGACGGCCTCGTGCAGCAGCGGCGGGAGGCGGTCCAGCAGCGGACCGCGCAGCTGCAGCGGTCCGACCTGGGCGACCCCGTGCCCGGAGCCGAGGTCGACCAACCAGCCGAGGTCGACCAGCTGTGCCGGTCGGGGGAGCTGGCCGCGTGCGACGCGTGCGGCGTTGGCGCCGGCGGCCCTGCCGGCCTGCAGCGCCACCTGGGCGCTCGGCGCGATCGCCCGTCCGAGCACGTCGAGGTGCAGCGCGACGTCGCCCGCGGCGAGCACGCGGCCGCGCACGCGCAGCCGTCGGTCCACCAGCAGGCGACCATCGCGGGTGGGGGCGTCGGGCAGCAGCGCGCTGGCGTCAGCGGCGGTGCCGGTCGCCCACACGACCAGGCCGTCCAGTCGCGTGCCGTCGGACAGGTCGACCCCGCGCTCGTCGGCGGCCGTCGCGCGGGTCGCCGTGCGCACGTCGACGCCCCGACGTGCCAGGACCCGGCCGGCGTGGCGTCCGAGCCCGGCGGCGTAGGCGGGCAGCAGCGTGTCGCCGTCCTCCAGCAGGGTGACGCGCAGGTCGGGGTGCGACGCCGCGGCCTCGGCGGCGAGCTGCACCCCGGTCGCGCCGGCACCGACGACCACCAGGGCGTCGGTGTCCGGGAGCTCCTCGCGCAGCCGCAGCGCGTCGCCCGCGGTGCGCAGCGTGCGTGCGTGGGCCGGGTCGAGGCCGGGCACGGGCGGCAACGAGGACGCCGCACCGACGGTCACGACCACCGCGTCGGCGGCCAGGGTGCGCCCGTCCTCGAGCTCCACGGACGGTCCGTCGACCGCGACGTGGACGACGCGGCCACGCACCCACGTGGCCTCGGCGACGTCGGCCAGCGGGGCCCACGCGTCGCCGGCGGCGCGACGACCACCGGCGACGGCGGCCAGGCGCGGTGCGAGCTCGTGGCGACCCTCGGGGTCGACCAGGACGACGTCCGCGCCGTGGCTGCGGGCGGTGCGTGCGGCGTGCACGCCGGCATAGCCGGCGCCGACGACCAGGACGGTGGGCACGGTGGCTCCTGGGAGGTGGGGGCGACGTACAGGGTTCGGTGCGGGGTTCGGTTCAGGATTCTCTATGGGGCAGGGTGCCCGGACGTGCGCCCGTGCGACCCCGCCGCCCCTGTCCGCGCGCGCTCGCCGGGCACCGTCACCGAGCGACGTCGCGGTCGCCGGTGCGGGTTCGTCGAGGTGTGGGTGCGGGTGCGGGAGGTCAGCCGGTCGGCAGCGGCGTCAGCAGCTGGTCGACCGGTGCGTCGTCGTCGACCAGCACCTGCGCGCCGGCCACGAAGTCGTCCAGCGTCCCCTGTGCGGTGCTGGCCGCGGCCTCGTCGTCGCCGCGCTGGCTGTTGCGCTCCAGGATCGCCTCGACGTCGATCGGTCGGTCCGAGCCGACCACGACGAAGTTGCCGCCGGTGCTCTGGTCGCGGGGGCCGAGGCGGACCTCGGGCGTGAACACCGCGACGTGCTCGAACACCGCGGCGATGGTCGCGACCTCGGCACGGGCGAAGTCGCGCGGGCCGTAGTCGATCAGGTTCAGGACGTAGGTGCCGTCGGGCACCAGCTTGTCGCGCACGAGCTCGACGAACTCGCGCGTCGCCAGGTGCCACGGCACGGACACGCCGCCGAACGCGTCGCCGATGACGATGTCCAGCGAGCCGTCGTCGATGCGTCCGAGGGTCAGGCGGGCGTCGCCGACCTCGACCTCGACGTCCGGGCCGGGCTCGAACCCCAGCTCCTCGACCGCGAGGTCGGGCAGCAGCGGGTCGAGCTCGAGCACCACTGACGTCGACCCGGGCCGCGTCGCGCGCAGGTAGCGCGGGAACGTGAATCCGCCGCCGCCGACGTGGGCCACGTCGACCGGGTCCGGCTCGGGGTGCTGGACCGCCAGGACGTCCGACAGGGCCTGGGCGTAGGAGAACTCCAGGTGGGTCGGGTCGGCGAGGTCGACGTAGGAGTGCCGCAGGGTGTCCAGCCGCAGGATCCGGCCGGTCTCGCGCTCGGGATCGACCTCGATGGCCGCGCAGAAGTAGGCCGACTCGTACTCGCACGGGCCGGCGCTGGTCAGGCTGAGCAGCCCGACGAGGATGCCGGGGACCAGCAGGTTCACCGTGGCCTCGCGCCTGCTGCGCAGCCGGGCGGTCAGCGCCACGCCGAGCAGCACCAGCGCGACCCCGAGGATCCGGATCGTCGGCCGGGTCGGGATCTGTGAGACCAGCACGAAGCCGGTCACGAACGTGCCGGTCAGGGCGCCGGCGGTGCCGACCCCCTCGAAGCGGCCGACGACCCGGCCGGTCTCGTCCAGGTCGTGCAGCGTCAGCTTGATGACCATCGGCGAGACTGCGGCGAGCAGCATCGCGGGCACGAAGAAGCCGAGCAGCGCGAGGGTCACGATCACGCTCGGGCCGGCGCCGCGGATGCCGTTGGCGAGGAAGTCGACCAGCGGCACGGCCAGCAGCGCGTACGCACCCGCGGCGCCGACGAGCAGGCCGAGCAGGCCGGCGGGGTCGCGGCGGTCGGCGGCCTTGCCGCCGAGCCAGTTGCCGGCGGCGATGCCCGCCAGGATCGTCCCGATGATCCCCGTGAACGTCTCGAGCGTCACGCCCACGTACGGCGCGAGGAGCCGCCCGGCCAGGATCTCCAGCACCAGCGTGCTCGCGGATGTGGTGAACAGCAGGGCGGCAGCGGCACGGGGTGACATGCCGGGGAAGGGTAGGAGCGGTCCGCGGACCGTTCGAACCCGTCGCGACCGGTCGTCGCTGGACGTGCCCTTAGCCCTCGGTCACGACCAGCTCCGCGGTCATGCTCGGGTGGATCTCGCAGAAGTAGGGGTAGGTGCCGGGCTCGGTGAGGGTGGTCGCGGCCTCCCCACCACCGGGGATCGACACGTCGAACTCGCCCGTGGTCCCGTCGGGCGTGCCGGCCGTGGCGGTGTGCGGGACGCCGTCGATGTTGCGCCAGACCACGGTCGTGCCCGCGGCGACGGTCAGGCTCGGCTCGCCGAACGCGAGCCCCTCGACCTCGATGACCGACTCGCCGCCGGTCGCGTCCTCGGTCGCGTCCTCGGTCGCGCCGTCGTCGCTGCCGTCGTCGTCCGCTGCGTCGGCTGCTGCGCCGTCGTCGGCCACGGCCCCGTCGTCCGCTGCGTCGTCGACCGCTGCGCCGCACCCCGCCAGCGCTGCCGCGGCGACCACGGCGACGACCCCGCGACCGAG
>Ga0136604_1000350_pt1 | contig 23685 bp, 17 predicted proteins | sample AntRauFillE10628_FD_104928 | JGI IMG/M metagenome (GOLD analysis project Ga0136604, IMG submission 104928) | Saline lake microbial communities from Rauer Islands, Antarctica - Metagenome Filla E10 #628 | ecosystem: Environmental > Aquatic > Non-marine Saline and Alkaline > Saline | place...
GCATGAAGAAGAGCAGCTCCACCACCAACAACGATACCCTCTTCAACAGCGGCACGAGTTGCGTTTAGCGCATCTTCAACACGGTCTTTCTTCTCTTTCATTTCAGATTCAGAAGGAGCCCCAACGTTGATGACAGCAACGCCACCATCAATTTTGGCAAGTCTTTCTTGAAGCTTTTCTTTGTCATAGTCTGAAGAAGAATCTTCGATTTGTTTTCTGATTGTTGAAACACGAGCTTGAACATCTGATTTCTGGCCAGCACCATCAACAATTGTTGTGTTTTCTTTGTCAATGTTCACGCGCTTAGCATTCCCAAGGTGAGACATATCAGCTGACTCTAAAGTCATGCCAAGCTCTTCAGAAATCACAGTTCCACCCGTTAGAGTGGCGATGTCCTTAAGCATTTCTTTTCTACGATCACCAAAGCCTGGAGCTTTGATAGCGCAAACATTAAGGCTTCCACGAAGCTTGTTCACAACGAGAGTTGTCAACGCTTCACCTTCAACATCTTCAGCAATGATAAGAAGTGGCTTACCTGATTTTACAGAAGCTTCTAGGATAGGAAGAAGCTCTTTCATGTTAGAGATCTTCTTATCAGTGATAAGAATATTCGGATCGTCAAAACCAACTTCCATTTTTTCTGGATCAGTTACGAAGTAAGGAGAAAGGTAACCGCGGTCAAATTGCATACCTTCAACAACATCAAGAGTTGTCTCAGCTGTTTTCGACTCTTCGATTGTGATCACACCACTACGTCCAACTTTGGCCATGGCTTCAGAAATAAGACTTCCGATTTCAAGGTCGTTGTTCGCAGAGATAGTCCCAACTTGGGCGATCTCGTCAGACGTCTTAACTTGATTTGATATTTTTTTGAGTGACTCACTTACTTTAGCGACAGCAAGGTCAATCCCTTTTTTAAGTTCCATTGGGTTGTGACCAGCAGTGACAAACTTCACGCCTTCTTTGTAGATGGCCTGAGCGAGAACTGTTGCAGTTGTTGTCCCGTCACCAGCATCTTCATTAGTTTTTTGAGCGACCTCTTTAACCATCTGAGCGCCCATGTTCTCGAAGTTGTTTTCGAGTTCAATTTCTTTGGCGACAGAAACACCGTCTTTCGTGATTTGAGGAGCACCAAAAGACTTTTGGATAACGACGTTACGTCCTTTCGGTCCTAGGGTTACTTTTACAGCGTTTGCTAGAGAGTTGACTCCGTGAAGGATCAGTCCTCTTGCGTCTTCTGCGTATTTTAATTCTTTGGCCATTGTTATCTCCTTAATTTGAGATGAGTTAAAAAACCTTTAGGTTTAATGAATAAATCTTTGTTTTGTATTACTGAACGATTCCGAGAATATCGTCTTCTTTCATGATGAGGTAATCGTTGGTATCAACTTTTACTTCTGTTCCGGCGTATTTACCGAAAATGACAGTGTCACCCTCTTTAACGTCGAGAGCTCTAAAGCTTCCATCTTCGAGGCGGTAACCTGGGCCCATAGAAACAACTTTTCCACGAACAGGCTTTTCAGTGTGGTTGTCAGGAATGATAATTCCGCCGGCCGTTTTAGTTTCTTCGTCAACGCGCTGGACTAGAACTCTGTCTTGTAATGGTCTTAATTGCATAAGGTCCTCCTTAAATAAGTTATGATGCAAGGGTATTTTTTAATTCTTTGCTTGGACAAGGTAATATCACTTTTGCCGTCGTCAAGGGTAGCTCAGCAAAAAAATATCTTAATTCTTTTAATAGCAGCGAGTCATTTTATTTCATACCAGTTGCGAGCAACACCGATATCTACCTTGAGAGGTACTTTAAGAGAAACAACCCCTTCCATCTTTTGCCTCACGAGCTTTTCTAACTCTTCGCATTCCTCTTCGGGAACCTCAAAGATCAACTCATCATGAACTTGCAGCAACATTTTAGTCTGCATTTTCTTTTCCTTTAGAGCTTTGTCTATTTCAATCATAGCGAGCTTTAAAATATCCGCCGCCGTTCCTTGAATAGGACTGTTAATCGCCATACGTTCGGCCATGGCCTTGACCGTCCTATTACTAGAGTGGATATCTGGAAGCAATCTCTTTCTCCCGTGGAAGGTAATGGCGTAGCCTTTTTCTTCGCACTTCTCTTTTAAAGAGTCCAAGTAGCCTTTGACGCTTGAGAAGCGCTCGAAATAGGCAGTGATATAGTCTTTGGCCTCTTTGCGCGAAATCTTTAAGGCCTTAGAAAGTCCAAAAGAACTTTGACCGTACATGAGCCCAAAGTTTACGGCCTTAGCTTTTGAGCGCTCATTGGCCGTTACTTTTGAGAGTTCCACTCCCATAATCTCACTCGCCGTTTGGGCGTGAATATCTTGGCCATCTTTGAAGGCCTTAAGCATTGTTGGGTCTTCAGAAAAATGCGCCAAGAGACGAAGCTCAACCTGCGAGTAGTCGGCGGCCAAGAGATAGTGGCCCGGCTTGGCGACAAAGGCCCGGCGAACTTTCTTTCCGGTTTCACTTCGAACCGGGATATTTTGAAGATTAGGATGAGTGCTACTCAAACGACCGGTCTGAGCAACGTGTTGATTAAAGCTCGTGTGAACCCTCTTTGTTTTAGGGTTGATCAATTGAGGAAGCGCCTTCACATAAGTTGACTGAAGTTTACCTAACTCTCGATACTGAAGTATGAGTTCCGGAACCTGGCTTACGTTCATGGCATTAAGCTCTTCCAAAACCTCAACATTTGTTGAGGCCCCGGTCTTCGTTTTTTTCAAGACAGGAAGTTCCAACTTTTCAAAAAGTAAAACACCTACTTGCTTCGGCGAATTCAGATTAATCTTCTCCCCGACAATCTCTTCAATCTCGGCTTCAATCTTATCTAGTTTTTCCGTCAGTTCGTTTTCTAAGTTTTTAAGAAAATCGGGATCCAGGCAAATGCCCTCGTATTCCATTTTCGCAAGTACGAAATTAAGAGGGTCATCCATCTTATAATAAATATCTTGCAACTCCATTTCGATCAGAGTCTTTTTAAACTTTTCACTCAATTGATAAGTCACTCCAGACCTTTCGGCCAAAAGTTGAATACGATGTCCTTCATCTAAGTCGAGACTCATTTGCGACTTTTTATCAGGCATATGTTTGAGGTCAAAACCCAGGAACTCATCGCACATGGAGGCCAAGTCATGTTGGCCCGATGAACTAATATTATAGTGTGCCTGAACAATGTCGAATGTTGGTGCCTTGAATTCAAATCCGAGTCTTAAAGCATAGGCCAAATCTTTTTTGATATGATCCGAGCAGATTTCGATTTTTTCACTTCCCCAGGTTTGTTCGAGGAGTTGTTGAAGCTCATTTTTGCCAAGCTCCTTATCAAATAAAACGACCCAACTCTCGTCACCTGAAAAAGACAGGCTTATTGCTGTGCAGTTTTTAGAGCGGATGTCTTCACTGTCGTATTCTGTATGCATTCCAACGGCAGTTACAGACTTAAGTTTTTCACTGAGTAGCTTGAATTCCTCATGGCCCGCCACAGTGTTAACCTGACGGTCTTGAGAATGTGTTTCACTTTCAATATTAACTATTTCTGCGTCATCGGCATTCTCCGCGATATGATCTTGATAACGCATGTCTTCGAGTTTTGTAATGGCCGTTTTAAAGCCCAATTTCTTTAAAAATGCCATCAGATCATCACCAGGAAAAAACTTAAATTCGACTTCCTTAGCGGCGAGCTTTAAATCAACATCAGTCACGATTTGAACAAGCTTTTTTGATAAAGTTGCGTCATCTAAATGATTTTCAAAAGCATTCGTAAGCTTTTTTCCTTTAAAAGTATCTTTCGCCTCAATACATCGATCAAGGGTTTCATGTTCGGCCAAGAGCTTTGCGGCACCTTTTGCGCCTATCCCTTTCATGCCGGGGATATTATCTGAGGTGTCACCAACCATCGACAGGTAGTCTACGATTTGAGACGGCTTGACTCCCATTTTCTCAAAGACAGCTTCTTCATCGTAAATTTTACCTTTCATGGTATCGACCATCTTTACGTGCCCATCCACAAACTGCATGAGATCTTTATCACCTGAAGCAATAAGAATTTCATCAAAATCATCTCGCCACTGGATCACGGCCGAACCTATGATGTCATCGGCTTCATAATTGTCGTCCTTGGCCTCGGGTAGACCCATTTTTTGGACAAGTTCATCAATCAATGCAAATTGTGGGACGAGCTCTTCTGGTGGTTCTGAGCGGTTGGCCTTGTACTGATCATAAATTTCATTTCTAAATGTCCCCCCCGAAGTATCTCTTGCCAAGAGGATATGAGTTGGGCGGTAGTCGCTCATCAGTTTTAACAACATAGAAAGAACACCACGGACTGCATTAACTGGTGTGCCATCTGGCGCGTTGAGAACTCGAATCGCAAAAAAAGCTCGGAAAATAAAATTACTCACGTCGACGACGATGAGACGTTTTTTCATGGGGGGCTCCTTCAGGTGTTTTAGCAAAAGCACCATAGCCCGCGCACAAGAGTTTGAAAACGTTTTTAGCTGGTGCTCTAATCTAAGGAGGCGAGACAGCTCCGGTTTGACGCTCTTCAAACCAGCTGGTTTTTCTCGTCTTCGTTTTTAGCGGTGTCCCATCATTGGCCATAACTGATGTATCGGCCATAACGTCACCCAAACGATGCCCCGAATCCAACTTATAAATCAGGTAAACTTCTAAGAGCAACATCGGGACGCCGATAAGGAAACTTAAGATCCATCCCCAGAAAGGGATGACGGCCAGTATCAGCGGTAAAATAATGGGTAAGTTCCGAACAGCGGACTGACGTACGCTACATGGAGTCCCATCCTCAAGTGAAATGACAGCAAATCCAATTAACTTTTTTCCGACAGATTGACCGTTTTGTAGGGAGTCACAGATACCGATATATAAAACGGACAAAAGAATCCCTAAGGGATAGAAGAAGATTGAAAGAATGACTACGATAAATAAATCAATCGCCTTGGCGCTTAAGCGACTTAAGCGCGCCACGTTGAGAGGTGATTTTAATAGGTATTTTCTTTTAGTTTTCATATATAAAGAAATAGTATCTCATTGAATTCCTTTCAGAAATATGGAATTTTCTGCACAAAAGCTTACTTCCTTCTCACAAAACTATACAAGAGCGTCAATCTGTACTACAAATTATTACTTAAGTAGTGCCATTACGCGCAAGGAGAATACTATGACAACAGTCAATAAAACGGATCAGGCCAGCTTTGAAAATGACGTCCTAAATTCTGACAAGCCCGTACTTGTCGATTTCTGGGCCGAATGGTGTGGACCTTGCCGAACTCTTGGACCAGTCCTTGAAGAAGTGGCCGGAGAAGTCGGTGAAAATGCCTCTATTTTTAAAGTCAACGTTGATGAGAATGGTGAATTGGCCCAAAAATACGGGATTCGCGGAATACCTACAATGATTTTCTTTAAGTCAGGTGAAGCAGCGAAGACACTCGTTGGAGTTCAACCTAAAGAAGAGATCAAAAAGACCCTCGAAGAACTGGCCTAGTCTCGATGCCAAACTACGCTCAAGACGCTCTAATGCAAAGCCTTGAAACCCTTCAAGGCTTCATGAGTGACAGTCAAAACGTCAAAAAAGTGGAATCTGCTGCTAAGCTCATTGCCGACTCGTTTAATAGTGGGGGAAAAGTTTTGAGCTGTGGGAATGGCGGTTCTTTTTGCGACGCCATGCATTTTGCGGAAGAGTTAACTGGTCGCTTTCGAAAAGATCGACGCGCGCTACCAGCTCTGGCCATGTCCGACGGTAGTCACATAACATGCGTGGCCAATGATTTTGGTTATGACATGATTTTTGCGAAATATGTAGAAGGCTTTGGTCAAGCAGGTGATTGCCTGGTTGCCATCTCTACCAGCGGGAACTCTCCTAATGTTGTCAAAGCAGCTGAGCTTGCCCGTTCTAAAAAAATGCAAGTTATTGCACTAACAGGAAAGTCTGGGGGGAAACTTGCAGAGCTCTCAGATATATCTTTCATTGTTAAGTCGCAGGTCACAGACCGCATCCAGGAAGTTCATATCAAAATTATTCATATGTTGATTGAGGGAATTGAGCGACAACTTTTTCCTGAGCATTACGCTTAAGAAATCTTTTTGCTCTGATATTCTGTACGGAAAGTTCTGCCTGCTTACAGAAAATTCACATCTTATTGCCTTTCTTCTATTACAATAAATACTTAAGTAATTGTTAATTAAACAAGGAGATGGAATTCCATGGAAGGGATGGCACTTGACCCCATAAATAGTATAGCTTCATTTATCCAAAGCGGTGGGATCTTCATGTGGATCATACTCCTCGTTTGGGCAGTTGGTATCGCAATTGCTCTGGAAAGATTCTCGAAGCTCTCTTTTAAACTCGATGTTGATGGCCCGTCATTTATGAACGAGCTTCAACGTTATATTCTCTCTAACGATATCCAAGGCGCCATTAGAGTTTGCTCGGGATCGGCGGCAGCTTTGCCACGCGTTCTCAAGAGTGGCCTGAAGAGATCAAACTCTTCAACACAGCAAATTCAAAACGCCATCGATGCCACGGCCCTAGAAGTTATTCCAAAAGTCGAACTTCGCATGAACTATCTTCAGTTGATCGCCAATATCTCAACTCTATTTGGACTACTTGGAACGATCCAAGGTTTGATTCAATCATTCTCGGCGGTCGCTGCTGCAGACCCTGCTCAAAAAGCAGAGATCCTAGCAACAGGGATTTCGCTCGCGATGAACACGACTTTCATGGGGCTTTTGGCGGCCATTACAATCATGATGCTTCATACTTTCTTGCAAAGTAAGGCAGACAAGATCATCAATGAAATCGATGAATTTTCTGTCAAGCTCATGGATGTTCTGGGAACAAAACAAGAAAAAGAAGAAGCTTAATCAAAGGATTGATCAGTGTATCGAGCTCCAAGTCGAAGAAAGACAAGAGTTGAAGTTAAAAAACCAAACCTCATTCCAATTTTGGATGCAGTTTTCATTTTTATCTTCTTTCTTCTTATGTCGGCCAGCTTCATTCAGATCTACGAGATTCAAAGTGATGTACCTATCATTAATCCAGGCGAGCCTCCTAAAAACCAAGAGGAGCCTCTCGCTCTTACTCTTAGGGTTTTGCAAGATAGGCTCGTTGTCTACACAGGTGTTCCTTCCAAGGCGCGCAAAAGTTTCACAAAAACCTCAGATGGTGAGTATGACTTCACGTCACTTCGTGAGTACCTGATAAGATTGAAGAAACAGAACTTGAAAGAACGGACAATAATTTTAGAGCCCAGGGTTAATATCACCTATGAAAAGGTTATCGAAATCATGGACTCGGTTCGAATGCTAAAAAGAACTGACCCGGCCATTTTTCAAAAAGAAGATGGTGACGTGGAGGTCAGAGTTCGTGAGCTTTTTGATAATATTGTTTTTGGTAATATTCAACAGGCCAACTAATTTTAAGGAAAAAGCATGAGGCACTACCGCTCCATTAGAAATAGAGGTAAACGACAAAAATCTTCTGCATTTGAGCTTGATATCACTTCTCTTTTAGATATCTTGGTCATTCTTCTCGTGTTTTTACTTCAAAGTTACAATTCTTCAGGGATCATCCTCAATATCCCTTCCGGAGTGGAGCTCCCCATCTCTGAATCTCAGGCCATGAATACACCTGGAGTTATGGTTCAAGTCTCTCCGAGTACAATCTGGGTAGATGATAAAGTAATCTACGACCAAGAAAATGATGGAGAACAATGGAAAAAAGATATGGGGAATCGACGTATCGTCCCTCTCTATAATGCCCTAGTGAAAAAACGCCAGGACATCCAGCGGCTCGAGAAATCGGTCTCTGAAGCTGCAGAGTTTTCGGCCGTGGTGAATCTGATCGTCGACAAGACGATTCGATACAACGACTTAAAATCTCTCATGTTTACGAGTGCAGAGGCCGGCTTTAGAAAATATAAGTTTGTCGTTTTAGGTGAAGAATAAAACCTGGCTAGAGGTCGATGGTTGTCACGAGTTCCAAGTTGATATCCTTGATTTGAATTCTTTTATTTTCAATATTCCATTCAGGTTGATCGATTCTATAACCAGGATCACCTTTCGCCGCATACTTATAAGGGAACATACCTAAAACCTTACTATTCTTTTTATCCCAAATAATTCCTCTATAGACTGTAATAATGACACTTGTTCCAACATCACCTGAGCGGACAACATAAATATCAACGCTTGTATTAACCGGGATCACTTCTGTCGGACTTAACAGTTGATCACCGTATTGTACGAGAATTTCACCATTTCTTTTCATGACTTCAGCACTATCTTGAGCGAAGCAAACTGAGCTCATTGCAAAAATAAATGCTGTAAAAACAAGCGTCTTCATTAATCCCTCCAAGGGGTTCGAGGCCATTGTGACCAAGCAAGATCATGATAAAAAATATGACGTATGCGACGGTAGCTTTTTTAAATTTTCTGCCGACCAGCATAAGTGTATTCATTGTGCCCATAGGGCGCTGGTCGTGTCAAACCACCGTTGATGCTTAGACGCATGGCCTTTGAATTTGATGCCCAGTCAGGTCGAACATAATTTGCATGGTAATGATAAACTCTATCCACCTCTGGCTTTGGTTCAAAGTCCGCAGTCTCAAATTCGATGTAAGCTTGAACAGCTTTATTCAAACTCTGACCTCTACCTGGGTCCAAGGTCCTTCTCCAGACTTTGTTATTACGGTTATACATGGAAAATTGAAAAGGATCTAAAACGACATCAAGTTCATTGAAAATTTTCAGTCCATTATTAGAAGATCTCATTCTATTATCCACGACTTTCATTACAGAAGTCATTTCCTGCAGCTTTGGGGGATTTCCAGTCGTAATCGGGATCGCTTCGCCATGAGCAGTCAACACCATGGCAGCAAAGCGCTGTTCTTTTTGATTGAGCTCAGTGTAAAGGTTTCTATAAACTTTTCCTCTCATCAACATCCCGCGAGCATTTCTTGCATTTTTCGTGATCTTTACTTGAATAGAGCTTATACATCTCTTAAGTTCATCTAGATCTCGTGGACGATTAGAACTCTCAACATCAAGTGCCTGACAGCCTGGTAAATAGTCTTGCTGAGTCGTTGGCAAATCCTGTGATGAATCAAGCTCATCAAAGATTGTTACCTCTTGTGGATTGTCGTAAATATTGGGATCACAACAATCCATTTTTGGATGATCCGTTGCCTTAGCGACAACCTTATTCATTTCTAAAACATGCTTGGCAGCATGAAGGTTCAGTGCTCTTCTGGCCCATTTTTTAGCTGTATAAAACTCACCACCTACAGGTCTGTTGTTTTTGAATACTTTGAGAACATAGGCCCAATCATTTTCTCCTACAACCCGTACAGAATTTTTTGAACTGGCAGAGATATTAATTATGCGACCGGTCTTTGTATTCATGCCCTCAAAAGAGCGGATAACGTCGAACTCAACATTTTGTAAGTCTGAAATATTGTGGGATAAGGTGATGCTCGAAAATAAAGTCGAGAAAAATAGAACAGTAAATGTCTTAAGCCTAAAGGCCACGACTTTCTCCTCAGAACTAGATAGTATTCTTATCGGAGATAAGTGGCCATAATTGAATTTTATTAGCGTCTCGGGTAAAAGTTAAACGGTTGATTGACTTCAACAACACCTCCGCCTCTAGGCGCAGGGAACTTTATCCCTTTTAAGACATTTACCACACAACGTTTGACGGTTGTTGGCAAGGAGTCTGAAGCAGCCTCAATTCCAGCGCGGGTCACGTTACCACTTGCACCTATAATAAAATCGAGGCGAACGACACCGTCGAATTTCTGAGAGGCACGATCAAGTTCTTTTTGATAGCAATAACGAAACTGAGGAATATGCTCAACTAAAATTTTCCGAATGGTGTCTGGGTCCATCCCACCAAGGACGACTTCTTTATAAGGAAGTCCTGCAGTATATAATTCTCTTTGTGCTACGAGCCCCTCAACACCACGAGACTTGTCTAGTTTTCCTTGTGCTGCTCCACTTAAAGAACCCACATTGTTTCTAGTCTCAGCTCTTCTTATAGTTGCAGATTCTCCACCGGAAACACTACCTGAGCCCGCTACTGAAGATGCAGTTGACGCTTTCGTATTTCTTGTCGCTCCACCACGACTTAAGACTGAGTTAATCGTAGATTTGAAGTTGGTGGACTTATAGGTATCAACGTTTCCTTTAGCGGCGCTTTTGGCCGGTGCCTTGGCCTCGCTTGCTGTTGGTGCAGAAGATTCTTTATTAGCTTGTTTTTGTCTTTGGGCACGAACAGTATCTTGTTTCTTTTCACGATTTGATTTATTTGGAGCTGCCTTCTTTGCCGGAGCATCATCTTTCGCTGACTGACTTCCCGCCTTTACGACTGCCTTTTGATTAGCTTGTTTTTCTTTGGCAGGTTTTTTCTTTTCAGGCTTTGGTTCTACCTTTTGTTGTGGAGATTTTTGAACCACTTCTTTTGGCTTGTCCTCAGTTTTATCTATAGGTGGTTTCTTTGAGACCACTGCTTTCTTTTGATAAAGAATGGTTGCTAAACGTTCAGGAACTTTCTCATCTTCTAATTCTTCATCAACCTGAAATAGGCTCATGGCACTTAAAAAACCAATACATAAAAAGAACATCAGAAGGAGGTATTTTTTGAGCTCTCCGTCTCTTCTCAAGATCGGAGCTGCTTTTACGTGAGGCGGTGCTTGCGTGGAGCGAACAAAAATCTGTAGGTCGCCTTTTTTAAAACGGACAATATCGTCATCATCGAGATGGATCGTACCTGAAGGTGTTTTCTGATCACTTAAAGTCAAAACCTCATAATCCGTAAGAGGCTGGACGAAAGCTTCTCCTCCTTTTACCTCAATGAAGTCAATCTTATCCTTCTCTCCAAGATATGCGTATTCCACTTCATTTGAAGAAGGAGTTCTTCCTACTAATTTGTAGGTACCATCTTTTTCAGGCAGGTAGTCTACAGAGTGAATACGGTCTCTAAACAAGACAATAATTTCGACAGCGCTCTTTTGTACCGAATAACGAAAAATGGGGTAAATAGTATCAGCATCTTCAAAAATGTAATCACTGAACTCTGCACGTGGGTCACTTGCAAGAGGGTAAACAACCTCTGGCACACCCTCTTGAACAACAGGTTTTTCCGGCATGCTCGGTGGTGTGGGTGAAGCTTCGGGTTCCTGGCTTCTTTTGCGTGTCTCCGACTTTGAGGGCAGTGCGACTTTTGCTGGCGACTTCATTCTTGGAGGCAACGCCCCAGGCTTGAGCATATCCAGTGGAGGCGGGGCAACATCGTCTTCAATATATTTCTGGAGCTTAAACTCTAATGGCCCAAACTGGATAATATCGCCGAGTTCACATGTGCTAGATACGACTCTTTCACCATTAATATATGTACCGTTGGTGCTATTCATGTCGAAAATCTTAAACTTTCCACCAAAGGCTTCAAGGACTGCATGAATAGCTGTCACTTCGCTATGAGGAATCTTAATATCACAAGTTTGAGAGCGCCCAATAAGAACTCTTTTCTTTGAAATCAATAGCGCTTTACGCCCACTAGAAGCTCCAGCAGGGAGTAATTCGTATAAATCTTCGTTTAGACCTGGTTCTAAATTCACGTATACATCCTCGCTTACCTTATCCGCTCGATCCCTTTACGGATTTCCGCATTGAAATTTTTCCGATAGGGCAATTTATTTTTAAACTTTCTTTGATATCTAGGAGCGATAGAAAGATCTCCAGGGTTTCCTGTTTCACCTTCAATCACAAGGTCTTCAAAATCGAATTTTTCGTATTCTTTATAACGATAACGAACTCTTTCTTCTTGGCCTCCAGATGACTGAGCAAGACCTAATTCTGGAAAAATAAAAAGACTAAAAAGTATTACAAGTATTGTTTTTTTTCTCATTACCGACTCCTTACAAAGCGAATTACGCTTTGCTGATAATCCGAGAGACTTTGAGCACGACTGCTTTGCAGATCTTTCAATACATCAAAAGCTTCATCCGTTCGGTTGGCCATCTTCAGTGCGACGGCATAGTTTAAGCCGTACTCAGGTTTTCTAAAATCACTTTCTTCTAGTTCACTATAAAGACGCAAGGACTGATCGATTTGATTTCTCAACAAAGCGACAGTTGCCAGGGCATTAATGACATCACTGTCACTATTACTTTGCCTCCAAAGAGCTTTAAAAATGTCTGCAGCCTTATCTATAAATCCAAACTTCAAATAAAGCTGAGCAAGGTTAAATGAAGGTGTTAATGAAAAGCGGTTGATGTTCGAGGCTTTTTCAAAAGCAGACATCGCTTTTTGATATCTCTGTTCACGATAATATATCACACCTAGATTATTAACTGCTGGCGCGTAGTCCTCTTTTTCATCCAGGGCCTTATTGTAAAAAAGTTCCGCCCGTTGGTGTTCGTCACTATTGAGATAACAAGTTCCAATTTGATTCCAATAGGCCGGATTTTTCTTATAACTCTCATACATTTTATCCATCAAGAATGAAGCCTTTTTATCTTCTTTTTGATAACAAAGACTCGCTAGCTGAGATATGAGATTTTCACTATTTTCAATGCGATTCAGGACATTTTTAGGTGCTCTTTCGATAGACTCTTTTTTTAGTGAGTCATCAGAACTCAAAGATTCCATATAAAAGTCTTCTCGTATATTGTAGTCCACTGTAGGAGTGGGACGAAAATCTTCATTCTTAACCCATGACAGGTCCTCTTCACTGTAACCATCAACGCTATTCAATGAGCCTTTTTGTTGACTGGCGCATGAGACACCGAACAATAGTATTAAAACTAGAAAATGTTTTTTCATTATTTTCTCCCCCCGCGGTCCATTAAGACAGCACCCTTTGCAGGATGGTATTCAATGTCTAGAGGGATATTCAAGTCTCTTAAGAAAAAGGAGTTGTCTGAAGCTAGAATTTTACTGTTCTTAATCTGGCGAACTGCCTCATTTTTAAACTCTCGTGACTTGTTTGCAATAGGTGCGACAACATCCCTCATCGCTTTTTTGAAAGAAGTAACATAATCCTCAGATTTGCCCGGAGGAGTGAACTGATAAACCTTTTTTGCAAAACGGTCATACTCCTGAACAAGATAACGGTATGCTTTCACAATCCCCTCTCCTGAGCCCGTATCCAGGACTCTCAAAGCAGCTTGAGTAAATACATCGAGCTGAGCAAACATGCCTTCCAGGGTTTGATTATACCTTTGCTCTGGAAAAGAAAGCTGCATATTCGCCAAGACTGAAGCCTCTCTTTTTACATCATTCATGTATAAAGAGCTTACGACATTCAACCCTTCTATTGGTACGGGGAGGTTCTTCGTTCTAGAGTATTCATAATAATTAAGTATTCTCGTGTTCAGGCCCTTGGCCTCATCCATCCTTCCCACATTCTCTAAGGCATCTTGGAGTCTCGATAATGGATAGATAAGTTCCGGCCAGAGCTCACGTGATTTGTCCACTTCTCTAAAATAGTCATTAAACTCGCTCCACCTGTTACGGTCGGCCAAGGATTTGAGTATGCTGAGCTGCGCTTCAACTATTTTGCTGTTACTAACATTACAGCGATATGCTGTTTGAGTTAATTGAGTTGCTTTTTGTGTGTCTCCATCTGCTAAATTAACGACGACAGCATTTTTGAAGAAAAGATCTTTATTTTTCGACCTATCACGGCATACCTTTATCAAGGCTTTTTCGTAAATATCGGATGCTTTATCAAATCGACGTCGACTAAAAATATCATTTCCAAAAGCTAGGAAGGTTTCCTCGAATTTTATAACGTCTTTCGAATCCATAAGCTCAAGAGCATTGATGGCCCAACGATGTGTAAACTCGACATTCCCTAGTTCAAAAAAAAGTGTCGAGATATTGTAAGCGGCGTTCTTTTTTGCCTCTGCTGTCGATGAAGGATGCTTATAGATCTCAAGGTAGCCCTTAAGTGCCTTTTTCTTTTCACCCTTTGTATTAAAACTTTCAACATCTTCAAACTCTAAATTAAGAAGTGTTAATCGTACTGTTTCTAGATATTTTGGACTGACTTTAAATTGTCCTGTCTCTAATATTCTCGCCCATTTCCTCAAGGCCTCAATATCTTTCTTTTGTTGATGGTGAGTCATAATTTGAGACACCATGGCTTCCTGAGGTCCAACTTCGCGAGGAAACTCTTTCCTAAATGCCATCAAGGTTTTTTGCGCGCCCTGGATATCACCTTTTTCATAGAAAAGGGTAAAAAGACGTTGATAAACCTTTGAGTTATTCTTCTTTCCTGGGTTATTCGCCAAATGAAGACGAAAAGCTTTTTCGAGATAACGTTTTTCTACTGCTGGTGACAAGTTCTTACTATCAAGGGCCATCATCATACCTTGCAAAGCAAGATCATACGTTTTCTTATCATTATTCTTTTTTGCTAATTCTACAGCTGCATCATACTTAACAAGCGCATTGTTCGCATCACCAATGGCAAATGAAGTCTCTCCCGCATGGAAAGTCGATCGGTGTGCCGTTTTAGGATCCATTTCGGCCATCATTTCAAAATACGACACTGCATGACGACCCTTCTCTTGTTTGACTTTAGGTCTACTGTCATAGGTGTTAGAGGTTGCCTGCTTTTGTAAAAGGGCACCCATACGTCCGATTTGGTAACTTAAAACTTTAGCCTGCTCAGGGTTAAGTCTTTTATTTTTGTAGTCTTCAAATAAAGCTTGCGACGTTCTTAAGTGCTTGCTCGGTTGACCGAACCTTTCATAAAGTGAAATTAATTCAATATTTATAGCTGTTTTTTGTTCTGGTTTATTCGTATTCCTCAACGCTTCTTCAAGGCTTTTTGCTGCCGCCGCGAACTTTCCCTGATTTACAAGGTTTTTCCCAACTTTTAGAAGGTTATTCGCAATATCCCCACCGCCTTTTTTGAACATTGCAACAGCTTCATCTGTACGTCCAGCTTCGGTGTAGAAGTATGCTTTATCTCTCTCAACACTATCACGCATGTCGATGAGTTTTTTGTTTGCGCTGAGCTTTTCTACGCGTTCGAGCATATTGATGGCCTTGTCATAATCCTGCTGCCGAAAATATGACCACGCTAAGTTATAAGCATCTTTTGTCCACCAACGTTCTTTTTCATCTGAGTTAAGTAATGCCCTCTCATAAAGAGGAACGGCCCGAGCGTACTCATTATTATTGTAATAAATTTCGGCCAATGCGATCTGTGACCTCTTCCTCGTCATTGTTCCTGGTCTGGAATTTTGTACAGCTAAGTCGAAATATCTTCTGGCCTTCTTTTCTTGCTGAAACTCTTTGGCATTATAGGCCATGATATAATAGACATCGCCCTTTTCATCAAAGTTACGAAATCTTTTAATAATATATTCAGTCGTTTTTTGAGCTTGCTTAAAATAGGCTTTCGAGCGTGTAAAAAAGCGGTCTCTATTAACTTTTTTCCGAGCATCTGGTGAGAGATCTAAAAATTTTGTATTCTCTTGCTCTTTTACGAGACGGGCTTTTTCGAGTAAGAGCTCCGCCATCCGAAGCATCAGTTCAGGATTTCTTGAGCCAGATTGCTTATTTATACGCGCAACCTCTCTAAGCTCTTCGTCGATAACACCAATAAGCTGGGCGCGTCTCGATTCAACTCCCTGTGAGTATAATTGAGTTGAAGAAACCAGGATCGTGAAAGCTGAAATGAGTAGTATTGCAAGTCTATTCATTACTGACACTCTGATTTAAGAGAAAAAACATAATCACCGAGTTCATCTGCCCAAAACTCTCCGTTGAAATTCCAAAAATATTGCTTATCCGTGCGCTTTAAATTTGCAATACTCCCACGACCTCGATTCATATTATAACCTGGATCATAGAGACTTGTTTTCTTGCGCTCAAGAACTTCAAGCTTAATATAACTCATATCAATAAATGCTTGATTGATCTGCTGTGAATAGATATCCATTTGGGATTTTACATATGCCCCGATTAGATCTCTTTGTAGCAGCATTGATTCTTTGAGATTGATTTGTAAAATTCTTTTAAAATTTGGGATATTAAGATTTTTGACAATCTCTAGCTCATCACGACCTTTAAGGAAGGAGTCATAAAGCTCCTGATACGCGGGGTCTCGAATAATACTGTGGAGAACCTTATTAATAAGTTTATTTCCACGAATATCACCATCTCTTCTAGACTTTGCTAAAAGATAGTAATCCCTGTAATCCTTGCCGTGCTTACTTATAAATGCTTTTAGTCCCTCAAAGTCTCTCTCATGAGCTGAATAAAACTTATCTACAACTTTATTTGAATCCTGCCACAAACAAAGTTCCATATAGGTCAAGGCCCTTAGAACATCAATCTCGGGGTTGAAAATAAAATCTAGAATAGGCGCTTTATAGGTCACGAGTTTTCCAAGTGTTCGGTTGTAGTCCTTGAGATAAAAGCTATTCCAAGCTTCTTCAAACAAAATCTCAGGCCAAATATAGGATGATTTATCCAAATCGAGAAAGCTGAGATTGGCCTCATCATAAATGCCGGCGGCAAACTGAGCTCTGGCCGTACCTACTGTACAATAGTCCCGATTGATTGTGAGCTGGCGCCTTCTCGTTTCTTCTTGAGCATCAGAAAGTTCTGAGTTCGATGCGCTGATACAGCGATTGTATGCGCTTACGGCTTCTGTATTTTTTCCCTGAATCGCATAAATACTTGCCTCTAAAAATAAAGCAAAAGGTTTTACGTTATGTCTAGATGGTATCCCACCTCTTAAAACCTGGACCGCTCTATCATACTCGCCTTTTCTGAATAACTTTCTTGCAACAATGTACTGAACGGTAGGAGCTTTTGAACGATTTAAAAACTGAGTAGGCATCACCTCGAACTGCTTAACACCAACATGCGACACGACCTTGTCTACAAGAGCGTCAAATTGCTCGCCCCTTGAGCTAGATGTCGTCGCCAGATACTCTTTTATATAAGGAACTGAAGCAAAATATAGTCCACTGTCTGTCATACTCTGTATGACTTTGGGATAATTTTCAGTTGAGCCTCTTGCTGATCTGAGCTCTCTCCAGGCCTGGCCTATATCAGCAAAGACCGGACCCAGTCCGGCCATGAGATAAAATGTTGTACACAAGAGAATTCTTTTCACAATAACCCCTTCTTAGAAGCTCACTCCGAGTGACAAAGCTAAGTCAAAGTTTTCATTCCATGCCTTTTCAGTACTGGCATCAGAGGCAACCTCGGCCTGATAATGAACAGTCGTTAAATCCGTGCGCAGACTAAAACGTTCATTGATAAAAAACTTAGCGCCTACATTCCACATAATACCTGTATGAGATTCTATTGTTTCATCAGTATCTAATGACTGGCTTAAAAATTCTTTTTTGTTATTCGTTTCTTCTAATTTCGCAATGCCAACACCCAAGATGAGATCAAGGTATATTATTTTGTTGAATGTATTAATTTTTGTATAAAATGGAGACCAGAGAATCATTCCCCCCATATAATTATCTACAATCCTTCTAAATGGGACAGATCCGGCTCCACCTTCATTTCTTAACAAGGCGGCCGTGCTATTTTCTTCTCCACTATTTTTAGAGTAAACAAACTCGGCACCCCATTCCTCTCTGAAAAAGAATCCAAACCTTGTTTGCAATGTTGTTGCATCAACAAACGGTCCAGAAGTCGTCATCCCCGCGCCTGCAGAAACATGAAGTTTACCGGCTTTACGGAACTTTCTGTTTTGCAAAACATAAACTTCTTTATCTTGGTCAAGCCAAGAAAAGTTATATGTCTGGTCTTCTGCTGCATATACCGAAGTAATGACAAAAGAAAAAATGAGAGTTGTAAGTGCCGTAAAGGCCAAATTTTTTTTAAACATAACCGCTTCCTGCTTTGTATGTTCTAATGATAAATTAGTGTTCACCTAGAGCTTTTTCTGGTCTTCGTAACCAGTATCACCCTTTATATTCATGGACTTATTCTATCATGAGTCTAATTACTCGCAACAATATCCTGTTAAGAGAGGCACAAATTTCCAAAAGGACAGTCAGAACAATGATCTCGATTAACCTGACTTAAATCAGCGGTTTTCATCCAAAGATCGTAAAGCTGTTCTTGGACCTCTTTGTATTCAACTTCTTGCTCGTCTTTGATGTGCTCATCCACATAAACAAGCTGAAGGCGTACTTTTTTTGTTTGGTATTCGGAGTAAAGCTGACCAATGCCATAAGCATAAGCTTTTAACTGAGTCCAATAATGTGACTGTTTGTCTTCGCGTCGGCTTCCCGTTTTGAAGTCAACGACACAAAGACCCTTTTCATCGTAAATAACAGCATCTGGTGTTCCACTCACCATAAAACCGAACACTGGAAATTTTAGAGCTTCTTCGCTTACAATCTTGGAGGTCTGAACCTCTTCTTTAAGTGTTGCTAGGGCCCAATGCAATGATTTTAATGTACGCTCATCAACTTCTTTTTGAGCTTGAAGTGGAACAGTAAAGTTATGATTGATTGCGTTGGAAAGTATCTCATGAACAAGAGTTCCTCGTTCTGCTGAACTCGGGCGATAAGCAATCTCATCATCCCCTTTGGGTAATTCTCTTATTTCCTTATTGGCATCATCATTAACTTTGAATTGAGCTCTCTCTAATAAATCTGGACCGATTTTGCAGACTTGAGAAAGGTAAAAACGCCTTGGGCACAGGGAAATAATGGAGAGCCCTGTCACTGAAAGCTCGCCGGTTAGACCTATTGCGGTGCTTTTTTGGGTGCCGATCATCCCGAGAGTATCCCTATGAAACAGTGGCGCAGAGCTTACACCCACTTCTTCTTCACTTTCATTTTCGGCGGGCAAATTCTCTTCCATCTTTTCAACATGCAACATTTCTAAAATCTTACGCTTGTCTTTATCCGCGCTTAAATCATCGAAAGCTTTTCGAAGACCATTTATCCAGCTATTCTCGTTGTGATGCAAATCCCCTTTCTCCCAAGAAAGGTCGACCCAAGACAGACTTTTTACCGCCCTTGTTGCAGCGACGTAAAAAAGCCTTTTTGATTCTGCGAAGTTTTTATTTTTCTCAATGAGGTCTTCAATTAAATAAGCTGGCGACTTATAAGGTTTCTTTTGCGACTCAGAAACTTTCCAACGAAGACTTCCAGGCATTTTTCCGAAGTAATCGGTGTCAGGGATACGACTTCCATTAGTATGAATTCCTCCCAGTAATACGTGTTCAAACTCGAGTCCCTTTGAAGCATGAGCTGTCATCAAGGAGACCTGACCGGAGTTCTCTCCAAAGAAGAATTGAATAGAAAAGTCGTTTCCCCCTCTATTTTTTATGAGCCTGAAAAATTTCTCTAAATCTCCTGAGCTTTGCTCATACATAGAAGCGATCTCTTTAAGGTTTTGTTTATGATTTGAGTTTGAAACGCCCATCATTTGTAGAAAGATTTCAAATGCCTCTAAAAATGCCATCACTTTTACATTTCGGTGGAAAAGACTGAGCTGTTCCGACAAAGATACTGACTCAACGCTAAGATAGTGAAAGTAGGCCTCTAGTAATAACTCTCTTCCTTTGAGTTGCTCTCTTTCTCTTTGCGGCATTAATAATTCTTCGAGCATATGATGGGCCAGAGCAAAGATGGGCTCTTCACTGTAGTTCACCTTAACTTGTGCATTGAAGCCAACGCTTTCTTTCATTAATAAAGAAATTAGCATCTGACTTGGTTTCAAGTTTTTGTATAATACACAAACTTCAGCGTTTGAATCATTTTCTCTTATATCCTTAATTCTCTTCAATAAGGCCCGGGCCTCGAAAAGATTCAAGTCTTGCGCCTTAGGCTTGTTCCCCTCTCCAATGAGATGACACTTAATATGGCAGAGCTCACCTTCACCGGAACTCACGGGTGATTTTTGGTGAACAACAGGAACCGTGTAAGGGTCGTGCCCCTCAAATTTATGACCTTTTTCAAAAAGTGTTTCAAAAAAGTTGTTATTGAATTCAATCACTCGAGAACACGAACGGTAATTATTATTAAGCTCGAGGTTTTGGTGGACTCTTTCCTGGCAATCATGAAAGACGCCGAGCTCTCCCCCTCTGAAACCATAAATGGCCTGTTTAACATCTCCTACACAGAAAACTTTAGAGAAGTCATCTCCAATCGAGCGCCTCAAGATATCAAATTGAATATATGAAGTGTCTTGGAACTCATCAATAATAAAATAACTAAAACTGTTCTGAACTCTTTTTGCTGACTCGCTATCTTCAAGCCCTTTTAAAACATAATATTCAAGATCCGCAAAAGTAGAGCCGGGGATCAAGAAATATTTTTCTTCAATAAAACTTACGATTGATTTAAAAGTTTCGACCTGCCCTCTAAACGCACCTGAACGGTGCTCGAGATAGGCCTTGAGTGACTCAGCATTGTCTTGAATAAAACTTCTTAAGAACTTAATCTCTTCGAATTTCTCAATCACCTCAACCAGGCCTGTCCGAGCTTGAGGACCCGAAAGTCTTTTGATAGAAAGGAAGAATTCCTCTAAGGAATTCAGTCCCTCAAGGGTCCAAGGTGATACCGAGTGACTCGTCTCTAAAAAACGGACAAGGATTTTATGCCAGGCCTTACTCTTGTGCTCATCGTAAGCACCGAGGTCAAAAGAGCATATTTGCTTATAATTGCCGTATCCTGCTAGTTGAAAGTAGTGCTCAAGTTGATCTTCAAGCGATTGCATACAAATATCGTCAACACTCGCTTTCCCCCAATAGTTTCGTAGTTCAGGAGTAGAGAAGACCTTAACAAGCGCATCAGTTAATTGTTTTTGATTTGAATAAATAATATTTTTCATCCAAGGCCAGGATTCAAAAAAACTAGACGAATGATCCTCTAACCATATTTCAAAAAGACGACTTATTTTCTGGCCGTAACTTGCTTCATCTATCAAATTCAAATCTGAAGGGATATGAGGAAAAAAGCCTTGAGAAATAAGCCTCAGACAGTGTCCATGGATGGTGCTTACTTGGAGTTGCTCCAGCGCTTCAATTACTAAAGACCAATTTTCATCCAAATGCGTCTCTCGCTCTTTAACGAAGCGATTCTTAAGTCGGATTTTCAATTCGCCTGTGGCCTTCGTGGTAAATGTCATTAAGACCATTTCCGAGAAGCTTTTTTTTAGTTTATACAACGCCTCATCATCACTAAGTCCTCGAGTCTTTTCAAGCAAGTTTCGCGCGAGAAAAACCATATGCTCAACTAAAACAAAGGTTTTACCCGAGCCGGCACCAGCACTTAAAAGAACTCCCCCGTAATGCTCTATGGCCTTAAGTTGTTCTTCGTTGGGACCTATCGCTTTAGAGCTCATTGCTCACCTCGAGGACAAACATTACTCAAATCACAAAAGCGGCAGGCATCAGACTTGATTGGGCGGTCTTCAAATAGATCGTCTTGTTGTAATTCTTGAACTTTTTCGATTTCAAATTCTTGGTAACTCGAATAGTCTGCGGCCAGATCCTTACTGACAAAGGTTTTAACCCCAAGGGATTCAAGCTCTTTCTTGACCTCTTTGTCACAGGACATAAACAATGATTCTGCAGGTTCACTTAAATTGAAAAAACCCGAGAAATGCACCTCATCACTGGAGACTTCTAGAGCATTCAAATAAAACCATAATTGAATCTTTTCAAATTCCAGGATTGATTTTTGTGTTGGGATGCTTCCTGCTGATCGCTTGAAGTCGATCACTCCGTAACCAAGAGGAGTCTTCATGAGAAGGTCGATACTCCCCCTCTTCTCTGGTTTCTGTGTAGTGTTTTTGATCTTTTGCTCAAAAGAAAACTCCGCACGTGGCATCCACTCTTTAAGTGAGTAATAGAACTTGATCCCATTTTGGGAATAAGTTTTTAATTCATTAAAATATTCTTCGTAACGACTCGATGTTATCTTTTTGCCTTCTTTCTTTAAAAACTGATTTAAAGCCTTGATTACATACCCTTCATGAACCTTCTCGTCCCATGAAGTTTCATTCTGCGCATAGTTCTCTATAAGAGCATGCTCCAGTGTTCCCAGTTCATCGGCCCTTAGCTGCGTTTCCAGACTCTCCCGTGTACTCACCTTTTCGATATACTGATAATAAAACTTGCGGGGACAATCAATATAAGACTGAAGACGAGTCGCACTTAAGCTTTCCAATTTTATTTTTGAGGGCCGTTGATCAAAGAAGTCTTGTTTTTTTTCCTTTTGAACTGGAATCAGATCAACAAATTCAACTTCGTATTTTCGCAAGATCTCGTCCCAAGACGGGTCTCTTTCTTCGAGCCCTTTCTCCAAAAATAGCACCGTTTCATTTTGCTCTAAACACTCCTTAAGCCTAAACTCCAAGATGAGGAGCTCTAGCTCGGCCCTTTTTAAAGGCCCAATCCCGGCGAGTATTTTTAATGTCTCTTGCGCAAAACTGGAGCGTCCCGACTTAAGAGGAGGATACTCACTTTGAGCACAGACCACTAAAGGCTTCTCTCTTTCCCCACGGTATAGGCCTTCAATACCTTTGATAGTGGCCTTGCCCACTTTCTCATCCTTTAAGATAGGAATGGTGTAAACACGAGGAAGATTGAGGCGTAAAACCTCTAAAAGAACTTTTATATCGTAGAGCTTAATTGTTTCATTGAGCTGAGATGTCTCACTATAGTTTGCCAAAATATTGAGTAGCTCACCCCAGAGCTTTATCAGGCGAAAATTCTTTTCTTCGAAGTCGACTTTAATTTCTTCTTCTAAGCGAGAACTTATCTGAGTTAACAAATTTTCAGATGTCCATTGCTGCTTCTCATCTGCAAATTGTTGAGTCAGCTCTTCTGTAATCGCATACCAATCCTGCTCAAAGACATTGGCCTTTGCTTTATAAAAGTTGTTTTGACATGGAATTTCCATGACAAATCTTTTTTCTAGGTTTTTCGTTAATAAAACGACGTCAGAATTTGTAAGGGGCGAATATTTTTTTTCATAGAGGGCCAAGACCTCATTCATACGTCCTTGAGGAAAACGAAAGACTTTTAGTTTTTGTTGAGATTCATTTGTAGTTGTCTCTTTTGAAGAGGCATCCTCACTTTGGTCAAACCATTTTATATAATCCTGATGGGAACTCCCTAAATAAGCATTCTCTGGAAAGGGTATGACCACTTGGGTCCTAAGCCCTAAATTCTTAATGAAGTCGACTTGATTACCATTAAGATGAGAGAAGCCATAAAAAACAACGCTAGGAAAATCTTTTTCGAGGTTTTCATCTGGAGCTTGGAGCCAGTCAGAAATCCAAGTGTAGGCCCGATGCTCATCAACAATATCGAGAGTCTCACAATAGGCCCAGAAAATTTGAATACTGTAACTTAATCGTGAGTCTAGCTGATCAAAAACTTCATCGAAGAGATCTTTTTGAAGGGAAAAACTGCGAAGTTCAGTAAAAACATTGAAAGCTTGGCCAAACAGCTCGAAAGAAAGTTCGGGATCGTACTTCTTCCATATCGTCGCAAGCTCCAACAAAAGCTCTGACTTTCTCACGACTTTTCGAGGACATTTTGCGCGCTCCAAGAGATCTGACATGTACTTCGAGATTGTCACAACCTGCTGCTTATCACCTAAAATTTGTCGGGTATCATCCGCAAGAGTTGGATTCGGA
>Ga0136604_1000352_pt1 | contig 23629 bp, 35 predicted proteins | sample AntRauFillE10628_FD_104928 | JGI IMG/M metagenome (GOLD analysis project Ga0136604, IMG submission 104928) | Saline lake microbial communities from Rauer Islands, Antarctica - Metagenome Filla E10 #628 | ecosystem: Environmental > Aquatic > Non-marine Saline and Alkaline > Saline | place...
GATAACATTACAATGAATGTCGAGCTAATAGCTCCGATAGCTATGGAAGAGGGTTTACGCTTTGCAATACGTGAAGGTGGCCGCACTGTAGGTGCCGGGGTTGTAACTAAGATTGTGGAGTAGTTCTGATGGCAAATCAGGTTATAAAAATTGTTCTCAGATCATATGATCATAAATTAATTGATAAGTCTTCAAAAGAGATAGTTGAGACTGCTAAGCGTACTGGAGCTAGAGTTAAAGGCCCGGTACCTATGCCAACTAACATTGAGCGTATGACTATCTTAATTTCCCCGCATGTAGATAAACATGCGCGTGATCAGTATGAAATTAGAGAACATAAACGAGTTGTTTTCATCGTAGATCCAACTGATAAAACAGTTGATGCCTTAATGCAGTTAGATTTAGCTGCCGGTGTTAATGTTAAAATTGCAGTTGAATCATAGATTTTAGGGGTAAAGTAGATGGCTTTAGGTTTAAGAGGATACAAAGAAGGTATGACTCGCATTTTTCATGAGGGTGAATCTATTCCGGTAAGTGTTATTGTGGTACGACCAAATAAAGTTACGCAAATTAAAACTGTAGCAAATGATGGTTATAGTGCTATTCAAGTTACTTCAGGCGAAAAGCATGCTAATCGCGTTAACAAGCCTACTGCGGGCCACTATGCTAAAGCAGGCGTACAGCCAGGTCTTGATTTAAATGAATTTCGTTTAGATGTTAATGCGGTTGCAAATTACAATTTAGGCGATACTTTAGATGTCTCTATGTTTGAAGTTGGCCAAGAAGTTGATGTATCAGGCAAATCTAAAGGTAAAGGTTTTTCAGGTGCTATTAAAAGACACAATTTTAGTTCGCAACGAGCTTCGCATGGTAATTCTTTATCGCATAATGCACCAGGTTCTATTGGACAAAATCAAACTCCAGGACGCGTATTTAAAGGTAAAAAAATGGCAGGGCAATTAGGTAATGTTAATTGTACTTCTCAAACTTTAAAAATTGTACAAGTGGATGTTGATAAAGGGGTATTGCTGGTAAGGGGTGCCATTCCTGGTGCTCGCGGTGGACTGTTGACTATCAAGCCTGCGGTGAGAGCTAAGGCTGCGGTTGCTGCAGAATAAGGGGTACAATATGCAATTAAAATTAATTTCACCTATGGGTGAAGAATCAGCTAACATCGATGTATCGCCTATTGCTTTTGGTCGCGATTTTAATGAGCATTTAGTGCATCAAGTTGTGACCTCTTATTTGCATAATGCCCGTAGAGGAACTAAAGCAAATAAAAGCAGGGCAGATGTAAGAGGTGGCGGCAAAAAACCACATGCGCAAAAAGGTACTGGGCGCGCCCGAGCTGGCACAATCCGTAGTCCATTATGGCGCAGTGGCGGAGTAACTTTTGCGGCCCAACCGCGTACTTTTTCTCATAAAGTTAATAAGAAAATGTTTCGTGGAGCTATGTGTTCTATTTTATCTGAGCTTGTCCGTTTAGGTCGTCTATTTGTAGTTAAAGATTTTGCATTAGAGGCACCTAAAACTCGAGATTTAGTGCAAAAGTTAAAAGATATGAAAATAGACGAAGCCTTAATTATTGTTAAGGATTGGGATGCAAATTTGTTTTTATCTGCACGCAACTTAGTAAAAGTAGATGTATATGACGCGGACAAAGTAACTCCAGTTAATTTAATTAAAAGCAAAAATATAATTATTACCGAAGAGGCTTTGCGCGAACTAGAAGAGGCATTAGCATGAAGATAGAAAGATTATACAACATATTACAAGGAACTAAAGATACAGAAAAATCTTTAGTTGCAGCTGATGCTTTAGGTAAAATTACTTTTAAAGTTTGTAAAAAAGCTACTAAAACTGAAATAAAGCATGCTGTAGAAAAATTATTTAATGTTAGTGTCCAAGCAGTTAATATAATTAATGTGCGCGGCAAAATTAAACGTTTTAAACAAATTGAAGGTCGTCGTCCTGGCTGGAAAAAAGCACTAGTTACGATAGCTGCTGGCCAAGACATTAATGTGTACGATTTCGAGTAGGAGAGTAGCTATGAGTGGTATATTAGCAAAAAAACAAAAACCTACCTCTGCCGGACGTCGCGGACTGGTTAAGGTTGTTAATACGAAGCTACATAAAGGTAAGCCGTATAAAAAATTGCTTGCACCTTTAAGTAAATCTGGGGGTAGAAATTCTAATGGTAGAATAACTACATTCCACAGAGGTGGTGGCCATAAACGTCATTATCGTATTATAGACTGGAAACGCTTAGACGATGGTTTACGTGCACAAGTTATTAGGTTAGAATACGACCCTAATAGAACAGCTGACGTTGCCTTAATTCGCTATCCTAATGGCAAACATAGCTACATAGTGGCACCTAAAGGCTTAGAGTCTGGGATGTTTGTGCAATCAGGGGTGGATGCACCGATTGCCGTGGGTAATTGCTTACCTATGACGCATATTCCTGTTGGTACTTTAGTACACAATATAGAAATGCAAGCTTTAGGTGGCGCTAAAATGGCTCGCAGCGCTGGTGCTTATGCGCAAATTGTTGCCCGTGAAGGTGATTATGTGACTTTACGTTTACGCTCTACTGAAGTGCGTAAAGTGCGCGCTGAGTGCCGTGCAGTTGTTGGAGAAGTAGGCAAAAGTGAGCATGGTTTACGCAAAGAAGGCAAGGCTGGGCGCACTCGTTGGAAAGGCATACGCCCAACAGTGAGAGGTGTTGCGATGAACCCGGTTGATCACCCCTTAGGTGGTGGTGAAGGGCGTTCTTCTGGTGGCCGGGCTCCGTGTTCGCCGTGGGGTGTTCCTAAGGGTAAAAAGACACGTAGGAACAAGACTAGTACAAAGCTTATTGTACGTCGTCGTAAGAATAAATCTGAGAAATAGAGGTAATAGCTAATGTCGCGTTCGTCAAAGAAGGGACCTTATGTTTGTCACAAACTTTTAAAGAAAGTGCAAAAAGCAATTGATACGGCCAGCAAGAAAATTATTAAAACTTGGTCGCGCAGTTCAATGGTGCTTCCAGAAATGGTAGGTTTAACTATAGCTGTGCATAATGGCCGACAATTTTTGCCTGTGCTTGTTACAGAAAATCTTGTAGGGCATAAGCTTGGGGAGTTTGCTCCAACCAGGGTATTTAAAGGGCATGCTGGCGACAAGAATTCTAAGAAATCTGGCGACAAAAGTGCTAAGAAGAAATAAGGGGATATGATTGTGGGTGTATCAGCCAAGTTAAGTAATGCTAGATTATCTGATCAAAAAGCACGATTGGTTGCCGATCAGATTCGTGGCTTGTCTTTAGATAAAGCCCTTAACCTGCTTAAATTTAGTAATAAGAAAGCAGCTAAGATGATGAAAAAGCTGTTAGAGTCTGCTATAGCTAATGCCGAAAATAATGAAAATATGGATATTGATGAGTTAGTAGTAAAAACTATACAAGTTAATCAAGCTGCGACTCTCAAGCGCTTTCGTGCACGTGCTAAGGGTCGGGGTACTAGAATTTTAAAACGCAATTGTCACATAGAGATAATTGTAGATTACAAAAAAGCTGCATAAGAGAGATATATTTTATGGGACAAAAAGTTAATCCTACTGGAATGCGTTTAAAAATTATACCGGGTAAATCTAAAGCTAGTTGGATCCCAGGTGTAGATGAAAAGTACGCCGACATCTTAAGAAGCGATATTACTATTCGTGAGGACGTGCGTAAAAGCTTGCCAGAGGCTTCTAGTATTAGTGAAATTTACATTGAGCGTACTGGTAAAAATATTAAAATAATTATTAAAACAGCTAAACCTGGAATAATTATTGGTAAAAAAGGCGAAGATATTGAAAAATTACGTGCACGTTTTGTGCGCGAGCTAGGTTGCAATGTGCAAATTAGCATTGATGAAATTCGCAAGCCAGAAATAGATGCTCCATTAGTTGCATCAGCAGTAGCTAAGCAGTTAGAGCAAAGGGTTATGTTTCGACGTGCTATGAAACGAGCTGTGCAAAATGCTCTACGTCAAGGTGCTAAGGGAATTAAGATTTCAGTTAGCGGTCGTTTAGGTGGGGCAGAAATTGCACGCACCGAATGGTATAGAGAAGGCCGAGTGCCATTACATACTTTTAGAGCTGATATTGATTACAGCACTGCTGAAGCTAAAACTACCTATGGAATTATTGGGGTTAAAGTTTGGATTTTTAAAGGTGAAGTAATTGGGGAGCAGGTAGAGCAAGTTGAAGAAACAGCTAAGACTAAACCCACTCCAAATAAAGCTAAAGGGCGCGGTGCAGCAGCACAATAAGCGGTGCAGCCAAATTATGGCTTAAATTGAGGATATGTTAAATGTTACAACCTAAACGTACAAAATTTAGAAAAATGCATAAAGGTCGCAATCGTGGCAATGCAGCACGCGGGAATAGCGTTAGTTTTGGTGATTTTGGTTTGCAGTCTTTGGGCCGAACAAGAATTACGGCACGTCAAATTGAAGCTGCAAGGCGTGCAATTAATCGTTACTTAAAACGTGTGGGTAAGGTTTGGATTAGAATCTTCCCAGATAAGCCTATAACTAAAAAGCCTATTGAAGTGCGTATGGGTAAAGGTAAAGGTAATGTGGAGTATTGGGTGGCTTTAGTGCAACCAGGTACTGTTTTATTTGAAATCGAGGGTGTATCGGAAGATTTAGCAAGAGAGGCTTTTCGTTTAGCTTCTGCTAAGTTGCCGATAAAAACAAATTTTATTGAGCGGGTTATTAAATAATGAACCAGTTAAATGTTACTGATATACACGGTAAATCTGCTACGGAATTAAAAGACATGCTAGCTGATTTAATGCGAGTTAAATTTAAAATGCGTTTGAAAAAAAACAGTGATGAATCAATCAAACCGCATATGTTTAGGCAAGTAAGACGCAATATAGCGCAAGTTAAAACTGTGCTAAATGCTAATAAAAAAGGTGATAACTAATGTCTGAAGCTAACAAAAGAAAATTGCAAGGCACAGTAGTTAGTGCTATGAATGCTAAAACTATTGTTGTGCAAGTTGACCGACGCGTAACGCATCCTTTGTATAAAAAGGTTGTGACTAAATCTGCAAAATTTCATGCACATGATGCACAAGATAAATGTAAAATTGGTGACATAGTTATTATTCAAGAAAGCAAGCCTTTTTCTAAGATGAAAACTTGGGAGTTGGTGAGTGTGGTTGAACAGGCTAGCTAGTTTATAGTAGTATATTTGTGCTTTTAGCCATGTAAGTTGGTTAGAAGCTCGTTTTGGGAGGCATTTAGATGTTACAGACTCAGAGTAGGTTGCTTGTAGCTGATAATAGTGGTGCGCAAGAAGTTATGTGTATCAAAGTCTTAGGTGGTTCTAAGCGCAGGTATGCCGGGGTGGGTGACATAATTCGTTGCAGTGTTAAAAAAGCAAGCCCCCGCAGCAAAGTTAAAAAAGGTGATGTAGTGCGAGCCGTGGTGGTGCGCACTAAAAAAGGCGTAAGACGCCCAGATGGCTCAGTTGTTAGGTTTGATACCAACGCTGTGGTTTTGATTAATGTGCAAAACCAGCCGGTTGGGACTCGAATCTTTGGACCAGTTACTCGTGAGCTAAGACAAAGGTTTATGAAAATTGTGTCACAAGCACCAGAAGTACTTTAAGAGAGCGTAAAGTTATGGCAAAAATTAAAAAAGATGATTTTGTTGAGGTTCGTTGTGGCAGTGCCAAAAAAGAGCGTGGCAAAGTTATTGCGGTAGTTACAAAAATGGGGCGCACCAAAGTTAAGGTTGAAGGGGCAAAGCTTGCAACTAAGCATATTAAACCTAACCCTTCGGCTAATATTGCTGGTGGTCGAGAACAGCGCGAGCAGCTAATAGATATATCGAACGTTGCAATTGTAAATCCTAGTACAGATAAGGCGGATAAGGTTGCTTATAAGTTTTTAGATGATGGTGGAAAAAAGCGCTACTTTAAATCAACGGGCGAGGTAGTAGATGTCTAGTTTAAAACAATATTATAATGACACTGTAATTAAAGGTTTAATGGAATCTCAAGGCTACACTAATGTTATGCAGGTGCCGAGAATTACCAAAATAACCTTAAATATGGGCTTAGGTGAAGCAGTCACTGATAAAAAACATATAACTGGGGCTTTGTCTGATTTGGCTTTAATTTCTGGGCAAAAAGCTGTGGCTACTAAAGCGCGCAAGTCAATTGCCGGATTTAAAATTCGTGATGGCTGGCCTATTGGTGCAAAGGTAACTTTGCGCAAAAAACGTATGTGGGATTTTCTAGAAAGATTGTTGTTTGTGGCAATTCCTCGAGTACGTGATTTTCGTGGTTTAAATCGTAAATCTTTTGATGGTCAAGGTAATTATTCTATAGGAATTACTGAACAACTTATTTTTCCTGAGATTGAATATGATAAAGTTGAGGCTATACGTGGTCTTGATATAACTTTCACCACTACTGCAACTAATAACGCAGATGGTTTGGCTTTATTAAAAGCCTTGAATTTCCCAATAAGAGAAAATTAATACGGAGTAATTGTGGCAAGTGCAAGAATGATACGTAGGGAGCGCAAAAGACGCAAACTTACGGAAAAATATGCAGAAAAACGAACTGGTTTGTTGGAAATTGTAAAGGGCCAAGAGGCTTCTGCTGAAGATAAAATGGCAGCGCAATTTGCTTTGCAAAAAATGCCAGCTGATGCAAGTAAAGTTCGCAATCGTAATCGTTGCTGGATTACTGGTAGAGGTAATGGTGTTTACCGAAAGGTAGGTATTTGCCGGAATAAATTGCGTATTTTAGCAATGTCAGGTTATGTGCCTGGTATAAGTAAGGGGAGTTGGTAGTTATGAGTATGCAAGATCCAATAGCGGATTTATTAACCAGAATTAGAAATGCATTGTCTGCATCGAAAGAAAGTGTAACTATCCCAGCTTCTACCATTAAGGCTAATATTTTGCGTGTTTTGCAAGAAGAAGGCTACATCGAAGCATTTGAAAAAACCAATGAAGATGCAGGTAAAAGCAACTTAGTAGTAAAGCTTAAGTATTATCGCGGTAAGCCAGCTATATCTAAAATAAAGCGGGTAAGCAGACCAGGTTTACGCAAATATTTTAACAGCAAACAAATTCCGGTTATTTTAGGTGGTCTTGGGGTTGCCATAATCTCCACTTCACAAGGTGTTATGAGTGCTAATAAAGCGCGCACTCTAGGCCAAGGTGGTGAAATGTTATGTGCGGTAGAGTAGTTTTAAGGGTTTAGTATTATGTCAAGAATGGCGCGTAGGCCACTGGAAATTCCAAGTGGTGTAGAATTTAAATTGGATGCTAGCATTGCGCATATTAAAGGCCCTAAAGGTAGCTTTATGCATGAAGTTCATCCAGCGGTAGAGGTTAAATTAACGGATGCAGGCGTTATAGTGTCGGCTGTAGAAGGTAATGATGCGGCGGCTGCTATGTTAGGCACTACTTGTGCTTTATTACGCAATAAAATAATAGGTGTTAGCACTGGCTTTTCTAAAGCATTAAAATTAGTAGGTGTAGGTTATAGAGCTAAAGTTCAAGGTGAAACTTTAGAGTTAACCCTAGGTTATTCTCACCCAATTAAATTTAAAATTCCAACAGGAATAACTATTACTTCCCCTAGCAATACAGACGTTATTGTGGAAGGTGCGGATAAGCAACAAGTAGGCCAAGTTGCTGCAAAAATTCGTGAGTTTCGCGAACCTGAAGTTTATAAGGGTAAGGGTGTTCGTTATGTTGATGAACAAATCAGCTTAAAAGAAACCAAGAAAAAATAGGTGCATAATGAAAAAATTGAATTTAAAAAGCACAAAAAAAGTGCGTAAAGTTACCAAAACGCGTAAGCATATTGCTAATTTGGACATGACTCGAGTTACAGTTATCAGAAGCCCTAGGCACATTTCTGCACAAGTGTTTACCCCTAATGGAGCGCTTGTCTTGGCCAGTGCCTCTAGTATGGAAAAAGAATTTAAAGCTCAGTCTATGAGCAAAACAGAAATGGCTAAAGCTGTCGGCGTTAAGTTAGCTGAAAGAGCCTTAGTTAAAGGCGTTAAAGTTGTAGCTTATGATAGAAGCGGCTTGCGTTATCATGGTCGTGTCCAAGCACTAGCTGACGGTGCACGTGAAGGTGGTTTAGAATTTTAAGGTTATTATTATGGCAGTAAGCGTTGAACAAGTAGACCAACAAAACGATGGTTATCGCGAAAAATTAGTTTCAGTATCGCGTCACACTAAAGTCGTAAAAGGTGGGCGAATTTTTGGATTTGCAGCTTTGGTCGTTGTGGGTGATGGAAAAGGTAAAGTTGGTATTGGTCGTGGTAAAGCACGAGAAGTGCCTGTGGCTATTCAAAAAGCTATGGAAAATGCACGTAGAAGCTTAGTGCACATTGAGCTAAATGGTTCTACTTTATATCATCCAATTAACGGGCGTCATGGTGCTACTAAAGTTATAATGTTGCCAGCTTCTGAGGGTACTGGAATTATTGCCGGGGGAGCCATGCGAGCAGTGCTTGAATTAGTTGGTATCCACAATGTTTTAGCAAAAACTATTGGTTCTACTAATCCAGTTAATGTGGTACAGGCCACGTTAAATGGTCTAAAAGACATGGTATCTCCAGATCATATAGCACGCAAGCGAGGCAAAACGGTTAAAGAAATATTTGAAGGTGGTCGCAGTGGCAAATAATATAGCAGTGAAATTAATTAAGAGTAGGTTTGGGCGAAAACCAAAACTTACGGCAACATTAAAGGGGTTAGGCCTTAAAAGAATTAATCAAGTTGTAGTGCTTGAGGATACTCCAAGCATACGCGGCATGATTAACAAGGTCTTTTTTATGGTTCAAGTTCAACCAGAACTATAGCAGGGTAATAAAATGAAATTAAATACTTTATCACCAGCACCAAACTCTAAGTTTACTAAAAAGCGTGCAGGTCGAGGAATTGGTAGTGGTTTAGGTAAAACTGGTGGCCGTGGACATAAAGGGCAAAAAGCTCGCTCTGGTGGTTACCATAAAGTTGGCTTCGAAGGCGGGCAAATGCCTTTACAGAAAAGACTGCCTAAGTTTGGCTTTGTTTCTCGCAAATCATTGCAGCGCGCAGAGCTGCGCTTGTCAGATTTAAATAAAGTAATGGGCGATGTTGTAGATTTATTATCTTTAGAACAAGCAGGATTACTAAAGTCTAGCCATAAACAAGTTAAAATTTTTGCCTCAGGTGAGGTCAAAAAAGCGCTTACTATAAAAGGCGTGCCTATCAGTAAAGGTGCACGTTTAGCTATTGAAGCTGCCGGTGGCACAGTAGAGGAAGAGCATGCAGTCGCCTAATATTAGTTTAAGTGGACTAAACGAGTTAAAAGGGCGCTTATGGTTTTTATTAGGCGCGCTTTTTATCCATAGATTAGGCTCACACATTCCAGTTCCAGCTATTAATCCTGCCAGCATTGCAGAAATGCTGGCAGGTAGACAAGCAGGCATTTTGGGTTTGTTTAATTTATTTTCTGGCGGGGCCTTGTCACGCTTTTCAGTATTTGCGCTAGGCATAATGCCTTATATTTCGGCATCTATTATTATTCAGTTAATGACGGTGGTGTTGCCTTATTTTGAGCAGTTGAAAAAAGAGGGACAATCTGGGCGGCGGCGCTTGACGCAATATACGCGTTATTTAACTTTATTATTAGGCTCATTTCAATCTTTTGGGATGGCTAAATTTATGCAGTCTTCCGCTATTATAACTGGACCTTCTTACTATTTAATCGTGATTTCATCTTTATTAGCTGGCACGATGTTTTTAATGTGGTTAGGGGAGCAAATCACAGAAAAAGGCGTAGGCAACGGTATTTCAATGCTTATTTTTGCAGGCATTGTAGTTAATTTACCTAATTCAATAATGAACACCATTGAGCAAGTCCGCCAAGGCGCTTTGCATCCTATTTCAGTTTTAGTGTTGCTGGCAATGCTGGTAGTCGTTATTGCTGCAATTGTGTATATTGAGCGCGGGCAAAGACGCATAACGGTAAATTATCCGAAACGACAAGAAGGTAGAAAAATGTTTGCTGCGCAAAAAAGTCATCTACCTCTTAAAATTAATATGGCAGGGGTTATTCCCCCAATATTTGCTTCAAGTGTAATTTTGTTTCCAACTACGATTTCCCAGTTATTTGCTGATCCAGCTAATCCTGGAATGTTTGCTCGCTTTGCCGCGGCTATTTCTCCTGGACAACCCTTATATGTCGCTTTATTTGCTGCGGCTGTGGTGTTTTTTAGCTTTTTCTATACGGCATTAATGTTCAATCCAAAGGAAACTGCAGATAATTTGAAAAAGTCTGGAGGTTTTGTGCCTGGAATTCGTCCTGGCTTGCAAACTGCAAATTATATAGATAAGGTTATGACCAGATTAACTATAGTTGGCGCAATTTATATCGCAACAATTTCTTTAATGCCTGAGTTTTTAGTGATGTTTATGCGGGTTCCATTTTATTTTGGTGGAACTTCATTGCTTATTTTGGTGGTTGTGGTGATGGATTTTATGGCTCAGGTTCAGACGCACTTAATGTCTCATCAATATGAAGGTCTGATGAAAAAATCTGGTTTGAAAATTTAAAAATGCTAGTGTAATTATAAAATTAGGTGAAATTTATGAATGTAAGTGCTTCTTTGAAAAAAAGGTGTAAAGACTGCAAGATTGTTAAGCGCGGTCGTAAGCTTTTTGTTATATGCAAAACTGCTAGACACAAACAAAGACAAGGCTGATTGACTTTGTTGGTGAAAAAAACTAACATATTTCGCTGTTCCTATTAAACTTATTTGGGAGTTAACTTAATGGTTCGAGTTTGTGGTGTTATCTTAGCACCTAAAAAGCATGTTAACATTGCTTTACGCAGTGTTTATGGTATTGGACGCACACGTGCGTTAAAGATTTGTGAAATGGCTGGAGTTAATCCTGCAGAAAAAGTAACTGACTTGCCAGAGTCAGCATTTACTTCAATCCAAAAGGCTATTGATGAACTTAGTTATGAAGTGGAAGGTGATTTACGCCGACTAGTAGCTTCAGCTATTAAGCGTCTTAAAGATATTAAATCTTATAGAGGTTTACGTCATCGTTTAAGATTGCCATGTCGGGGCCAGAGAACAAAAACTAATGCAAAAACGCGCAAGCGTGCAGGTTCTTCAAGTAAATAACTTAGGATGTAATATTTATGACAGCCAGAAAAGCTAAAAGCGCCCAAGCTAAGCGCAAAGTAGTAAAAAAATCTTATAGGAAAGTTCCAAATGGTATAGTGTGTATTTATGCCAGCTTTAACAACACCTTGGTGCGTGTTACCGATCAAGAGGGTAACGCATTAACTGGCTCATCTGCTGGTGCTATGGGGTTTAAAGGCTCAAGAAAAAGCACACCACATGCTGCGCAACAAGCTGCAAAAAAAGCCGTAGAAGATGCCATAGCCTTATATGGGCTTACCTCTGTAGATATTTACATTAAAGGCCCTGGTACTGGGCGTGATGCTGCAGGCAAGGCCGTAGGTACTCAGGTAAAGGTTACTTCTATTTCTGATATTACTGGGGTTCCCCACAATGGTGCGCGTCCTAAAAAAGAGCGCAGAGCATAAGTTAGAGGATATTTGATTATGGCTAGAAATTTAACAGCAACATGTAAAAAGATTCGCCGCATTGGCAAAAATATTGATGGCCTTAAACGCAGACTGGAAGGCAAGTGTAAATTAACTACTCCTCCAGGACAGCATGGCTCACGTAAAGGTCGCAGAACATCTGATTATGGTACGATGTTACAAGCAAAGCAGATGCTTAAAATTATGTATGGTGTGCTTGAGCGTCAATTTAAACGTTATTATTTTGAAGCTTCCAGACGCAAAGGGGCTACAGGTGAAGTTTTATTGGAATTATTAGAGTCACGTTTGGATAATGTTGTTTATCGAATGGGCTATGGTTCTACTAGAGCTGAAGCTAGGCAATTAGTTCGCCACAAATCTATTGTAGTTGCTCCTCAAGGTAAAGAAGAGTTAAAACGAGTAGTAAATATCCCATCTTATTCGGTAAAGCCAGGTGATATTGTGGAAGTTCGTGAGTCTAGCAAGCAACAAGCTCGAGTTAACGACTCGCTTACCATTATGGAAAATAGTGGCTTTGCTGAATGGCTTAGTGTAGATGTTTCTAAAAAAGCTGGCATTTTTAACCGCTTGCCGGCAAGATTAGAATTATCATCCGATATTAATGAGCAGCTAGTAGTAGAGCTGTACTCTAAATAATAATTTTTTTAGGAGCAGATAATGGCACGAGCTGTTAGTGAATTTCTCAGACCAAAGATAGTCGATGTGCAAGAAAAATCAGCCTCACGTTCACGCGTAGTATTAGAACCTTTAGAGCGTGGCTTTGGTTATACTTTAGGTAACTCTTTACGGCGGATATTATTATCCTCTATGCCAGGATGCTCAGTTACTGACATGAAAATTGAGGGAGTTCAACATGAGTACTCTACTAAAGAAGGTGTGCGCGAAGATATCGTAGATATTATGCTAAATTTAAAGCAAATAGCCTTTAAATTAGAAGGACGCGATGAAGTTGAGCTTACTATTAATAAATCAGGCCCAGGTTTAATTACTGCCGCTGATTTTCAATTACCCCATGATGTGGTAATTATAAATCCTGAGCAAGTAATTGCGCATATGGCAGATAAAGTTGATTTTAATATGCAAGTTAAAGTGGCGCGAGGTCGAGGCTATGAACCGGCTAATGTGCGCAGTGTTGAACGCATGGAAACAGGGCTAGGTTGGTTGCAGATAGATGCATCTTTTAGCCCAATTGTTAAAGTTAGTTATAGTGTAGAAAATGCCAGGGTTGAAAATCGTACTGATTTGGATAAATTAATCATAGATATGGAAACCAATGGTACAATAGAGCCGGAAGACTCAATTAAATGGGCCGCTGGGGTGCTTTGTGATCAGTTATCTATTTTTGTAGATCTTAAAGGTGAAAAATCTATAGAAGACAGCTCTCCTGTTGCAAGTGTTGACCCTGTATTATTGCGTCCAGTAGATGATTTAGAATTAACAGTGCGCTCTGCTAATTGTTTAAAAGCTGAAAATATTTATTATATTGGTGATTTAATTCAAAAAACAGAAGTAGAGTTGCTAAAAACACCAAATCTTGGTAAAAAATCTTTAACAGAAATTAAAGATATTTTAGCTTCTAAAGGCCTATCTTTAGGCATGAAGCTAGAAAATTGGGCTATTCACCGTCAAGCACGCGATGAAAAAGAAATGGGTAAAATTTAGTAGTATTAAGCTGGATTATTAGTTATGAGACATAGAAAAAGTGGTAAACATCTGGGGCGTACTAGCAGTCATCGACGAGCGATGTTTGCTAATTTAGCACGTTCAATTATTTTACATGGAACTATTAAAACCACCTTACCTAAAGCAAAAGAATTACGAAGAGTAGTTGAGCCTTTAGTTACTAAAGCTAAGGTAGATAGTGTTGCCAATAGGCGGCATGTATTTTCTAAAATAAATGACAAAGAAGTTATTGGCCGTTTATTTGCTGAAATCTCACCGCAATATGTAAATCGTCCTGGAGGTTATTTACGTATAGTAAAGTGTGGCTTTAGAAAAGGTGATGCTGCTCCTATGGCAGTTATACAGTTTATAGAACCGCAACAAGCTTAAATAAAATTTAAACCGGGCTAAGCCCGGTTTTTTGATAGCATAGCTAAAATTTTTTAATATATAGTTTATAAAGTTTGACAACCAACAATACCTATGTGATATTGTTGGTACTCTTAGCTAGGGGAAAGCAATGCATCCATCAACGGCAACCTCTGTTAAGGCAGAGTTTGGTCCTATACGTAACTTTTTATGGCCAATTCATCATCATGAGCTAAAAAAACTAGTACCTATGTTCTGTATGTTTTTTTTAGTGTCTTTTATTTATAATTTATTACGTTGTATGAAGGTGGCATTAATCCTTAAAGCGCCTACTTCAGGTCCTGAGGTCTTACCTTATTTAAAAATAGGTGCAGTTCTTCCAGGGGCTATATTCTTAACCTATTTATTTGCTAAATTAATTAGCAGGTTTAATCGCGATCAAGTTTTTTATATGTTTCTTTGGGGCTTTTTAGCCTACTTTGCTGCTTTTTTATTTTTATTGTATCCCCAACACGAATATTTACAATTAGATAAATTGGCAGATTTTTTAGATGCGCATGTATTAGATGGCTTTCATGGCTTAATTATTGCTATGCGTCATTTGAATTTAACAGTGTTTTATGTGCTCTCAGAGTTGTGGAGCGCTATTATGTTGTCTGTATTATTATGGGGGTTTGCTAACGAAGTAACTGAATTAGATGAGGCTAAACGCTTTTATGCAACTTTTGCTTTAAGTGCAAACTTTTCTGGTATCTTATCAGGGCAAGTAGCAACACTTATTAAACGTTTACCCTACATTCAAGCGCTACCTTATTCCCAAGAGAATCAATGGGTGTTTTTGCAATTAATTGTGGTTTTACTGGTGGGAGCTTTAATAGCTGCCATTTATTATTATCTTACTAATTATGTTTATCATGAATATAAAAAAGCTAATTTCAATATTAAACTAAAGCAAAAATTATCCCTTAGTGAATGTATTTCTTACTCATTACGCTCTGAATATATACTTTGTATAATCATGATAGTGGTAGGGTATAACATTGTTTACAATCTTACTGATTTTATGTGGACCAATAAAGCCAATGAATTACTTACCCAAAGTAAGGATTTAAATGTATATATGAATAATGTTACTAGCGCAACTTCTATCGTTGCAGTTATTTTAGCTTTATTTGTGTCAGGCAATGTTATTCGCTTTTATGGTTGGAAGCCTGCAGCTTTAATTACCCCTATTATTTGGGGGATTTCCAGCTTTGGATTTTTTGGATGTTTAAATTTAGAGATTAGCCAGTACGCGGACGTGCTATATTATTTTGCCGCCAATCCTGCTAATTTTGTTTTATTATTGGGCTCTTTACAAATAGCCTTTGGTCGAGCTTGCAAGTACACCGTGTTTGATGAATCGAAGGAGATAGCTTTTATCCCTTTATCTAAAGAGCAACAGCGCAAAGCTAAAGCCGTAGTAGATGGTATTGCTACTCGCTTTGGTAAATCAGGTGGGGCGTTAATTATAATTTCATTGTTAGTCGTTTGTGGCAATGATATTAATAGAATTATTCCATATGTTTCGGTGTTATTAGTTTTGGTTTTAGCTTTATGGATATTTTCTGTGGTAAAATTAGGCAACATGGTTAGCGTGTTAGATAAAAAAGCCTCAGAAGACATAATTAAAGCGCAAGAATTAACTATAAATACAGTGGTTAATTAACCAAAGGAGCATGTATGCCTTCAAATATAGCAAATTTTTTTAATCTTAACTCAAAAATAAATTTAGCTGTGGCGGCTTTTGCAACTATTGCAAGTGTAATTGCTGGGAGCAAGATATATGATTTTGTCTTTAAAAAAAAATCCTCGGATAACTTGCAAGCCACAACTAACCTAGAAGAGGATAATAGTTATAATAAACAACCTACCAAATCACATAAGACAGATTTAACATATATTAAGTTAGGAATAGATATTGCTACAGTGCTAATAGACTGCATTGACTTATATTTTAAATATAATTTAGTTTTAAATAATTTAAACCATAATGCGCCACCGCGCTCTTTTATGATAGATACGTATGAACCTCAAACGCCAAATATAAATCAGAGTCGCAACCAAAATTATGAAGCTATACCGCCAGAGCCAGAGCCAGAGCCAGGGCCTGTGCTTTATGCTGAGCCAGTATACTTAGATGAGGAGATTGATATAAATAGCATCCCTTATGGCATTCCCATAGATACACCTGAATATGACTACGTGCCAGTTGCTAGCGAAATTTTTTCACCTAATGGCGCTTATTTTAGTGCTTTAGCTGACACCTCAAGGGTAAATCATAATGAAGCTTACACCGAAGCTGTTGCTAAAGAGCCTTCTGCACCATCTTTATAGCCACATAAAATTTAAGGAAATCAACAATGCTGCTGGATGCTGGCCTAATAGGGATGCTTCAATATTTAACTAAAAGTACTATGCAATATGCGCAAAGTTTTATGCGCACTAAAGAAAGGTTGGAAAACAATTTTAATAAATTATTGCAGCTTGCTCGCAATTGGCAATTATTTTTTAAAGCGCCCATGCATATTTGTTTAGGACCGGCTTTAATAGTTTTGACTCCAATAGAATATGAGCATGCAAACCTAAATCCAGATACTGCCAAGTTTACCTCTTCTTACTCTACTTCTGGTGATAAAGGTAAATTAAAACATGCGCCAACTCCTAAGCCCCAAATGTTTGCTCACCCTCGCAACTCTAAATCTTCAACTACTCCTGAGAAGAAAGTGAGTTTTGCTATAGACAAGACCAAGCCCTCTTGCAATGCTAAATCATTAACTACTCCTGAGAAGAAGGTAAGTTTTGCTATAGATAAGACCACATCCTCTAATAGTTATAAATCCCCAACTACTAGTTAGAAAAATTGTAACCACCACCAACAATATTTATTTAAAATATATTTTTAAATAATTTTCATAAATTGTTATTGTGATAGATTGTCATATAAAGCTTGAATGCTAGGTAAAATATTTTCTATGATAATTAATTTATAATTATTTTGGTCTATAAACAAGGAGCGTCTGTGCCACATATTATGTTGTTGGCTAAACTCAAATTCACTACGCTGCCATTTATTTGGGTATAAAAGGCTTTCTCCAATAAAGTTATCGCCAAGATTATCTAAAATATGTTGATAAGCATAATAAGTAGTCTTGGGAGCAATTACGGTAGCTGTAGCTAAGATTTTGCTGTTAAATGTTATCTGCACTTTACGTATTAATGCTTTAATGGGTAAATTTATAATGCCAATTGTATCAATAACCGACGTAGTTGCTAAGTTTTGTTGGAGAACCTGTAACTTAATATTATCTTGCAGCTTACGCATACTATCTGCAAGCTGCTTACAATTTACTAACCATTTAAGATGTAGCTTTTGCTCTGGCGGCGCTTTAGCGCTCCATGGATTGGTTAACATATAATTAATTAGTTAAAATAACGTTGTAAAAATCTGCCCGTATGTGACTTAGGATTGCGAGCAACTGTAGCTGGAGTGCCAGTCGCAACTATTGCACCACCTTTGTCGCCTCCTTCTGGGCCTAAATCAATTATCCAATCCGCAGTTTTAATGACATCTAAATTATGCTCAATAATTATGACAGTATTGCCTTTTTCTTTAAGTTTTTGTAAGACCTCCACTAAACGTTTAACATCATGAAAATGCAAGCCAGTGGTTGGTTCATCTAAAATATATAGCGTACTACCAGTGTCCCGTCTTGCTAATTCTTTTGCAAGTTTTATGCGTTGCGCTTCTCCTCCAGATAAAGTCGTAGCACTTTGGCCTATTTTTATATAGCCCAATCCTACATCAATTAGCGTTTGTAATTTGCGATGCAAAGATGGGATAGCTTGGAAAAAAATTAAAGATTCTTCAACAGTCATTTCTAACACTTCATGAATATTTTTGCCTTTATAAAATATTTGAAGAGTTTCGCGGTTATAGCGCTTAGCTTCACATACATCACAAGGTACATAGACATCTGGTAAAAAGTGCATTTCTACCTTAATTAATCCATCGCCACTACAAGCTTCACAACGTCCACCACGAACATTAAAACTAAAGCGCCCAGGTTTGTAGCCTCGAGAGCGTGCTTCTTGAGTGGCGGCAAACAAGTCACGAATATCAGTAAATAAATTAGTATAGGTTGCAGGGTTGGAGCGGGGAGTGCGCCCTATGGGACTTTGAGAAATTTCTACTACTTTATCTAATAATTCTAATCCATTAATTTGTTCATAGTCACCATGAGTTACTTGCTGGGCTCGATTTAACTTTTGTGCTGCAACTGGATATAAAGTGGAATTTATTAAAGTAGATTTGCCTGACCCAGAAACTCCTGTTACACAAATCATCAAACTTAAAGGAAAAGATATTGTAATGTTTTGTAAATTATTTGAGTTAGCCCCAATAATTTCCAAGTTACGCGCGGGGTCAGCTATAGTTAATACTGGTGGAATTTCGATATTTTCTACTTTTGCAAGGTACTTGCCGGTCAAACTTTGTTTATTTTTAATAATTTCTTGCGGGGTGCCTGCCGCCACTACTTCACCCCCATGTAAACCAGCACCTGGACCAATATCAATTACATAATCCGCAGCCAAAATAGCATCTTCATCATGTTCTACTACTATAACTGAATTTCCTAAATCGCGCAGATTAGTTAATGTTTTTATTAGGCGCTCATTATCGCGTTGATGTAAGCCTATTGAAGGCTCATCTAATACATATAACACTCCAACTAAGCCTGCACCTATTTGGCTTGCAAGGCGGATACGCTGAGATTCACCTCCAGATAAAGTGTCAGCTTGACGTCCCATACTCAAATAATCTAAGCCTACATTTTGTAAAAAGCCTAAACGCGCTTTTATTTCTTTTAAAATTTTATCAGCTATTTGTCCGCGCCATCCGGTTAGTTTAAGTTCACAAAAATACGCAACCGCATGCTCTATAGACATGTTACTTATAGTTGGTAGCGTTTTATTATCAATAAACACATTGCGCGCTCCCAGATTAAGGCGCGCGCCATTGCAAGTGCCGCAAGCTTTTTGGGTTAAATATTTGGCAAGTTCATCTCTTACGTGGTCAGAGTCAGTGCTAGCATAGCGTCGCTCAAAGTTATTAACTACTCCCTCAAATTTATGTTTGCGTTTTATGCTATTTTGATTGTCATGCCGATAAACAAATTCAATTTCTTCGTCATTACCATATAAAATAATATCTTTAATTTTTTGAGGTAACTTATTAAATGCTTTATCTAAAGAAAACTTATAATGTTTGGCTAAGGCACTAATCATATTAAAATAATAAAAATTATTTTTATCCCAGCCCCGAATAGCGCCAGCATTTAAACTTAAACTGCCATTAAAAATAATTTTATCGGCATCCATAAATTGTTGTACTCCCAAACCATCACATTTTTCGCAAGCGCCAGCTGGGCTATTAAAAGAAAAAATTCGGGGTTCTAATTCATTAATACTATAACCACACTGCATGCACGCAAATTTGGTGGAATAGCTAGTCTCACTAGAGAGCTCCATATTATGGATAATTACCAACCCTTGAGCTAAATTAGTGGCAGTCTCTAGAGAATCACTGATACGAATAGCATTATCTTGACTAACTTTAATTCTATCGACCACAACTTCAATGGTATGTTTTTTGCGTAAATCAAGCTTAGGCGCATTATCTAATTCATAAATTTCGTTGTTAATCCGCGCTCGCACAAAACCTTGGCGGCGTAGTTCATCAATTTTATTTAAGTGCTCACCTTTTTGGTTACGAATAATGGGTGCTAATAACATAATTTTAGTACCACTAGGTAAGGTTAAAATATGATCGGTGATCTGAGAAATAGTTTGCGCCTCTAGAGATATCTTATGCTCTGGGCACCGAGGCTCACCGGCTCTTGCAAATAATAAGCGTAAATAGTCATATACTTCAGTTACCGTACCAACTGTTGAGCGTGGATTATGCGAGGTGGTTTTTTGTTCTATAGAAATTGCCGGTGATAACCCTTCTATATGGTCAACATCAGGTTTTTCCATAATTGATAGAAATTGGCGAGCATAAGTTGATAGGGACTCGACATAGCGTCTTTGCCCTTCAGCATAAAGAGTATCAAAGGCTAGGGAGGATTTGCCAGAGCCAGATAATCCGGTGATTACAACTAAATTATCACGAGGAATTTCTAAGTCTAAGTTTTTTAAATTGTGTGTGCGAGCACCTTTAATAATAATTTTTTGCATGGTAATGTATAAACCCTGAATTGGCAGCCTTAGAGTATACCTTAACAATGTCTTATAACGTAAGCTTAAATAGCAAAGAGCAACGCGCAGTTTTGGCTTTAGCCCTAACTTTTGCTGCTCGCTTATTGGGGCTATTTATGCTGTTACCTGTATTTGCCTTAGTGGTAGAGAACTACCCATTAGCTAATAAGCATCTAGCGGGGGTGGCCGCTGGAATTTATGGATTACCGCAAGCTATATTGCAGGTGCCATTTGGTTTGCTTTCTGATAGATATGGGCGTAAGCCTGTAATTATTTTAGGCTTATTGCTATTAGCGGGTGGTAGTTTAATCGCGGCTAATGCTACTACTATTTATGGCATAATTGGTGGGCGTTTATTGCAAGGCACAGGTGCCATAGGCTCAGTCATTAGTGCATCTTTGGCAGATAATACTCGTGATGTGGTGCGAACGCGGGCTATGGCATATTTAGGTATGGCTGTGGGCGGCTCTTTTTTATTGGCTATGGTACTAGGGCCTGCATTAGAAGTATGGCTTGGGCTTTCATATATGTTTGTGGTAGCAGCCGCTTTAAGCATTGTGGCAATGTTAATTATATATAAGTTAGTCCCAGCAGAACATAGTTTGCCTAGTAAACTAACAAGCAGTACAAGTTTAAAATTAGCTGTAAAAAAGATTTTTAGTCGTCACTTATTTAGTTTTTATTTGGGTATTTTTGTTCTACATTTTATTTTATCTGGCTTATTTTTGGTGCTTCCGTTTAAAATAGAAGCCATAGGAATTGTAGGATTAGAACTGTCTTATTTATATTTGATTATTTTAGTGATCGCTATGGTTTGCGCTTTAAAATTAATAAAGTTAGCTGAAAATTTTAATAAAATATTAGTTTTACAAAATTTTGCCATAATTGGGGTATTAACTTCCTTGTGCCTGTTAACTCTAGTTTCAAAAAACTTTTATGGAATAATTTTGGCTTTAAGCCTGTTTTTTATTGCTTTTTGCATTTTAGAGGCTAGTTTACCGACCTTAGTTTCTAAAACTATAGACCTAGAAATTAGGGGGGCAGCCCTTGGGCTATTTTCAAGCTTCCAGTTTTTAGGTATATTCTTAGGTGGCTCGATTGGGGGCAGAATTAATGCAATCTATGGTGAGTTAGCTTTATTATGTGGGTGTGTTGCTTTGTCTTTTTTATGGCTGCTATGTACTAAAATCATAACGTTAACAAACAAACAAAGTATAAGGTAAAATTATGGCAAGAGGTATAAACAAAGTAATAATTATTGGTAATTTAGGTGCAGATCCAGAAGTACGTTACACAGCTGGAGGCTCACCTGTTGCTAATTTAAGTGTTGCCACCAGTGAGTCTTGGAAAGACAAGCAAACAGGTCAGACGCAAGAACGTACTGAATGGCATCGAATTGTGATTTTTGCTAAATTAGCCGAAATAGCTGCGGAGTATTTAAAAAAAGGCTCTAAGGTTTATATAGAAGGCTCTTTGCGCACTAACAAATGGCAAGACCAAAGTGGCCAGGACAAATATAGCACAGAAATTATTGCCAATACCTTACAAATGCTAGACTCAAGGGGTGCTTCAGCGCCTAGCAATAATGAGTCGCGCCCGGCAAATAACACTAGCCAACAACCAGCAGGCGCTACTAGTGATTTTGATGATGATATACCATTTTAATTCTAAGCAATTAATTTAACTATTGTTACAAAGCCCTTATTAGTAAGGGCTTTATTTTTTGGGTTAAATTTCAAATTTGGTTACTGCTTATTTTGAGACTTGAGCATTTTCCTGTATTATTAAAGGTAATTTTGGGGGGATGTAGGCTTATGGCAAAATTTAAATAAGAAAATGTTATTGTTTTACTTAGCGGTATTGCGGGTGTTGGCAAAAGGGTTGTGGGCGAAGAAATGTCTGCAATCGAACCTTCTTTTAAATGTGTGCCTTGTGATTCATGGGTAGACCCTATTTTACGTTTACTAGGTGACGAGCCTGAAGTTATGAATACCCTAACTCAAAAAGGTTGGGCGGCTATTAATAACATTAAAGATGTAATTTTTGATGCTATTATTAATATTTGTCCGAAGGATTCTAGTTTTATAATTTCGCAAGAATTATTACAAAATAACCCATGGCATAAAAACTTTTATGAGCAAGTAGAACATCTAGCAAAAGCTCGAAATGCCCAACTAATACCAGTACGTTTAATCTGCGACACACCTGTATTGTTAGAGCGAGTGATTAGTGAAGATAGGAAAAAGTTTTATAAAACTCGCTCGCCTAATATGATTAAAGAGCGTGCCATGACTACTGAGCCATTTAAATCAACTAATAAAAATGAATTAACCTTGGATACTACTGATTTATCCATACAACAAACTGCGAAAAAAATACTTCAGCATTTAGAAGATCTTGGATTTTAACTTATTTTAAAATTTTTCTTAATGCGGCATTTGCTAAGCTAATCGTTATTTGCTTTCAAAGAAATTAGTTGAGCGCTTCCGGTACCTGGGTATGGTTTTTTATTGGCCCCTGGATAAGCAAAACCATTAATAAAAATCCGCCTAGGTTTATCAGAAATGTTAGCTTTGCTGCCATGAATTAAATAAGGGTCCATAAAAATTACATCACCAGGATTTAATTGAAGGGCAATTGCATTATCTAGCTTTGCCACTGCTTGTAATTTAGCAGTGTCGGTTATTTGCTCTAAAAATAAATCTCCATTTAAATGCGACTTAGGTACATAAAAAATACCACCATTAGCAGAAGTCATAGAGTCGATTGCAATAATAACTTGCACAAAACTGCCGGTTTTATTTAAATCTTGCCAATTAGGGTCAAATGTACGTCGGTTTTTAACATCTTGATGCCAATCAAAACTAACTTCATCATGGGGCAATTTATAATGTAATTGATTAATTAAATGGCAAGCCTCACTAGATTCTAATAATTGAGATACTGGGCTTAATAATTTTTTTTGACGGGCTAGTTCTAATAATTTGGGCTGAGCCGCTCCAGCCCAAACTATCCGATGAATTTGTACCTTATCTTCTAGTTTATCTAGCACAAACTCGGTGCCTAAATACATGACTTTGCCTGTTTGCTTTTTTGCAATTGTGCTTGCTGTAAGTTGTAATTTATCTGCACATGTTTTTAATTGTTCGATTTCAACCTTTTTAAAAAAGTTGGGAATAACTAGTAATCCTTCTGCACGATAAGCATCAATTTGTTGCAAAGATAATAAACTGTCATCTAGTGCGACACATTTACTGCCTACTAAGCTACAAATAATTAAAAAATAACTAAGGTGCTTAATGAAGATTAATTGCGCGGATTTAAAGATGCCTGAGCCCCTTTATAAATTAATGGTTGTTTTTCAAATAAGCTAGCAAACCGTGCTTCTAATTCAGGGTTATCAATGTTAAAGCCAAGTTCTCTTACAACAGCTGGGGTTTTAGCATATAGCATAGAGCCTAAACTTCCTACTGCTTGTTTTATTACTTCACTAGTAGCTGGCTCAGATAAATTGGATAATTTAACTTCGGGACCTATAACTTCAAAATTTATGTTAATCCCTTGCTGTATTAATACTTGTTGTATAACTGCAGATTGGTAAGCAACATGGGGTTGATTGGACACAAATGTTATGCTTTTAATGTCTGGGTGCTCTTGTA
>Ga0136604_1000356_pt1 | contig 23493 bp, 22 predicted proteins | sample AntRauFillE10628_FD_104928 | JGI IMG/M metagenome (GOLD analysis project Ga0136604, IMG submission 104928) | Saline lake microbial communities from Rauer Islands, Antarctica - Metagenome Filla E10 #628 | ecosystem: Environmental > Aquatic > Non-marine Saline and Alkaline > Saline | place...
CGCAATCGGCTGTTCCACTTCTTTTCCGGCCGTCATGATCAGGTCGGCAAACTCATCAACCACAAGCACGATGTAAGGCATGTACTTGTGTCCATTTTCAGGATTGAGTTTGCGCTTTACAAACTTGGCGTTGTACTCTTTCAGGTTTCTCACCTGCGCCTTTTTCAGAAGCTCGTATCGCTCGTCCATTTCAATGCAGAGCGAGTTGAGTGTTTTCACCACTTTACTCGTGTCTGTGATAATCGCTTCTTCCTCATCTGGCAGTTTCGCCAAAAAGTGTCTTTCAATTTTATTGAAAAGAGTGAGCTCGACCTTTTTGGGATCGACCAGCACAAACTTGATCTGCGAAGGGTGCTTTTTATAAAGCAGCGAAACGAGAATTGCGTTGAGCCCAACAGACTTACCTTGTCCAGTGGCACCGGCCATCAGGAGGTGAGGCATCTTCGCGAGGTCGGCAATGAACGTTTCGTTCGAAATTCCTTTACCCAGTGCAATCGGCAGCGCGTAGTCAGAATTTTGGAACTTGTCTGAAGCGAGCAGGCTGCGCATGGAAACGATGTCTGGGTTGCTACTCGGCACCTCGATACCGATTGTTCCCCGGCCAGGAATTGGAGCGATAATCCTGATTCCAAGAGCTGCCAGACTCAGGGCGATGTCGTCTTCCAGGTTTTTGATCTTGGAGATACGAACACCCGGAGCCGGCACAATTTCGTAAAGCGTAACTGTTGGACCAATTGTGGCTTTGATGCTCGCAATTTCAATGTTGTAGTTCTTGAGCGTCTTGATAATCTTATTCTTGTTGCGCTCAAGCTCCTCTTTGTCAACTTCTACCTTTCCCGACCCATACTTGTTGAGAAGATCGATGTTTGGCAGTTCGTAGCGCGACAACTCTAGAGTTGGGTCAAATTCACCAAACTCTTGAACCTTGTCATCAATCTCATCCTCGCTGAGTTCTTCCTCTTCTACAGATTCGATTTCCATCCCAACTTCTTCTCCTTCGTTGTCTTCGTCACTCTCATCGCCCAGCGAGCCGGATACTTCCATTGTCGACTCTTCTTCCGGAGTGCCAAGCTCAAGCTCCAATTCCTCTTCTTCGGGATCCTCCTCTTTTTCTTGCTCTCCGATTATCGAGTCGAGTGTACTGTCGGTAGGATCTTCTTCTTCGAGATCTTCTTCCTCTTCAGCTTGAAAAGGTTTGTTGCGCGGTTCTGCACTTTCCGTTTGCGTTTCTGGCTCTTCTTTGGGTTTTCTGTTGAATTCAAAAAACTGACTCAACGAAGGATTGAAATTAAAGATGAGCACGCCACCCACTGCGAGTGCGAGCACGAAGATAATTCCGATGCCACCAATCGATTGCGACAGCCACACTGCCATTTGAAAACCAACTCCACCACCGAGGCAGTTCTCACAAGTTGGGTGCATGTAGCCATCAGCTCCCTGGTCGTAGGAGAGCGTAGCGTAGCCCAGTGCCAGAGAAAACCACAGGAGCCCGAGGAGCGAGAGTCTGAAAGTTTTGAAAAGTGGGAGAAGGGACTTTTTAAATGCTATTCGAAAACCAATCAGGAAGGTGTAGAAAGAGATGAAAAATGACGCCAGCCCAAACCAGTTGTCGATAAACAGTTGTCCGGTGAGGGCACCGAGTTGGCCAAAAATATTTTTGAAGCGATACTCCGTTGAGTTGGTGAAAGTCTCGTTGTCAGATTCTAAAAGTGTGATGTCGTGCTCGCGAGTGATGAGGTACGACAAAAAAGAAAGGGCCGTAAAAACAGCAATTACCAATAGAAGGACACCCGCGAATTTGCGCACACGATCGTCCTTAAGAAAACCAACAGAAGGCATAGAGAAAGACTTTTTCTTCTTTTCCTTGCTGGGAGTTCCTTTTTTGGTACCGCTGACTTCTTGCTTGTCTTTCGGCTGGTTCTTAAGAGTATTCTTTTTTGCTTTCGCCATCTGCCACGTAAATCAATCTTTTTAGCGGGAATAATTCCAAGTTCAAAAGTAACGCTTGCACAGGCCATAACGAGTGGCGGTGATCTTCTATTATCAACACTTTTCCGTTAAAAGAGACAATTGCGAAAAACGAGGACCTTTTGCCGGTAGAGAAGATGATTGAATTATCTTGCGGCCTCTAACCAGAGTTCGATGAATAATGCGACAGCAGAATTCCTCGAATGTTTTTTCAGAGAGATCAGTTATGCTTCGTTGTTCGGGTTTAATTTAGCTCGCTAAAACCTAACGAATGGGCTTCTAAGACTGCAATCTTTGAGAATTTAGATTTGCAACTACAAATCGGACTCAGGTTTTTAGGTAATTTGAATAAAACACTTTAAATTTGCGCCCCGCAAAAAAATAAGACAATGGCTAAGAAAGGAAATCGAGTTCAAGTGATTTTGGAGTGCACAGAGCACAAAGAGTCTGGTAAGCCAGGAACTTCACGCTACGTGACTACCAAAAACCGTAAGAACACACCCGACCGTATGGAGTTGAAAAAATACAACCCCATTTTGAACAAATACACTGTACACAAAGAAATTAAATAATTTAAGCCATGGCTAAGAAATCCGTAGCATCCCTCCAGACAGGTGGTGGAAAGAACCACACGAAAGTTATTAAAATGGTGAAGTCTGATAAGTCAGGTGGTTACATCTTCAAGGAAGAAATCGTGACCAATGATTCAGTAAAAGATTTCTTCGCCAAGGGATAATTTCCGGGAAATTATTTTTCGAAAGGCTTTTTCCTCTTCAGCGATTGGAAAAAGCCTTTTCGTGTTTGTAGCTATTACGTTACTTTTGCACTTCTAAATAGTCCGATGAGTTTATTCAAGAAATTCTTTTCAAAAGAGAAAAAAGAGACACTCGATAGCGGTCTGGAAAAGACAAAGTCGAGCATTTTTTCTAAGCTCACCAAGGCAGTAGCCGGGAAGAGCAAAGTCGATGACGAAGTGCTCGATAACCTCGAGGAAGTGCTCGTGACATCTGATGTTGGCGTGGGCACTACCCTCAAGATTATCGAACGAATTGAAGAGCGCGTTTCCCGTGACAAATACATGGGCGTTGATGAGCTTCAGGCAATTCTCAAAGAGGAAATTGCTCAACTCCTTGCTGAAAATAATTCTACCGGAGAGGCGACAGAATTTACGATTCCAAAAGTAGACGGGCCTTACGTTATGATGGTAGTGGGAGTGAATGGAGTGGGGAAAACTACGACCATTGGAAAGCTCGCTTATCAGTTTAAAAAACAAGGACTTAATGTGATGCTAGGCGCGTCAGATACTTTTAGAGCAGCCGCTGTTGATCAATTGAAAATTTGGTCGGAGCGCGTGGATGTTCCCATTATCGAACAGGGAATGCAAGCTGATCCAGCATCAGTTGCATTTGACACTCTGCAAGCCGCCAAAGCCAAAGGATCGGATGTGGTTTTGATCGACACAGCAGGACGATTGCACAACAAGGTGAACCTCATGAATGAGCTCACCAAGATTAAGCGTGTGATGGACAAAGTCGTTCCGGGAGCTCCTCACGATGTGTTGTTGGTGCTCGATGGATCTACCGGACAAAACGCGGTTGAACAAGCGCGTCAGTTTACTGCTGCTACAGAAGTGACTTCACTGGCACTTACCAAAATTGACGGTACTGCCAAAGGTGGTGTCGTTATCGGAATTTCAGATGAATTCAAAATTCCGGTGAAGTATATCGGAGTCGGAGAAAAGATGGAAGATCTTCAAGTCTTCAATAAAATTGAATTTGTCGACTCACTTTTTGAGGGACAGATCGGACTCTAGTCAAAGCGAATCAAAAAAACCCAGGAGGGAAGCTTGAGAACAAAGACACTCAAAGAAAACAAAGTTAACGTAGTAACGCTTGGATGCGCCAAAAACGTATTCGACTCGGAATTGCTCATGGCTCAGTTGAAAGCCAATAACTTTGAGGTAGAGCACGAAGCCAAACAAGATGATTCGGAAATTGTGATCATCAACACTTGCGGCTTCATTGACAATGCCAAACAAGAGAGTATCGATACGATCTTGCGCTATGCTGAGGCAAAAGAGCAGGGACTCGTAGACAAGGTTTACGTGACCGGATGTCTCTCTCAGCGCTATCAACCGGAGCTCGAAAAAGAGATTCCTAATGTCGATGCATACTTCGGAACTCGCGATTTACCGCGTCTCCTCAAGACCTTAAAAGCCGACTACAAGCACGAGTTGGTTGGAGAGAGATTACTCACTACTCCCGCTCACTACGCTTACTTCAAAATTGCTGAAGGCTGTGACAGACCGTGTTCTTTTTGTGCGATCCCGCTGATGCGCGGTGGACACAAGTCAACTCCGATTGAGCAGTTGGTGAAAAATGCTGAGTCCCTTGCCGCAAAAGGAACCAAAGAACTTATTCTCATCGCGCAAGATCTTACCTACTACGGTCTTGATCTCTACAAGAAGCGCGCACTTGCAGACCTCCTGGATCAACTGGCTCAGATTGAAGGCATCGAATGGATCCGACTTCACTACGCTTATCCATCCGGTTTTCCGATGGATGTGCTGGATGTGATGAACAAGCACGACAACATTTGTAAGTACCTGGATATGCCCTTACAGCACGCGTCTTCGAAGATGCTGAAAGCTATGCGAAGAGGTATTACTAAGGAAAAAACTACTGCTCTCGTAAATGCAATCCGCGAGAAAGTTCCCGGAATTGCTATCCGCACGACTTTGATTTCTGGCTACCCCGGTGAAACGGAAGAGGATTTTGAGGAAATGAAGGAATGGGTTGAAGAAATGCGTTTCGACCGACTGGGCATTTTCAACTATTCTCACGAGGAAAACACACATGCTTTCAAATCGGAAGATGATGTGCCCGATGACGTGAAGCACATGCGCTCCGAGGAAATCATGGAAACGCAGACGACTATTTCTTACGATCTCAATCAGGAGAAGGTCGGGCAGACTTTCAAAGTACTTTTCGATAGGGTAGAAGGTGAATATTTCATAGGTCGCACAGAGTTTGACTCTCCCGATGTGGACAACGAGGTGTTGGTGAAGAAGTCAGAGGGCTTTGTTCGTCTCGGTGACTTTGCCAAAGTAAAGATCGACTCTGCCGATTTCTTCGACCTCTATGGACATGTAGTGGATTAATAAATTTTTCGGTTTACGCCTACAAAAGTTCTTGTCGGTCTTGAATATATTTGGAGCAATTGAAAAGCACCAAAAAAGACCAAAATGAAACTAGGATTAGGAGCAAAAATCGAACATCCCGAATACGGTGAAGGAGTCATCTTCGGATGGACTGAAGAGCACTATCGTATTTATTTCCGCGATCACGGAGAGAAAGTATTTTCCAAACTGTTTGACAAGTTTGAGATACTTGAAGAACCCACTTTCGAAGACAAAAATATTTCTCTCGAAGATGTAATTGACGCAGTTCAAAATGTCTTTGACCAGCAGCAAGAGATTTCCGAAATCATTGAACTTGCCGATAAATGGGACGGAGGGAAGATCGTAATCCATCCCGGAGATGAAGACCTTCAGTCAAAGGAAATTCCAATCGATGCATTCTTTCATAAGATTGTGATGGTCCGAGACCGACTCAGAGTGATGGAGCAGCGCATCAATAGCAACAAGAAACTTTCCGACCAGGAGAAGGTGGAGTTGCAGCAGTACATCACCCGCATTTATGGAAGCCTTACAACCTTCAATATTCTTTTTAAGGCTAAAAAAGACAACTTCAAAGGAGATTCTTCAAGAGGTTCAGAATGATGGAAATTGTTGAAAACTAAATCCTTCGCTTCTCTTTGAAAATTGGAAAGTGTGATTTACCTTTAAGATGTCATTCATTCACTGATTAAAATCCACATCGGATACATACGTTTGAAAAACTAACATTATTGATATTGGAAACTCACTCGCTGTTGTTAAGGCGGGCCTCAACCGGAAACGGTTTCTAAAGTTTTAGAACAGAGGATTACTGATCAACGGTGGAATTTCCAGCCATGTCCTAAAGAGTTTTTTCAAAACCACCGATGTGGATTTTTTATATCCCTACGCCACCTTTCATTTATCCTTACCTTTGCGGCCGCAATGAATTCTCCTGCAAAAAATAAAGCCACAAAAACAAGCGTGCTGCCTGTGATGGAGTCCTTCTACACCGTTCAGGGTGAAGGAGCTTACACTGGTGCACCAGCCTATTTTATTCGCCTTGGCGGCTGCGATGTCGGTTGCTTCTGGTGCGATGTAAAAGAAAGCTGGGATGCCGATGTGCATCCAAAAGTTGAAGTCGACCAGCTAGTGGGCGAGGCCGTTGATTCAGGAACACAAATCGTGGTGATTACAGGAGGAGAGCCGGCTATGCACAACCTTGATGAATTGACTAAAAAGCTCAGAGCTAAAGGTCTTCGCACACATATTGAAACTTCTGGAGCGCATCCACTCACCGGGGATTGGGATTGGGTTTGCCTGAGTCCTAAAAAGTTTAAAGCTCCGCTTGAGGAAGTTTACTCTCAAACTCACGAGTTGAAAGTGGTCGTTTACAACAAACATGACTTCCAGTGGGCAGAAGATCATCGCGCCAAAGTGAATTCTTCCTGCGGTCTTTTCCTACAGCCCGAGTGGGATCGAGCAGATCACGCAGTGCCGATGATTCTGAACTATCTCAGAGAACACCCCGAGTGGAGGATTTCATTGCAGACTCACAAGTACATCGGAGTTCCGTAAATTCTAACTAGGAATCTTAGAATTACGCCTGTCGACCGAAGCAGGTGCGTAGGTAGGAATTACGAATTCTTCTAGCTACGGGCTGGATGGGATTTGTTCAGCCCTCGTTTCGAATAAATTCGCTTCTGCTGGATGGAAATCGCTAAGAAGATTTAATTCAAGTTCTAAATGTCGTCCCAGGAAACTTTTACTTTCTCGCTAGTCGGATGTGATTGGCAAGTGAGAATATATCCGTCTTCAATTTCCTGATCGGTGAGGGCGAAGTTTGAATCCATTCTTACTGTTCCTTCCTGAAGCTTGGCCATGCAAGTTGTACACACGCCACCACGGCAAGAGTAAGGTGCATCAGCGCCTTGATCGAGCGCAGTGTTCAGTATCGGTTGGCCATCAGTGTGCAAATCAAAGTTCCACTCTTCATCGTCCAGAATGGCCGTGATTTTGGCTTCGCCAATAAAGCCACTTTTTATTTCGTCTGTCTTTTCGTCTTTTACGACCTCGGGATTCTCCTCTCCGGGAGCTTCAAAATACTCAAGATGGATGGAGTCCTGTTCTGCACCATTGTCGGTCAATGCGTTTTTCACAGACTTCATCATTCCTGCCGGGCCGCAAATGAAAAATTCTTTTTTGAGTTCGTCTCCACAGAAGTTGATAAGCAGCTCGAGTGTCTTCCCGAAGTCAATTCTACCGTTGAAAATTGCCTTGTCGTTGCTGCCATCAGTGAGGATGTGGTGCACATCGAGTCGCTCGTTGCTTTCTTCAACAAGTTTTGCGAGCTCTTCCTTAAAAATGATTTGGTTGGCCGCTGAGTTACCGTAGAACAAGGTTAACTTGCTGTCTGGCTCCTGGTGGAGTACGGATTTTATTATTGAGTAAATCGGGGTGATTCCACTTCCCGCTGCAAAAAATACATGATGCTTTTTGTTGGAGGAATCTAGTTGAATTGTGAAATTTCCCTCTGGAGGCATAGCTTCAAGAGTGTCTCCTTCTTTGAGGTTTTCCGTAAGGAAAGTCGACCCTCTTCCGCTTTCGACCTTTTTCACTGCTACTCGTAAATCACTCTCGTAAGGAGCGCTGCAAAGTGAGTAAGAACGGTGAAGCTCTTCTCCATTCACAGGTACTTTGAATGTGATGTACTGACCGTGCTTATAGGAGAACTGATCTTCCTTTCCGGTTATGTCGAATTGTATAGAAACGGCATCGCTGGTTTCGCGATTGATTTTTGTAACCTTTAGTGGGACAAACTTGCGCATAAATAAATTTTGATTCTTTGAAAGTAGCCAACAAAATCAGCAAAGATAGGTTTATGGATCGACCTAAAAAATGACTTATTTCTCGAGCCATTTATCAGGGTCAACCACACCTGTTTGTTTCTCCAGCAGGTCTCCATCGGCAGAAAATAAAAAGGATGTGGGAATGGTGTAAACACCAACATCGTGAAGACTGCCCGTCAATTTATAGACTGGAAATGTGAGCCCGAATTTTTGGCGAACGCCTTCAATTTTCTGCCAGGAGTCGTCCGTGAGAGCGACAAAACTTGTTGATTCCTGAGATTGATCTTCCCAGCTTTTTTGGAGGTCGGGCATCTCGTTCATGCACGGGCCACACCAGGAAGCGTAAAAATTCACGAAGACCTTTTTGCCTTCGAAGTGCGAGAGGCTGAGCGTATCGCCCTGTTGATTGGTGAAAGTAACTTCTTGAGACTTCACCTCAGGCGCCACACGATAGCGCAGGATGTAAAATACCAGCCATCCGGCTACGACTAATAGCAGGATTATTCTGAATGTCTTTTTTGATTTACTGGCCATTACTCATAAATGATTGCTGCATTTCCATAGTTCACGCTTTTATTTGTACCCAAAAGGAGCCGCCATGTTTCTCAACATCTTTTAAATGCCCTTCTTTCCACATAGGTTCAATCTCACTTTTTAAATCCTCATCTTCACTAATGTAAAAATTCGGGAGTACTACATGATATTTGTGAGGGTTGGCGAGTAGAAAAGCGGCCAAGAGGTATTGTTCATTGTAAAATCTATCGCACATAAATTGAGGATAATCATAAGGAAGGTAGATGTCATGAATATGCACGATTACTCCTTTCTTGAGGAATGGTAGAATTTCCATGAAGAAAACAGTAGCATCTGAATTTGGGAAAACTCTGTGAGAATTATCTATAAATAGTATGTCATTCTCTTTTAATGATTCAAGAATGAATTGATTGTCCTTGAGGTTTTCAAATGGCTCTCGGATCACCTGATCAGCTAAATGATCAATGTTGGCTCTGGGAAAAGGATCAATAGAGGTTATTTTCGTTTTGAGATTATTGTCTTGAATAGCTTTTCTTGCAACTTTAGTGGAATTACCTGATCCAATTTCTATATAGCTAGCAGGTTGGTAACTAGCAATCATGCCATAAATCCCTACCATGTCCAAACCCGGTAAGAACCCATTATTCCAGGTAGGTTCATTTTCATTTTTTTCTTCTCCACTGAGTTGGATTTCCTGGAATTTTGCAGAGTAATTCAGGAAGTTCTTTAGGTGTTGCTTGTATTCATCTCTATTTTGATCAATGATTTTCAAAAGTGCGGGATGTGCCTTTTTTCCGTGGCCGTATCTGGGTTTTACATCTGTCTTATATTCGAAATGTGTGGATTGAAAATTTGGTGATAAGAAGTGATATAAGGACTTGATTTTCTTGATCATTAGATTCTTAGTTGTTTAAATTTTATTTTCCTGGATCCACTTAAAGTAGTGAGATGAATCTCCTGATTTTCTCTTCAGTTTTTTGAGGTTGGCAGAGCTATCAGACTGATAGCAGCACAGAGGCTGCTAATACGAGTATGATGAGATTAATTTTCTGCTACTGGCCAATACCCATAAAAGATTGCTGCATTTCTTCTCTTGTCATGAGCTGATAGTCTGCAGGGATTTCAAAGAGTTGATCTTCGATAAACTGTTCTTTCACTTCTACTGCCTCCATTTCCATGCTCACGCTTTTGTTGGTTGAGTCCTGGTAGAAAAGTGGAAATCCTTTGAGAGCGATAAATTTATTACCTGGGTTGTCGAAAGCAGTAGTGAAGTAGACTACCATTTTTTTACCGTTTGTCGCATCTGTGACAATGGCTTTCTCGCAGTCAAACCCGGCAAAAGTCTTCGTCTCTTGCACGTAGTCGATGCGCTGATCTTTCATGTTCTCTATCTGCATCAGGTAGTCTTCGCGAGGAATTTGTAGGGCAATTTTTTGCCCCAACATTTCGATGAGCATCACCATCTGTTCATTTTCCTGATCGGTGATAATCACTTGTTTTCCGAAGGCGGTGACCTGTTCCATTCTGATTTTGGAACCTTTGCAATAGACACTCGCTTGTTGCGGGAGAGAGTTCTTATAGTTTTCAAGCTCTGGCGATAGCTCATTGTAAGTAACATCGTAAGTGATCAGGCCCTCGAAAGGATTCTGACAAATTCCCACGGCTGTGGAAACCACCATCAAAATGAGAGTGAGAGATTTTAGAGAGTTCATGTTGTTTGGTTTATTATTTCAATACGCTAAGAGAGTTTTCATTTTTTCTGCCACTTTTTGGGCATTTGGAATCATTGTAGTTTCGAGGATAGAATTTAGAGGTATAGCAGGAGTATTGACAGCTCCAATTACTTTCACTGGAGCATCTAGTGATTCGAAGCATGTGTCGGCAATTTTGCCCGCAATCGATTGAGCGAAGGTGTTTCCTTCGGGCTCTTCGGTGACTACGAGGCATTTCCCGCATTTTCTTACAGCTTCGAATATGGCTTCCTCGTCAAGAGGAGCAATCGTTCTAAGGTCGAGAATTTCGATATTCTCGTCAAATTCTTTGGCGGCTTCAAGTGCCCAGTAAATGCCCATTCCGTAGGTGATTACCGCAATGCTGTTGCGTGTGTTTTTTGCGCTTAGCTCAGTTCTGGCTTTGCCAAAAGGAATCACGTAATCTTCGGAGGGTTCAATGGTTTTGGCCTTTTCCGTTCCTTTAATTTTCGACCAGTAAAGACCTTTGTGCTCGAGCATCACCACTGGGTTCGGGTCGTAGAAAGCGGACTTGAGAAGTCCTTTCATATCGGCTCCGTTGCTCGGATACGCGATTTTTATTCCGCGGATGTTAGCCAGCACTGATTCTACACTTGAAGAGTGATAAGGACCTCCGCTTCCGTAAGCGCCAATCGGCACGCGGATAACAGTGTTTACCGGCCATTTTCCATTTGATAAATAGTAGCTGCGGCTCACTTCTGTGAAAAGCTGATTGAGACCTGGCCAGATGTAATCGGCAAATTGAACCTCTACAATTGGCTTGCAGCCAGCGGCAGACATTCCTACCGTACTACCGATAATGAAGGCCTCCTGGATTGGAGTATTGAAAACGCGATCATCACCAAATTTCTGAGCTAAAGTAGCTGCCTCGCGAAATACACCTCCTAGACGTCCGCCTACATCCTGTCCGTAAAACAAGCTTTCAGGGTTGTTCTTTAAAATTTCCTGAACGGCAAAAAGTGCGCAGTCCACCATCAGTGTAGGATCCTTGCCTTTTGGTGCTCGCTCACCTTTTTCTTCGGTGATGGGTGTAGGTGCAAAGTCGTGTGTGGTTAGGTCTTCCGGTCTCGGATCTTCAGCGGCTGTAGCCTTTTCGTAATCATCGGCAACGAGCTTTTCAGAGTTCGCTTCGATATCTTTCAACTGAGATTCTTCAATGCCAAGGTCGAGGAGTGCCTGTCTGAATTTGGGTAGTGGGTCGCGAGTTGCAGCTTCTTCGAGGTCGTCACGGTACCACTCCTTACGAACACCAGATGTGTGGTGGCCGAGTAGTGGAACTTTAGCGTGAACCAGGAATGGCCTGCGCTCTTTGCGCACGGTGTCCATCACTTCGTTGAGCAAGTTGTAACAAGCTTCAAAGTCATTTCCTTCAACCGTTCTGGACTCAATCCCAGGGAAACCTTTTACATAATCGGTAGCATCGCCAAATCGAATTTCTTCGGCATTGGCAGAAATGTCCCATTCGTTGTCCTGCACAAAATAAATGATCGGCAACTGCTTGAGTGCCGCCATGTGCAAGGCTTCTGAAATCTCTCCTTCGGTCATGGCTGCATCGCCAATGGAGCAAACGATAACAGGCTTTTCAGATTCGTTTTCAGGAATGCCTTGTTGTTCTCTAAACTGAACACCCATGGCCACACCAGTAGTTGGTATCGCCTGCATCCCAGTAGCAGACGACTGATGCGGGATTTTTGGCATGTCGTCTCTTCGCAAACTCGGGTGGCTGTAGTAAGTTCTTCCTCCCGAAAATGGGTCATCTCTTTTAGCCAGAAGCTGCAACATTAGTTCGTATGGAGTCATCCCGATGCCGAGCAAAATGCTGTCATCGCGATAGTAGGGAGCAACAAAATCGCAGGCTCTAAGCTGCATTCCCAGCGCAAGCTGCACAGCTTCGTGACCGCGAGAAGTGGCATGGACGTACTTTGAAGTGACTTTAGAATTCGCCTCGTAAAGGTCAGTCATGCTTTTGGCCGTGGTCATCAGCTCGTAAGCCTTGAGTAGCGTCTCTTTATCGATAGTTGAATCTGTTTTCTTTATTTCCTCCTGCGCTGTTGCCATTTTATCTTTTCTTAATAGTTGACGAATTTACAAATTTACAACTCCACAGCGGGCTGGTAAAATCCCACAGTCATATAGGAATTATGGCGAATCTAAGTAAGTGATTCGCATACATCTGTAAGAATACTCCTACCGTTAAATTGTTTTTGTTCTTACAGGTTATATGAAGGTGTTGTGATAGATTTGAAGAGTAGAATATTTCTCATAGTAATAAAGCAAGAATCGCTCATAGCGATCATAGTAGTTAAGTAATTATTTGGTTAAGGGAAAAAGGCTCTGAAGCGTCAGGGCCTTTTTCTTTTGTATACATTTGGCTCAAATTTGGACTACGATGGAGCTTTGTTTTCACAAATATCACGGTACCGGAAACGATTTTATTTTGGTGGACGACAGAGAAGAGAATTTCACTAATCTGAATGTGAAATCTGTCAGAGCTCTCTGCCAAAGGAGATTTGGAATAGGAAGCGATGGTCTCATTTTTATTCGCCACTCGAGCGATGCTGATTTCGAAATGGATTTTTTCAACCCCGATGGAAGTAAGAGTTTTTGCGGAAACGGAAGCCGATGCGCTGTAGATTTTGCGCACTCCCTGGGCATGATTTCAGACTTGTGTTCTTTTCACGCTGTTGATGGCTTGCACGAGGCAAAGATTGAAGGAGAAAAGGTGAGTGTGAAAATGCGAGATGTCGATGAGGTTGAAACCGGAATTGACCATTACTTTATTCACACGGGCTCACCGCACTTTATCGTTTACCGCGATCAGATTGACGAAATTGATTTAGTCAGGGAAGCGCGAATTATCCGATATGGCGAACGATTTGCCGAAGAAGGCACGAACGTAAATCTCGTTTCAGAAAATAACGAAGGAGTTTACGTGAGAACCTACGAGCGTGGAGTGGAAGACGAGACTTTTTCTTGCGGAACCGGAGTGACGGCAGTGGCTTTGAGTTACAAAATGCGCCATCCAGAGACAGATCTTGTGAAGGTGAAAACCAGAGGCGGACAGCTCGAAGTGACGTTGCAGCGGAATGGTGAAAACAGTTTTTCAGATATTTGGCTCACCGGACCGACAAAGAGTGTGTTCACCGGAAAAATCGAAATTGAATAGATGAAGTCTTTCTTTCTCAGCCTCAGTCTTGTTGTTGTTTTTCTCTTTAGCACTTTTTCGGGAAATGCTTTTAAAGAGCTCTCGCCAGAAGTGCAGATCAGTTTGCTTACTTGCTCTCCCGGATCGGATTTGTATTCCGTTTTTGGCCACAGTGCCATCCGCGTGAAAGACCCTATAAACAAAATTGATTCGGTTTACAACTACGGTACTTTCGATTTCAATACCGAGAATTTTTACGTGAAGTTTTCCAGAGGTAAGCTCAACTACACACTTTCTCGTCAGCCTTTTTCCTGGTTTCAGTACACTTACATCGAAGAGGGGCGAGCTATCCGAGAGCAAATTCTGGACCTCACCCTGGAAGAAAAGCAACGTTTTTACGATGTTCTGGAAACGAATCATCTTCCGCAAAACAGAAATTATAAGTACCACTTCTTTTTCGACAACTGCGCGACAAAAATTCGCGACAAGCTGAAAGAATCACTCGGAGAGAAGCTGACCTATCACCATCCGGTAGATACTTCCAGAACCTTCAGGGAAATGATTCAGCTATACCTCAATGACATGCCGTGGAGCGATTTTGGGATCGATATCGCTCTTGGATTGCCATGCGATGATGAGCTGCAGCCGGGAGATGCAATGTTCCTGCCCGATGGTCTTTATCTGGAGTTTAAGCACGCCACTTTGGATGGTAAACCGCTTGTGAGCTCCGACAAAGAAATCTTACCTGCAGAGCCACTGCCGCCCAACAACTCTTTTTTCACACCCAGTGTTTTCATCTGGATGCTTTTTGGAGTGACGCTTTTACTGTCGTTGCTCTGCTACCTCAAGAAGAAACGTTTGCTCTGGCTCGATCGCTTGTGGATAACAGTGAGTGGACTTATCGGGCTAATGGTTTTCCTTCTTTGGTTTGCCACCGATCACACGACCACGGCCGATAATTTCAACTTGCTTTGGGCCATCCCGCTAAATTTGATTTTTGTGTTTTTCTCTGGTAAATCCAACAGAGGACTTGTCCGAAAGTATTTCCAGTTCCAAACGATCCTGTTGCTTCTAGTGCTCGCGCTATGGTCGGTTATTCCGCAGTCATATCACATCGCATTCATTCCTTTGATTTTGATTTTTGCTCTCTCTAGTTTTCGGCTTGGGTGGGTGAGTAGAAAATATTAATGGTAGTTTTCTATTCTTGAGAATTCGATTCTGCTCAAAAAGCGCCCAACGCGTAAGTCGGCTAGAAGTGGATAGGCAGGTTGTCGACTTCGTGAACTAAAGTTTAAGCGGCAGTTTAGCGGAGTCGCGACACACGGGGACTTGGGTTCATGACTGATTTTCTTAATCTAGTTCAAGTGCTTTTGGTGGTTACCGGCTGTAATTTTGATGAGTACAAACAGAAAATCAAAAAACCATGGAAACACAAGAAGCAAGCGTAAAGACAAAATGGGCAATCGACCCAACGCACAGCGAAGTTCAGTTTAAAGTAAAACACCTCGTGATATCTACTGTGACAGGATCTTTCAACAAGATTGAAGGAAGCCTTACCACAGAAAAAGAAGATTTTGACGGAGCCTCTGCCTACCTGGCTATTAATACAGACAGTGTTGACACAAATAATACAGATCGCGATGGCCACCTAAAGTCAGGTGATTTTTTCGATGCTGAAAAATACCCTCAGCTCAAGTTTGAAGGAAAACTTTCAAAGTCTGGTGACGATTATAAACTCACTGGTCCACTCACGATTAAGGACGTGACTAAAGAAGTGACTCTCGATGTGGAGCACGGTGGCGTGATGGAAGATCCTTACGGCCAAACTAAAGCCGGATTTGAATTGATAGGAACCATCAACCGCAAGGAGTTTGGATTAACCTGGGACCAGGTTACCGAAGCCGGTGGAGTTGTTGTTGGCGACAAAGTGAAGCTCATGATGAGCATTCAGGTAGTGAAAGGATAAGAACAACTTTTGAATGCCGCAGTTGAGTGTATGAACGCTTAGCTGCGGTATTTTTATGACTTTCAAAAACAGAGAAAATTATGAGATCAGTTAAAGACATTCACGATTCGCTTTATGCGCCAATTGACGATTTGGAAACGTACCGACCGATGCCTACTCGCAGTATCGATCACATCGATCCGTTTTTGTTTCTCAACCACCACGGGCCGCAAACCTACAGCCCGGGAAATCGCGGATTGCCTTTTGGACCCCATCCGCATCGTGGTTTCGAGACTCTGACTTACATCCTCAAAGGAGATATCGTGCACCAGGATTCTGGAGGGCACAAAAGCAAAATAGAAGCTGGAGGAGTGCAGTGGATGACAGCCGGAAGCGGTTTGATTCACTCTGAAATTTCGTCTGAAGATTTTAAATCAAAGGGTGGAGAAGTGGAAATCTTGCAGCTCTGGATGAACCTACCTGCAAAATTTAAGATGACTGACCCGGATTACAAGGGACTGACTAAGGACGAAGTGAAACATCTGGATGAAGACGATGGCAAGGTGCGTGTAAACCTGATTTCGGGCGACTGGAAAGGTACCCAGGGACCGATCGATTCACTCACCAACTTGATGCTCACAAGCATTGAAATAAAATCGGGAGGTAAGTTTCAGCTGGATGTTCCAAAAGAGAACAACATACTTTTTTACGTAGCACACGGTACAGTGAAAGTCAATGGAAAAGAGGCCACAGAGCACAATCTAGTGGAGTTTGCCAATGACGATGCTGCACTGGAAGTTGAAGCTACTGAAGATGCAATTTTGATTTTCGGCCATGGAAAGCCGTTCGAGGAGCCGATTGTGGCTCAGGGTCCTTTTGTGATGAATTCTCACCAGGAAATTCGCCAGGCCATGGAAGATTACCAGGCCGGAAAAATGGGCGTTTGGGAAGGTTAGTTTCTAAAATAACTTTTTGCCAGATTCCTTTAGGGTAAAATTATTGAGTGCATTTTTCTCAGAATCTGAGAGTAATGAAACGAGCTCGCGGCATTGGTCGAGGGCTCGTTTTTTTGTTTCGTCTTTGTCGTTCGAATTAGCCAGTAAGTCAAATGCCGCGGCCAGCTTTCCTTCGTGCAATTCACTTCTCGAGAACTCGGCAAGAGCAGAAAGTAATTGGTTTTGAGAGGAGCTGAAAGAAAGCGTTTCAGATTCCTCAAGTTCATCGCAGTAGGCGTTCATTTCAAATAACGCACATTCACAATGAGCCTGATTGCCAGGGCAAGTTGCCTGAGCGTTCCCAAATGCACAGTCGATTTCACAGTGGTCTTTCTGACTGATATGTAAGTAAAGTGTTTTGTTGATGTTTGGGTTGACCAAAACGTAGATTAAGCCAGCGCTTGCCACTAAGATGAGTACAATATTTCGAAGCTTCATAATTGACTGTTTTCTGCAATTTAAGCTGTAATGTGCAGAAAGTCAATGGTCAAGGTGTGTCCATTATTTCCCAACCCGTTTCTTCCTGATTTTGCTCAAAAATTCAGGAGTGATCCCAAGATAAGAAGCGATATGCTTTTGAGGAACGGTTAGCTCCAGGCCGGGGTGGGATTTTAGAAATTGCTCGTACTTCTCTTCCGCGGTATTCGAGATGTTTCTAATGATGCGTTTTTGATGACTCACCAGCGACTTTTGAAAGAGAATGCGGAAGTACCGTTCAAAAGCCGGTGCTTCCCTACAGAGCTGGTCAAACTTTTCTTTTTCCAACATCGCCACTTCGCTATCCACTAAAGCTTTGATGGAATAGAGCGAAGGTGTGTTCTCTACAAAAGCCTGCAAGTCGCCAGTCCACCACATTTCTCTACCAAACTGCATCACATGGGGATCACAATCTTTGTCGGAGTAGAAAGTCATCAAACAGCCTGAAACGATCAGCGTGAGCGCAGCCCCAGGTTGATCTTGCTCGATGAGCATCTCATTTTTACCCAGAGACTTGCTTTTACTCAATTCAGTAAAAAGTTCTATGTCTCTCTCGGTCACAGCCGTGTGACGTCTGAAGTTTTCTGTGATTTTTTCTAGACTCATTCCATAAAAAGTTGAATGGCAAAATAGCTATACAATAGGTGTTCACCGTTTGACTCCAGACAAGATTACATATTTTCTTTCTTTGATTCCAAAATGAATAGGGCAGACTGTGTCCAATAATTTTATTTTTGCCTGAACCGTGATTATGAGAACATCTCAACTTTTCTTAACCATCATTTTTGTTTTGTCTCTGGCTTCTTGCCGAAAGGAAGAAACTCGATGGAGAACCGAATGGAAAGCTCCACTCGCTCAGGGACGACTCTCGCTTTCTAATCTAGTTGGCGATACACTCCTTTCCTTTGACGATGGAGGGCTGGCTCATCTTGTTTATGAAAATCAACTCACGAATTTCAACCTCGATACACTGGTACGACTGCCAGATACATTGGTGAGTGAGAACTACTCTCCTGACATAGACGGAGGTCCATTTGATTTACCTGCCGGCATTACGCTGGTAAATGAAACGCAACAGTCCACTTACGATCTTGGCGGAGCTCAAATCAAAGAGGTGCGTGTGGCGAGCGGAGGAGTACGCATCGAGTTGAGAAATTATGTGGATTCGAAGCTGTTGATGTCCTATCAACTCGAAGGAGCTGAAGGTCCTCAAGGCACGCTGGGCTACAACATTGAAGCAGATGCCGGAACAACTCAAGATCCAGCTGTTTACGAGGATTTCCGCGACCTCTCGGGCTATGAATTAGACCTCACAGGGATCAATGGCAATTACTACAATACTATTGCTGCAAACTTTCTAGTGACTGTGGGTGATAATGAGGGGGAGACAGAAATTTACGGTGATGATAGCGTTGTAGTGAATATCAGTTTTGAAGATGTTGTTATTCAATATGCCAGCGGGTATTTTGGGCAATACGAAAATGAGCTCCAGGACACACTGAATCTCGAAGTTTTTGAAAACCTTTCCCTAGGTACAATGATGGTCGAAGAGGCGAGTCTCGACCTGTCCATTACAAATTATGTGGGTATGGATGCCCGCCTGACCTTCAATGATTTGAAGAGTATTCGCGAGGAGCCTCAAAATGAAGTGAGTCTTTCTCACGAGTTTCTGGGTGATCCGATTAACATCACAAGAGCCACAGAAAATACTGGAATTGTAACACCCTCAGAGGTTGATGTAGAAATCAACGAAGGAAATTCCAATATCACTGACTTCATGGGGGTTTTGCCTAATAAAATTGTCTACGACATTGACCTGAATTTAAATCCTCTTGGTGACATTTCACTTGGAAACGACTTTTTGTACACCGATCAATCTTTTGAAACTTCATTGGTTCTGGATATTCCACTTTGTCTTGCTGCGGAGAACATCGGGATGAGAGATACGCTTGAGCTGAAGAATGAACCACTCGAAGATTGGGCTCAGGGTAGCGTTTATCTAATTGTTGAAAATACCTTTCCTTTTTCCGCCACTTTTGACCTCTCACTTCTCGAAGGTGCAAATACACAGGCGGAGCTAATAGGATCTGGGGAAATTGCCGCGGCAACCATGCCGGTAGGGCTCAACTACGTAGCGGCCGAGTCCACAAGCGAAATAGAAATCCCTGCAGAGTTGGTGACGAAAATTCATCAGGAAAATAGAATTGTACTCAATGTGACATTCAACACTGCCGGATATCCCGACACGGTGAAATTGCGCGAACAGTATTATATGGATGTATTGCTAACTGGAGATATCGATTATGAGATTAGCATTGACTAAGCGTGGAATTGTGAAGCTGGCCTTTCTAACGGCAATATTTGTAGGAGTTGCCCTATCGGGAAATTCCCAGACACTTTTGTTGATGAGCGAAGACAGCAGTTTTATTGACAGTCGCTTTATGCTCGAAGTTAGGGGAAGCCTGGATTACCGAAGCAATCGCCTCAACAATGAGTTTATGGACAAGTTCATCGTTGGCGGATTTATCAATGACGAGTTGAAAGACGAAGTAGGTGAAGGCAATGATGAAAACTTCCGTTTCGGAGGAGGTGCTTCTGGAGGGATTCGGTTTTACAATTTTGGCGATACTATTTTCAAAAATCCAAACCTCGGAGTGCTCGTAAATCTGTCCTCACACTGGCATGCCCGGGCAAGTTTCACTCAAGAATTTTACGACATGGCAATGTATGGCAACCGCCAGTTTGCTGGTAAAAACCCCTCATTGGATCCTATTAATGCAGATTACATTACCTGGCAGCAAGCGGGAGCAGGTATCTTCCACAAACCGACCATGTCCTTTGTGTCATTGAATGTTATCAATGGCCAGGCATTCTCTTCAATGAGAACATCCACAGCGAGTGTTTTCACCTCTGCCGATGGAGATCAACTGACAGTGGGATTAGTATCCGAACTCAATGAGTCAGATACTTTGTATTCCGGATTTGGAGTTTCGAATGGTGTGGGAAGTGCGTTGAATGCGAGAATTAATATCCCGCTTAAAGAGAGCAAGGGATTTGTCAGTTTACAGCTGCAAGACTTTGGTTTTATCAATTGGAATGAATACACCCTAACTCATCGGGCGAACACTACTTATTCGTTCACAGGAGCAGATATAAATGATGTTTTTTCTGATGAAAACGAGATTCAGTTCCCAAGCCTGCAGGACTCACTTTTCGAAGAAACCACAGTGAGCAAGCAAACGACATTTTTGCCTGGGCGATTGGCCGTGACGCTAAACCACCGAATTATTGAAAAGGGTTTTTACACTTTGGGGGTGGAGTTTATTCCGATTCCAGAATACATTCCTCTGGGAAGAATAGGTTATTCACACTTCATAAAAGACAAAATGCTGGCAGGGCTAACCGCGGAATACGGAGGGTTTGGCAATTTAAGAGTTGGAGCACAATTTCAATGGTGGACCAAAAGTAATTGGTATCTTCAAGTGCAAGTAAATGATATGCCTGGCATGTTTCTGAAGAACGCTAAAGGGCGGGGAGCTCAATTAGTTGTTTCAAAATTTTTTAATTCGAAAGATGATCGAAAACGTACCGAAGATTAAAAATACAGACAGTGGCAATTTCTTTTTGATCGCTGGTCCTTGTGCCATAGAAGGCGAGCAGATGGCGATGGATATTGCCGGAGAAATAAAGGAAATCACCGATGAGCTGAAAATACCTTACATCTTCAAGGGGTCCTATAAAAAGGCGAACAGAAGCCGACTTGACTCCTTCACCGGCATTGGTGATGAGAAGGCATTGGAGATACTGGCAAAAGTTGGGCGTGAGTTTGACCTGCCAACAATCACCGATATTCACAGTGTTCCTGAGGCAGCTATGGCAGCGGAGTACGTTGATGCTCTGCAGATCCCGGCATTCTTGTGTCGTCAAACCGACCTGCTCGTGGCCGCGGCAAAAACAGGCAAGGTGGTAAACATCAAAAAGGGACAATTTCTCTCAGCGGATGCCATGCAATTTGCAGTCAACAAAGTGAAAGAGTCGGGCAACAAAAATGTCTGGATAACCGAGCGTGGAACCACCTTCGGCTACCAGGATCTCGTGGTCGACTTTAGAGGGATTGCAACGATGCAACAATTCGGTCCCACAGTGATGGACGTAACTCACTCTTTGCAGCAGCCAAATCAATCGAGTGGTGTAACCGGAGGAAAACCGCAGCTCATAGAGACTATTGCCAAGGCGGCTATCGCTGTTGGAGCTGACGGGTTGTTTATCGAGACACACCCGACACCATCTACAGCAAAGAGCGATGGTGCCAATATGCTCGAGCTGAGCAAGCTCAAACCGATGCTAGAAAAACTGATCAGAATAAAACAAGCCATTTCATGAAAACCTTATTCACGAGTTTATTCTTTGCGTTTTTGAGTTTCTCATGCTTCGCCCAGCTAGACACTGCTGTGGTTAGAACCATTGGCGGAGAGCGATTCGAAGAAGCAATTGACATGGTTCAAGCGGATGATGGTGGCTATTTGGTTCTTGGGTCATCTGGAAGTTTGGAAGGATATAATTCGGAGGTATACCTACTTAAGTTGACTCAAGATTTAGAGTATGAATGGTCAAAAAGATTTGGAAACAGTGGATTAGAAAAGGCCCAGGCATTTGAACAAACGGCAGATGGTGATCTGGTGATCACTGGCTATGCCCTGGAGCAAGGACAGGGAACAGGTTATGATATTCTCTTGATGAAGGTCACTCAGGAAGGAGAGCTACTCTGGTCTACTACCTATGGTGAGTCGGATTGGGATTTTGGCTATGAAATCACACAGCATAGTGATGGTGGTTTCTTAGTGGTAGGTGAGACCTGGAGCATTGGCTCAGGGATGAACGACACGTACTTACTCAAGTTTGATTCAGAAGGCAGTTTTGAATGGCAGCAGACTTATGGTGTTTCAGGAGAAGATTTCGGAACTGACATCATTCCATCCCAAGAGGGAGACGGTTATCTGATAACTGGAGCAAGCGAGGTTGATAATGGCAATGGTAACTACTTTTTACAAGGAAAGATTTACAAGGTTGATCAACAGGGTAATATGCTTTGGGAACTGACAAACTCTGAGGATAGTGTGAGTGTTATAAATGCAATAGCCTATCAAGGTGGAGATTACATTTGTTCTGGTTATACCATTGATACTGTTGAGGAGGGAAAGCAGATGACCACTCAGTTTCTTACTGTCGATGGGGATTTAAACTCCACCGTGATCTATACTAGCCTAGGTAATCAAGAGTTAGTTGATGTTATTCATATTCCCTCAGAAGCGACCATCCTCTATGTTGGTACTTCGGATACTTTTGGTAATGGAGGTTTGGGAGTTTATGGGTTTCGAGTATCTGACTCATCTAATAGTGTTTTAGGCAGTCGAGTCTGGGGTGGAGCAGAAGATGAAGTTGGAAGAGGCGTCTATGTCGATGATCAAAACGCAGCACTTTTCTTTGGTTGGTCAGATTCATATGGCCTTGGGTCTAGCGATGTTTACATTGTAAAAATTGAAGATCCTCTTATGGTATCTGACTATGCTATTGATCAAGCCCATTATGTAGATGAAAACATTGGCGTTGAGGTGTTTGAGCCTTCGCTAACAAGTGTTGAAGTATTTCCCAATCCTACTACTGGAATTTTAAACTTCGATTTTCCTAATTACCAAATAGCGGAGATTGCCGTGATGGGCAGCAGTGGTCAATTGGTTGAGCGACTAGAAGTTGCTGGTGATACTTATACAATTGACTTATCCAGGCATCGTTCAGGCTGCTATATTTTGCACCTATTTGACCAGCAAGGAAGAATGTTGGGGATGGAGCGAGTTTTAAAAAAATAGCAAGTAAATCAATTTCTCAACAAGCCAAAAAATAGTATTCTCTCTCAGCGCTGTAATCATCACTGAATTCTTTTAGAGAGAGTGCCGCCTTATTATTTAGGAAGTCTTTTAGTCGATAGATATCCAGGTGGTAGTCTTCGCTGAGCAATTTGAAGATCATTTCGGGTGTGGTTCCATAGTGATCCGAAGCTCCTTTTCCGTGCTCAAAAACGATTACTGGCCTGTCTCGGGTGATGATTTCAGAGGCGCCTTTCAGCACCTCAAGTTCGGCTCCTTCTACATCAATCTTTATGAAGTCGATTTTCACATCGTCTGGAACGATGCTGTCCAAAGTCCGTTTTTTTACTTTGATTTCCTTCACTTCTTCATCGACAGAGCGGTAGGTTCTTTGCTTAAATCCGCTATAGGCGGGATTGTTAACGACAAACTGGAATGTGGCTTCCCCTTCTTGATCACTAAGGGCTAAGTTGTGGATTTCGGCCCGACCGTTGAACCTCTCTTTCAGCAAAGTGTAGAAGTCAGGCAACGGTTCGAAAGCATAATGATTACCTTGTGGAGCGGAGTTTAAGATAAGTTTGAGGACATCTCCCTCGTGGCACCCCACGTCCACGCAATTGGAATCTGACTTGAGAACGCGCTGCATTACTTTCTTTGTCTCAAAGTCGTAGCGCTGGTTTTTGGTTACGCGAATGTGAAGCGCATCCAGAAGTTTTTTGAGTATTGATCGCAATTTTCTTGTCCTCACAAGTTAGGATTTCACAAAATAGTGCATAATTTTTGCCCCCACAGGACTCTACAAAAATGC
>Ga0136604_1000357_pt1 | contig 23479 bp, 28 predicted proteins | sample AntRauFillE10628_FD_104928 | JGI IMG/M metagenome (GOLD analysis project Ga0136604, IMG submission 104928) | Saline lake microbial communities from Rauer Islands, Antarctica - Metagenome Filla E10 #628 | ecosystem: Environmental > Aquatic > Non-marine Saline and Alkaline > Saline | place...
TTCATTCTATCGTTACGCAAAGGAAGCAATTTAATCGTCGTCGTCGTCGGTTTCGTCTTTTATATCAAGTCCCAATAAAGACTCGATAATATCTTCAAGGGTAATAATCCCCATAAATGAGCCGTCTTCAGAAAAAACGCCTGCGATGTGCTCTCTTCTTTTAATTAATTTTTTGAAAACCCGGCCAATCACGGCATGTTCAGGTACGTGAAGCATGGGCTTAATAAGCTTATCTATATCTTGAGACTGGTCTTTGGCCTTAGACCAAAAAACTGTGTCCTTCATAATGTAACCTCTTACATCATTTTTTGACTCTCCTATAATCGGAATGCGGGTATAAGAGAATTCATCTAGAAATTCAAAAACTTCATCTAAAGTCGTTTTATGGCTTAAGCAGTAAACGTTCTCAATGCTCTTAGCGATTTCGCTCACAGGTTTATCGGGAAAGCTGAGCATATTTTTAAGGAGACCGTACTCCTCTAAATTCAAGGCACCATCCTTAAAACCGATTTCGGCCATAGCGCTCACTTCATCGCGAGTAAGTTTGATCGGCGCGCTACCTTTTAAAACTTTCGAAAGCTTCTCGGAAAGCCAAACCAAAGGCCAAGATAGGTTAATTAAAATAGGAAGGACTCTCGTTGCAAAAGGGGTTAGCTCTTTCCAATACCTGGCCCCAATAGACTTGGGAATAATCTCACTAAAGACCAAAATAACTAGGGTCAAAACAACGGAAAAGAGTGTGACATGAGCACTCCCAAAAACCTTTTGTGCAGATGCACCGGCCCCCGTGGCGCCAATAGTATGAGCAAATGTGTTTAAGGTGAGTATCGCAGCAAGTGGCCGCTCGATATTATCTTTGAGAGGAAGTATCCTGTTATATGTTTTAGTTTCAGTTTCTTTTAGAGACTGGATATAGCCTGGAGTCAGGCTCAAAATTACGGCCTCCAGAACAGAACAAAGAAATGAGACAAATACCGCAATCGCGATAAAAAGGATCAAGGTTGTCATAAACTCCATCACTTCTACGCCGTGCACTTCAAGCTGTCTAGTTTAGTTTTTGTACTCCAAAATGGCCGTCCGATTGAGCTTGGGATAAGATGATTGACATGTTTGCTCTCGCTATTGTCATTGGATTGGCCGCTTTAATTCTTACGTTTGTGGCACTGCACTATTTCCATCTGGTCCAAAGGGCCAAGGTCAAAAAGCGAGTGTTGACATCGGAACAATTGACAACGCTACACAATCATCCGAGCTGGCATCTCTTTAATGAGTCAGAGCGTGAAAAATGGAAGCAACAAATCAATGTCTTTATGCATGAAAAAGTCATTTACCATTCCAAAACGGGAGCCTTACTTGGAACAAGAGAAAAAACACAAGCTGCGGCCCAAGCCTGCCTACCTCTAATTAATAGAAAGACTAACTACTATGGCCAATTCAATCATTTTTTTTATAACCCCGATGCTGGTGTTTTCTCTAACGCAGCGGAAGAAAAAATTGAATGGTTAGAGATTCTTTATCCTGAATATTGTCGCGAAATATCAAAGAACGATATGGAGCGAGATGAATTTATCCAAAATTCTAAAAAATTCTTTGAAGGTGAACTGGACTCCACCAAATTGCAAAAATTCTACCGGTTTAACCCCCGGTCTTCTTCCACTTGATCTGAAGCTTGTCCAAAAGATCTGAAACGTGAGAAACATCCCCCGTATGTATTTCAATAAAGTCTGACTTGTACGCCCCACCGACTCCTAGCGACTTCTTAAGGCGCGAGGCCATTTTCTTACACCACTTTTTATCTGAAGGGAGTGCCTTTATTTCAATAACGCTTCTGCCTTTTCCTGAAGTCAAACGACGTAACTCTAAGCAAAGAGAAGCTTCATTTACTTGCCCGCTTGCATTTTTGTCAGTGGAATTCTTTTTTCTTAAATCCCCTTCTTTATCAGACCATACAATTTTATTTTCAGAATTCATTTGATTATTCCTCTCATGTGACTATTAAACAGAAAATCACACTCATGAAAGTGGGTCAAGAGCTGAAGCCCAAGCAGACTCAGCGAAAAACAAGCATTTGCGAAAATGGTGAAGGCAAGGTTATCCTACCCTGCAAATCGAAAACAGGAGAAAAAGCATGACACGACCCATCAAGCTCTACTCACTTGCAACTCCTAACGGCCAGAAAATCAGGCCAACTCCTGCCAAAAGACCCCGCTCAAGAGCACGACACACTCCAATGGTTGTTTTTTCAAATGGCCAGTATCGGCCCTATGTTTGGACAATTTGGTCATTTTTATAAATATGCACAAGAGAAATGCCAACACCCCTACCCGGTCGAGCGCTACACAAATGAAGTAAAAAGGCTGCTTGGTGTTTTAGAAGAAAGATTGAAGAACCACGAATACCTAGCGGCAGATCAGTACACCATTGCAGATATCTCTGTCTTTCCTTGGGTTGTGGCCTTGGAAAAATTCTATAAAGCTAATGATCAGCTAAGCCTTAACGAATTTAAGGCCGTAGGAAAATGGGTTGATAAAATATCGAAAAGAGAAGCTGTGCAAAAAGGGATGGAGGTTTGCCCCATCCCCGAAAGCTATTTTATTTTTTTTTACCAAGTCGTTTGAAAGAGCTTATGAACTTCTTTTAAAACGGTCCGTCTGTCTAGAACGCCAACAACTTTCTTGTCGTCGTCCATGACCGGGACCGAGTGAAAGTAATGTTTTGTAAAAAGCTCTACGGCCACGAGTAAGCTATCTTCTTCATGAAAACTTGTCACAAACTTAGTCATATAATCTGAAATCTTACCGGGTTCAGCATTATGATACTTCGTATCCAATGCTTGTCTCAGACAATCTTTTTCAGATAGAAATCCTATCGCTCGTTTGTGGTCGTCTAAGACGACGACCCCAGAAATATTACCCTCAACCAACTTTTCGATAGCAGATTTCATATTGGTATCTAATGACAGAAAGCTGTAGCTCTCTGTCATCACATCTTTAACCATGGGAATCGCTTGCGTTTTATCAATCGCAGAAAGTTGGTCTTTTTTTAATTTTGGATTGTAGCTAACCATATCCTATCGACTCCTTCATTCTTACTTTATGATTTTTTCTCGAACATAGCTTTAGGTGCCATCTTGTCTTTTTCTTCTTGAGTCATCTCAATCAAATCTTCTTCCATCCATCGATGGGTACCATCAGCAATTTCCTTCGCCATGGCATGCTTAAGTTTGTCAGAGTTGAACCAAAGATCTTTGAAAAGCTGCTTAACTGTACGCCTAGTGTTTTGGCAAAAAAGATTAGACATGGCCTTTGCCCCATAGGCATTACCTTCTTTCGTTAGCTTTTGTGCGTAACTAATACTGGCGGCCATTGCGTAAAGCTGAGTTGCAATATCAACGATTCGAAACAAAAACATCTGTCGTCTTTGAAGTCCTGGACCGTGAACTACCATGCCGTGGAAAATAGAGCGGGCAAGCTTTCTTGTCGAAGAATCAATAAATCGCATATGTCCTGCGAGTTCTCCGTATTCAGAATACTTAGGCCAACAACTCCATCCTAACCATAGAGAAGGGTACCAAACGGAATAAAACTTAAAGATGCCGGGAAGCGCCTTAACTTTTTGACTAAATGTGCTTTTTCCATCCACGAATGCGCCTGCAACTTTTAGATGCCGATCAACCGCTTCACGAGCGATAAAAAGGTGCATGATTTCTGTCGTTCCTTCAAAGATCCTATTAATCCGAGAGTCTCGAAGCATCCGCTCAACCGGAATAGCTGCTTCTCCACGCTCTCTTAATGAGTCCGCTGTTTCATATCCTCGGCCTGCACGCATCTGAAGTAACTCATCTGTGTTGTGCCAGCCCTGCTCAGTATTGAACAATTTTGCCACAGCAGCTTCAAGTCGAATATCCTGACCATTGTCGTAAAGCGCTGTTGCAAGATCTGAAAGGGCCTCCATCGCAAAAGAGCTGGACGCAATATCGGACATTTTATGTGATATCGCTTCGTGCTTATAAATAGGCTGACCCCATTGGAAGCGACACTTTGCCCATTCTCTTGATATTTCGAGAATTTTTTTGGAGCCACCACTTATGGCCGCGGGGAGTGAAAGTCTCCCGGTATTTAACGTGACGAGAGCGAGTTTAAGACCACGGCCTTTTTCCCATATAAGATTATCTTTGGGAACTTTCACATCGGTAAAACTCAAGTAACCATTTTCAATCGCTTTAAGTCCCATGAAATGGCACCGGTGCTCGACCTTCACGCCTTCCCAAGCTGTCTCGACAACGAAGGCAGAAAAGTCATCATCTTCTTTATGCTTGGCCATAACTACGAGCAAGTCAGCAATTGTCCCATTGGTACACCAAAGCTTTTCCCCGTTAAGAAGGTAATGATCGCCTTTGTCTTCTACTGTCGTCTTTAGGTTTGCAGGGTCGGAGCCAACATTGGGTTCAGTTAAAGCAAAGGCAGAAATTTGTCCCTTGGCAATTCTTGTCAAATATTTTTCTTTTTGTTCGTCTGTCCCAAACTTAATAAGAGGTTGTGGCACCCCAATAGATTGGTGGGCAGATATGAGAGCAACAAGGTTACCATCGACCATCGCAAGCTGTTTGAGAATGTCATTATACTCAGCTTGAGAAAATCCTTGGCCACCATACTTCTTATCAATCTTTAGGCCAAACATCCCCATGTCTTTAAGTTTTTGAATAATATCTTCGGGAATCTTACCCTCACGATCAATCTTATCGGCGTCAATATCATTGACCAAAAACTCTCTAAGGTTTTTCTTGAACTCAAGAAAGCCTGCATCTTTAAGACCTTTTTGGGTTGGAAAGGGCTCAATACTACTTAAGGCCAATCGGCCCATGAACATTTCTTTTAAAAAACTTGGGTTCTCCCATTCTTCGCGGCTCTCTTCTGCGCGGTCCATGGCCTCTTGTTCAGAAGCTAGTTTTTCTTTTTTATCAGTCATATTATTTTATCCTTTGAAAAGTTGAATCAATTTATTTTATTATAACTTTCTTTAAATAAAGAGGTGGCATAATTCGGTTTTGCCTGACGATAGTCTAGGCCATTTTGAGTTTTCGTCAGCGTGAAAACACAAGCTCATGGCCACTTGATAGTTTTTTATTAAATTTATAACCCTCAAGGTCAAAACCTTTAAGTTCTTCAATATTTTCTATTTTATTTTCTAAGATGTACCGCGCCATCATTCCACGTGCTTTTTTTGCATAAAGCCCTATGACTTTTAGACTTCCATTTTTAGTTTCTTTAAAAACAGGAGTCACCACTTCGCCTTCAAGCTGATCTGCTTGAACAACGCCAAAATACTCTTGGCTCGCCAAATTAACCAAAATCTTTTCATCTTTGAGTTTTTTATTGAGCTCTTTAGTAATTAAATTCCCCCAAAACTGATAGAGATTCTTAAAGTCGCCACATTTAAGCTTCGTCCCCATTTCCAGCCGATAGGGCTGAATTGAATCCAAAGGGCGTATAAGGCCATAAAGACCTGAAAGAATTCCAAGATGATCTTGAGCATACTCGATAGTTTTTTGGTCGAGCTCATAAGGCTCAAGACCTTTGTATGTATCTCCCGCAAAGCAAAACATCGCCTGTTTACCTGTATGAGAGTCAGCATTTAAATCAAAATCGCTGTACCTTTTCACATTGAGCTCAGTTAGGGATTCACTTAACTTCATAAGTGAGGAGACTTCACTTTTTGTACATTTTCTTAAAACTTTTATTAAATCCGCAGCTTGCTTTTGATACCGAGGTTTGGTGCTCTTCTTAAGTGGAGCTTCATGATCAAAGTCCAGCTTTTTAGCAGGTGAAATCACTGCATACATATTTTCTCCTCAATTTATAAACACCCTAATTTTACATTTTTGGGCCTCATCGTCTATAAATTCTACAACTGACTATGATGCCCGGCGTAAAAGACGTAACATCTGGCCCTTCGCACAAAATCAGATATTTAGGTGTTTTCATGAAAAAAATACTATTTACACTCACAACTTTGGTCCCACTCCTTCAGGCCGGACATCTTTTGGCCGACACAAACAATCTGCCCAAATTCACCTGGGATAACCAAGAAGGCTTAAAGAGCGCAGCACATTGTCATATTTCTCCCATGAGACACAGCAAGCTAGCGGTTTCGACTTATTTCGGCTCAGGTAAATCTTTAACGGAAAGTTTAAGAAACTATAATGGCATAAGGCAATCTCATTTGCTCAACGGTTCTCTAATCAAGATTATTGATGCCCCAGAAAAAAGAAGTTACAAAAAAGTTGAAGTCATTGGCCTCAATAGAAATCAGGAAGTCACTAAGAACCGCTGGTTTACGGAAAGACTTGATTCCGGCTACCTCTACAAGCGCTCACTTGCTCCTATTGAAGACTATGTCATAGAAGTTGGGCCACAAAGTGCACTCAAGTTAAGTGAAAGTTCAAACGATAAAGCGGACTATTATAAAGTTCACGGCAAAACAGAATATGAAAAAATAGATTGTCCCGAAAATGAGACAAGTAGAGAGTATCTGCTCTTTCATGTCTATAGCAAAGCAAACTCCCAAGGTCCTGTGGCCCAGGTTGGTGTTTACTGGGATGAGACGAGTCTTTTTAAAAATATCGTGACACATAAAAAACTTAATGCGCTTTCTTTAATTCCCACTCTTCTAGAAGATGAAAACCTGGCAGCGGACCTCGCGGCCGATCGTGCATTCATGGAAAACACATTTACTGAAGAGGAAAGAGAGAATTACAAGCAAGAACAACGCTCTCAAGAGTCATTCGGTCAATCACGACGAAAGTCACTCGAAAGAATTATGATCCAAGATGAGAAAGATGATGTTATAACTCAGCAAGGTCTCGAGCAAGTTGTGTGTATCGGAAGCCAGACTCTGAATGTTCGGCATAAAGACTTAAGCAATGTTATTTTTCGAGCGCTGCGTGGTGAAAAGGTCAAAATTTTTCAAAGCTGGGGCGAAAACAAGCAGACCACAATCATTGGAGGCGTGGAATATGACTTTGTTAAAGTCGAGTTTCCTGCTCGTGAAGAGAGTGATCAAAAGACAGGTTGGGTTGCGGCCAATTTCATTGAAGGAGAATCTGACTGTAAATTCATACCTCAAGATCAAAATGAAACAGACCATATAACAGATACTCAAATCACAGGTCTTGATGATGAAGAATGCTGTGAATTCCCCACAGTGAAGCAAGCGACCCATCCCTACACTTCAGGAATGAGAAGGTTTCGCGCTGGAAGAGGTGGAGGAACAAGACTTCACGCTGCCGCGGATATTTACCGTTACAAAGATGAGCCCATTCTATCTGTTGCACCAGGTGAAGTTATTCGCGATAAATACTATTTTTATCAAGGAACTTACGCTCTAGAACTGGTTCACAGCAGTGGTTTTATCGTAAGGTATGGCGAAATTACTGGCATGGGACCTGACAAAATCAAGAAAGGTTCTCAAGTAAAAATGGGACAAAGAATTGGATATATGGGAGTTGTCAATTCAGGTTGTTGTCGTCCGATGCTCCACTTTGAGCTCTACGAGGGCTCAAAGCGAGGTTCCCTCTCTCAAAGAGGTAATAAGTTTCAACGAAGATCAGACCTCATAAATCCAACTCCTTATCTTCTACGGTGGGAAGATGAGAAATTTTAAAATTTTAATTGCAGTAGCTCTGATAATTTTTGCTGCCTATTATTTCACAAGATCAAATCCCGAAGGGTCCTTTAGTGAATCCCCAACGACCTCGAATGAGGTCCTCAAGGTTCAAAAGGCCCCTTCGGCAGAGCAAAGTGACAGCAGTCAGGATAATCAAAAAGATAAAAAAGAAAATGAGCTGAACATTTCAAGTTTAGATGAATTTGATCAGATTCCAGAAGAACACAAAGAATCTCTCATTCTCAATACCCAAATTTTAAAAGACTTTGCTGTTAGACAAACCCGCAGCGATATTCTGATAGAGAAGTTAAGAGAGCTTGAAGCGGGGCCACTCGTTATGAACGATGAAAATCCTTATACAGGTTCCATGAAGGTTGTTCGAACACGCTCTCCTTTCCCTGGTACAAGATACTTTCATGCTCAGTACTTCGACAATAATGAAAATGAAGAATTTGTTCAGCATATGTCTTTTGAGTTTAGACCAGGAGAACAATCTTTCGAGGCCGCTAAAAAAGCTATCAACAAAACCTTTAATTTAGATAACCCCCTTGAAGACAAGAAAGGTTTTATCTCCTGGCGGCATGGGAGAGACTACGTCATCTGGATAAAAAAAATGCAAGAGAGTGATATGATAGACGACCCTTTTAATGCCTACAGTAAAGAAGATATTGGAACCATTCGCGTGGCCAAAGAGCTTGAAATTCACGATCAATCTCCTTCCTTTCATATGCAGCAAGGAGTAGGCGAAGATCAAACGCCTTGATGTTGAAAACTTTCATGTTCAAGCAGATAGGTGGCCAGGCTATGACCTGCTTCTGAAAAAGTAAGATACACTTCATCAGCTCCACATTCTTTCAACCTATGCGCCTCTTCACGATTTAATCCCTGCCCAGCGACGATCCCTTTAAAATTTCGAGACCGCAGCTTTAAAAGAGACTCCATCTTGGCCTCTTGATCTGGAAAACAAAGTAATACGCCTTTAATATTAGAGAGGTCGAGTTTTTCCCACAACTGATAATCCTCTGCATCTCCATAAAATATGGGAATTCCCTTTTGTTTATAAGAATCAACTCGAGTGGGGTCAGAATCCATGACTCGAACCTTGAATTTTTCCTTCAGCCTTTCATAAGCAGAACTTCCAGTTCGTCCCATTCCCATAATCAAAACTTCAGCGTCATTTAATTTAATCGGAAGTTCATCAGGATGCTTCGTATTGCGCTCAAAAAATAAAAGTTTTGAAAAAAGCTTTTCATAGAGAGAGTGGGATTGTTTATTAAAAGGTGCTGACAACACAAATGAGAGGGCCACGCAAAGCGCGAGAGGGGTCAACCAACTCTCCAACACAACGCTTGATACGATAAGAGCAAACTCACTGTATGCTGTTAAACTCAAAGCACTTAAAAATGATGTTCTTGCTCTTAATCCAAAGCTCGTAAATAGGATATAAAATAGAAACCCTTTGACGGGAAGTAAGAGTAGCAGAGCGAAGGCAAACTTGAAGTCCTCATAGCTTGGTGTTCCTTTCAGGCCAATCTCTAAGAAAAAACCAACAAGAAGAATTTCTTTTAAACCCCAAAGCAGTTTGCCTAAATGAGCTGATCTTCTATGGGGCCCGACAAGGACTCCAAGCACCAAAGCACCCAGTTCTGAGCTAAGCCCTAAAGCCTCAAAGCCGAATCCCCCAAGGGCAACGGCCAAAAATGTGCCGAACATTAAAAGAAGCTCATCCTCTCGACAGGCATCCATAATTTTAAAGAGTAAAGGTCGCAGCAAAGGCAACATAACAAGCGAAAAGGTCCAAAAGCTCAACTGAGAAGGATCTGGGGCCAGTAACATCATCACCGCGAGGGCGATTAAATCTTGCAGTATTAAAACACCAATCGCTAGCCGTCCATGATAGGCCCTAAGCTCGCGTTTAGACTCTAAAACCTTGGCAGATAGAACTGTGCTTGAAAAGCTTAGGCCCGCCGCTAAAATAAAAGCTTCCTGAACACTTAATGTTAAAAAAGACTGGAGCCCTAAGTAGAGAACGAGAGTACTGATGAGAAAATGAACCAGGCCTGTACCCAAGACATGGGAGCGTAGAATACTTTTGAAATCGATCTTTAAACCAATGGCAAATAATAAAAGGAGCACACCAAGATGAGAAAGGTGCGAAAGGACCTCGTGTCCCGTTTCTTGAATGCCATAAGTCTCAGCTAAAAAAGAAGCCGAAAATCCTGCGAGTAAATATCCCACCAGCGGAGGAAGTCCAACACCATAACTCAAAAAGCCTAAGGCCAGCGCCAAGGTTAACCATCCTGCTTCAATCATACGCTTTCTTCCCTAGTATTGAGCTGCCCACAAGCCGCTAAAATATCATCACCTTTAGTTGTGCGAACCATAGTTGGAATGCAGTATTGCTCTAAGATTGATTTAAAAACTTCCATCGTCTCAATATCGGGCCTTTCGTAAGGAGAGCCTGGATAAGGATTAAAAGGAATCAGATTAACGAGTGCTTTTTGATCTTGAATCAAAGAGCCAGTGGCATGGGCATCTTCTTCGCTATCATTAAAGCCTTTAATGACTAAGTACTCATACGTAATAAAACGTTTTCTTCCCAGAGGAAGGTTTTGAATAATAGGGAGAATTGTTTCTAAGGGATAGCATTTATTCAAAGGGATAAGTTCATTTCTTTTTGCATTAAATGGAGAATGGAGAGAGAGAGCAAGATTCACATCCGGCATTTCATCTCGCCATTTCTGTAAACCTGGCAAGTAGCCAGACGTTGAAACGGTTATCTTGCTTCGCCCCAAGCTCAATCCATGTTGACACAAAAATATCTCACAAGCTTTCTTTATGGCGTCAAAGTTGTGCAAAGGCTCACCTTGCCCCATAAAAACAAGATTTAAAATGCGGTCTTCTTCTGGGCGATTTTGACTCAACCATTCTTGGGCGCCTAAAAACTGCCCAACGATCTCTTGTGTTGATAAGTGACGAGTTAAGCCTTGTGTTCCCGTGAAGCAAAATGAGCACTTCATGGCACAGCCAACTTGAGAAGACAGGCATAGGCTGTACTTCTTTTGAAAAGGGATAAGGACACTTTCAACTTTTCGTCCATCAGAGAGTTTAAAGAGAAACTTTACCGTTTTATCGTCTGCACGAAAAACTTGATCAATCTTCGGAAGCTCAAAGTGAAATTCCTTCGCCAAAAAATCCTGTGATTTAAGCGCCAGCCCTTCAACACAAGTTTTTTTATGACCGGCTTTATAATGCCAATTGAATAGCCTTCCCACTCCGGCACTCACAAGATCGTTTTCACGAAAGCGCTTACCCAAATCCTCAAACGATTGGGCATAAAATGGGATTTTATGTGACTCTAGTGACTCCATGAAATTGTTATACAAAAAAATTACTCCATGACCAACCCTAAGAGTTAGCGTACATTGCCTTTTATGCAATGGTTTCAAGTTCTCTCACAGCAGTGGCGCTTCCTTTTCTTTGGGCTTATTTTCACGGTTAGCTCTAGTCTAGGCCAGACATTTTTTATTTCTCTGTTTATCCCGTCAATTACGTCAGACTACAGTCTCACAACCACTGACTTTGCAAACTATTATGCACTGATTACATTAGGCAGCGCCTTGCTCCTGCCGGCCATTGGGCGCTGGATCGATAAAGTGGACCTTCTGATCTACGCTGGTGCCGTTTGCCTGACGATGCTGGTAGCGACAAGCTTAATTTACCTAGATCTAGGTGCACTCGGACTAATTTTCAGCATTCTTTTGATTCGCCTTTGCGGCCAGGGTCTTATGTCCCACACGGCCTTAACCTCATTAGCACGCTACTTTACGAAGCAAAGAGGTCGAATTCTTGCGATTGTGAGCATGGGGCATCCCATTTCTGAATCCTTTATGCCTATCTTAGGTCTTACTCTTATCCAAACCTGGGGCTGGAGAAGCACTTATCTTTTTTTTGGTATTATTGTGGCCACAGTTTTGTTCCCCTTAGCGTTTCTACTCGTGAAAAACCAGCCGAGCTTTAGGAAGCTTCCGGAAATAGCTGAAACTCTTTCTCCTGACGGACAGAATTCCGAAAGCACTCAAAAAAAATCTTTCCGAAGGTCGCTTCTCATGCCAACAATTGCTTTAGCGCCTTCATTTGTCGCCGTCCCCATGTTGGCCACTGCTCTTATTTTTCACCAGTCAACAATGGCAAATCTTTTCAACCTTGAGCTAGCAACCTTCGCTCAGGCGTTTATGTTTTTTGCTCTTTTTCAAATTTTATGCACTTTTATCACTGGCGGACTCATCGATCGATATGGGGCCCAAAAAGTTTACCCCCTCCACCTTTTTGCTCTCGCTGCAACACTGCTTTATCTCAATGGCCTCTCTGAAGCTCGTGACGTGTATATTTACCTGGCCATGCTGGGTGCCAGCGCTGGGCTGGGATCGACAACCAAAACAGCGCTTGTTGCAGAACTTGTCCCCCCACAATTTCTCGGCCGGGCCAAAAGTTTGGCCACGTCCCTCATGGTATTTTCCACGGCCTTGGGACCCGCTGTACTCTCCAATTCTCTCGATCTTGGTCTTAAGTTTAATTATTTCAATATGTTATGTGCAATTTTTTGCCTCGTTTCTCTAGTCCTGGCCAAGCTCAGCTTTAGAAGCTTTAACAGACAATATTCCTAGACAACCGGTTAAAAAAGATTCTAATGATTAAACTCGACCTCAATTTATGTTAAGTTAGCAAAAGTTAGTATTAACCAAAGGAAATCTAAGATGAAAGAACTCGAAAGCGACAATCTGCAAGATATAGTTAAAGAAAACAAAAAGGTTCTAGTCCAATACGGAGCATCATGGTGCGGTATTTGTAAGATTATGAAGCCTAAGCTCAGTAAAATGTCGGAAGACGTAGAAGATATTCAGTTTGTTTATGCTGACGCGGAAAAGTTCCCACAGTCTCGCGAACTAGCTGAAGTCAATAACCTCCCCACATTTGCGGGCTTTGTTGATGGCAAACTTGTAAAACAGGCGATGGGAAGTAAGATCGACCTCGTGCAGGAGATTGTTGATGAAATTGCCAGTCATTAAGTCGCTCGTCGAATTCATTGATCAAAATGACGAGGACTATATTACTGAGACACTTGAGGTTCTCGAGCACGTTTCTCAGGCCAAAGGCATTAAAGACGAAGAGCTTGAGGTCATAGGTGAGCTCATCTCTAATATGTATGGATCAATGGAAGTTCACAAAGACATGAAAAAGAATGGGAGCAGCCAAAAAGACGCACTCAACGGCTTTATGAAAAGAGTGACTGGTAGTATCGATAAAAGTTAACTAAATTTTTCTACCAACTCGCGCACGTGGCGAATAATCTCTTCCATATCAAAGGGTTTTTTGACGGACCCCGTAAAGCCGAGTTCTTTTGCCTTAGCGGCTATTGTCTCTTCAATACTGCCTGAAACCAAGATCGTAGGCGTTTCTGCGTTTTGCGTTTTTTTGACCTCTTGATAAAACTCAAAGCCATCCATTTTAGGCATCTGTAAGTCTGTCATGATAAGAGAAACTTTATTGTCTTTGAGATAATTTAGAGCTTTATGCCCCTCGTTAAAAGTCACAAGTTCGAATCCAAAATCTTCGAATATCATCTTTGTGATATCAGTGATTTCAGCGTCGTCATCAAGAAAAAGGACAGGTAAAAAGCTGTTCATTAAATGAAATATTCCAAGTTATATTCTGCTAGGGAAGATGATAACGGCTTTTGAGTGACCAGGGAAGCGAAAACAAATAAAAAGAATTGTAAAAGACTTATACAAAATGTAACTTTTTTACATGGCCTAGTACCTAAGACTTACGGCCGTGCTATCATTTGCGTTCAACAATTTGAAATAATAGGCTTTATGCGACACGTTGGAATAATTATAGTTTACATCTACCTGACGTTAACGGCCCAGACCTCTCTGGCCATGAGCTCTACTATCAGTATTCAAAGGTCATTTCAATCTGATCAGTGTACGTTCTGGCCAGACTCCTCATTCTCTAAAGATTGGTCACATTGTTGTTATCAGCACGACTTTTATTACTGGGCCGGAGGCACGAAATCGGAGAGAAAGCAGGTCGACAATCAACTCAAGGCCTGCATAACTGAAAGTTCTGGACCTCTTAACGCTGCTCTTATGAATTTTGGTGTCAGGCTCGGCTCTCTTTCCCCCATTAAGTTTGGTGGCAAACAGTGGGGTAATGCCTGGGGAGACAAAGTACGGCACAACCCTTTAAGTCCTAAAGAAATAGAGCAACTCCAGCATGACCTTTTTTCTAACTTAGAACGTCATATGAGTCACTCAGAGATCGACTCTTTCATTCAAAAGCTTGATATGCGTCAGAATTAACAAGATTCAGAAGTCAGAGAAAGAGCATATTCACAGAATGATTTCTTAATGACTCTATCGACAAAAATACGACCGACATCATAGTTTTCTACCGCATACTTAAGCAATTTCCAATTTCTGACTAGGTCGAAGTTCGTGGTTATCTTTTGGTTACGTACAAATTTTTCGGACCATTCCGGTTGATTCGGCGATTGAGAACCTCTGTTTTTACGCAAATAAACTGAGTCGGCTTGCCACAGCTCACCATCTGAATAAAAACCTACAACCTCTGCAGATTTCAAACTAAGAGTAAAAAGAAAAAAACTAATAACAAATAGAAGCTTAATTCTCATAATCTCTTCCCTGAAGTCATTATTAAAACATACGATAATAGTTTTTCCGGATGGCAATCTATCGTCAAGTTTCTGTGCACAGCAGATTATTTTTATCTTGCCTGACCTGGTAAAAAAGCAGATAAACACTCAAAAGTAGGTATAAATAATGAACTTCGAAGCAAATGACTTTGAATGGCCTTCCCTAGATCAGTCAATACAATCCCAAAGTCTGTATATTGCAAAATCTCCTCTTTCTTCTGAAGAGCTGGAAGATTTGCTTCAATACTATCTGATGTTGAAAAATAACGGCCTACTTCGACAAGCTAAAATAGGTAAAGGCATTCAAGAACATAAAGCATCTTCTATCAGGAACGATTATATTTTCTGGATAGATGACTGGGGCCTAACAAATGGCCTGCGCGCGTACAGTTTGTTCTTAAGCGACGTCATGAATTTTTTCATCCAGAATTTTCGTCTACCTTTAAAAAGGTTTGAATCACACTTTGCATGCTATTCTCCAGGGAGTTTTTACAAAAAACACTATGATCAGCATGAAAAAACGATGCATCGTCAGATATCAATTGTTTTATATTTAACCAATTACGAGGAGGGTCACGGTGGCGAACTGATGCTCTACCCCCAAGGTCGTGAACCTGTCATGGTTACGCCTCAAAAAGGAAAGGTTGTTATTTACCCTAGCCGCGGAATGCTACACGAGGTGTTACCTAGTCATCACGAAAGGGTTTCGATGACGGCATGGATGAGAGATGACATTATCGTTTTTTAGTTTTCAAGTTTCTTCACCCAAATATTCATGTCCTCGTAGTCGCCATAAATATCGCACTGGTTTAATAAACGCCCCATGAAGTGATAGCCTAAATTGTAAAAGACCTGATTCATGCCAAAGCTTTTCGCTCTAGACATTGAGAATCCACACTGATGGCCCCGATCAACAAGTTCTTGTTCGAGTTTGCGAATGATAAGAGTCATTAACCCTTTTCCACGGTGTTCTTTATGAGTTGCACAATCCGTGAGTTCCGCAGAACCAAGGTCTGAGAAAAATTCGGCACTGGCCGACGCGACAACACGACCTTCAAATGAGACGATAATAAAAAGACTGCTCACTTCAAAAATTTTCTCAATGTACTCAACTTCTTCCAGTGGGGTTGGGTAGGTTTCGAAGACCTCATCGTAGAGCCTGGCCAGTTCAGGTATATCTTCTCGAGTCGCGAGCCGAATCTCGTGCCCCTCAGGTGCCTCTTGGTAATTGAGCTGAGGTGGAACTTCCATTAACTGCTCGATCAGTTTTGTCTCTTCCATAAGAGAGCTTGAAGTTGCTCTGTCTAACGAACGAAATTTACTCATGACGTACGCATTGTCTCCGTTATGGTAGTAACGAATAATCGCCTCAAGAATATAACCGTGGGAGAGAAAGGCTTCCCAGTCACCATCCTTGGCCATGAATATAATTTTATCAAAACGATTAGCTTCGGCCAACTCTCTCACATTTAAAACGAGGCCTTTGATGGAGTCACCCGAGTACTGCAAAACCTTAACTCTTTTACTGGCATGATCCAAAAAAAGTTTGGCCTTGTAGCCATCACCTTCAATATCGTATTCAACGGAATATTGAATTCCAGTTAAGGTTTTTTTTTCACCATCCTCTAGGATGATTTCCATCTGTCGGCCCATTCACTACGCTCTACTTTTTCTTACTCTTAGTCTTAGTCTTGCTGTTAATTGCTTCTTCGTACTTTTTAATCTCTTCAGGGCTCAATGAGCCCCGATCGAGAGTTTTGGTACTTTTAAGAGAGTTCATCATTTGCTCACATTTGTGGCGCGTTCCATCACCTTCTACAGGAATATTTTTACGCCCTTCTTTGAGCCAAGTAACTTCTGTTTGACAAAATTTGCAAACGGCCATGATGACTCTCCTTATCTTTAATCTTCAGCTAAATTATACGAACCATCTTCATCGTGAGTTTCACGACCAGTAACAGGAGGATTGAAAGCACAAACAAGCCTCATATCTTCACTACCGCCACGTAAAATATGCCGGTCGTTATTATTCAGGGCGTAAATCACGCCATCATCAATTTGATGAACTTCCCCAGTGGCCAAGTCTTCGATACTTCCATTACCTGCAACGCAGTACACCGCTTCTAAATGATTCTTGTACCAAAGATGAAGCTCCGCTCCAGCAGGAATAATTGTTTCGTGAAAAGAAAATCCCATTCCGTCTTTTTTAAGTAGAAGACGTCGGCTTTTCCATCCAGGTCCTTCTACATCACGATCCGTTCCAATTATATCCTTTAAACTTTTAACGATCATATGATATCTCCTTGTCATAAAAGCTTACAGCCTACACTTATCAATGTTAAACGGCAAGGCCAGCACACAAGGCCAAAACTCAAAGCCTTGAGAACTTAAAACTTGGCCCATTTCTCATAAAGGATCCGCTATGTGGTGGCAAACTCAGATTCAAATTCAGGCAAAGTCTCGTGGAGTTCACCTCATTACTGATGAGCTTCTCTCCCAGCTGCCAGTAATAGAGAAAATAGAAATTGGCCTATTACATATATTTATTAAACATACATCTGCTTCGCTTGCGATTAATGAAAATGCTGACCCTACGGTCAGGCAAGATGTACAAACTTTCCTCGACACCATCGCACCGGAAGACCCTGCCCTTTATGAACATCATGATGAAGGTCCCGATGATATGCCGGCCCACTTAAAATCTATTCTCACAGGTAGTGAAATAACTCTCCCCGTTACTAAGGGAATCTTAGCGCTAGGCACATGGCAAGGTGTTTACATGTGCGAACACCGAGACAGGGCGTCGTCCAGAACTCTCGTGCTCACAGTTCAAGGGCAAGAGCTCAGTTAAACCAGTAAGTCATCCCTACTTGAAAATCGCTTGATTGATCAATCGAGCTGATTCCTTGATTAAACTCGGCATCTAGCTGCCAAGATTTTTGCCACAAGTAAGCGGCCCCCAATCCTGAAGAAAAACTCTCTTCATCCAAGTTTGATTTATTCGTGGAAACGACTTGTTGGACAAAAACGACCAGCTTATCTGAGGCCGTATAATTCAAGACAAAAGCAGAGTCTGTTGAATTAAAATCCCTTACGTGAGTCCAAGCAAGGTTTACCCCCAGAGAGAAATGTGAACTTAGGCCAAAGCTCATCGGCACAGATAAAACCTTCTCGTAATTCTTGAGCCGCGACTTGTTCCTTTCAGGGCCCGTGATGGTGGCCAAGAGCCCAAACCGGCAGGCATCACAAAAAAGACGGCCTAGAGTGTACTTATAACGTAAACTCGGCTCTCCGAAGCTGGAATCGGTGTCACCGCTTCCAGGACTTGACCAACGGAGTCCTCCAGTCTGTCCAATCTGAACTTCTGAACTCTTAAAACCACGAATCAAGTAAGTGCTTTGGGCCAAAGCGTATGTTTGCACTTCATTTGCTTCATTATATCCAACGAACGATGTCTCGAGTCTCCATGTCTTTTGGCCCTGTGATTCCGGCGAATCCCCAGCTCCAGGGCGATCAGAAACTTGAGTGAACCCCGTAGACATAATGAACAATGAAAGCCAAGCGTACTTCAACATAAAAACTCCAGGAACTAGTGAGCTGGCTTTTAAAAAAGTGAAACCAAGCCTTCCAGAAAAATCCAAATATTACATAAAAATAAGGCCACGGCCAGGCCCATCAAGAGGATGGAATTTTCACGTAAAAATTAGAAAATCATATTTATTATGTCAATTTTATTAGGTAATCTAATAAGTATGAATGATCTCGACACAGGCTTACTTCGCACATTTGTCACTTTGGCGCTAACTAAAAGTTTCACCCAAACGGCGCAAAAGATTGGGCGCTCCCAATCAGCGACGAGTATGCAAATGGCCAAGCTCGAAGAGCTCATCGACACAAAGTTATTCAAGCGCGACAAACGCAACGTCGTTCTTACGCCAGATGGTGAAAAAATGCTCGGGCACGCCAAGCAAATTTTAGCTCTCTCAGATTCATTTATCGGACGTTGCCGAGAACCGGACGTAGGGGGAGAAATTCGTTTTGGCTCACCTGAAGACTTCGCAACTTTTTACCTCCCGGATATCCTTGCAAAATTCGCTCAAAGTCACCCACGCGTCACTCTTCGGGTTAACTGCAACTTGACCCTCGAGCTACTCAAAGGTTTTGATAAAAATAAGTACGACCTTATTGTGATCAAACAAGAGCCGGGCCAATTACACCCTGGGGCCCTGCCTCTTTGGCGTGAGCGACTGGTTTGGGTCGGCTCATCTTCAGAAGAGAGAATGCTTTCATTTGCTGATATTGCTGCGAAGAAGTCTCCACTCCCTTTGATTTTATCTCCCAGACCGTGTGTTTATAGATCTCGCGTAACCCAAGCGCTCGACAAACAAGGAATTCGCTGGAAAGAAGTTTATACAAGTCCATCAATCGCCGGCGAAGTGGCCGCAGTTAAAGCGGGGCTAGGTTATGCTGCGCTGCCAAGGGAAATGGTCTCAGCTGAACTTACCCCGTTAGAACATGAATTCGGCTGGCCAAAGCTGCAAGATGCCGAGATATGTTTGCTAGCTCGCGATCAGGGTCAACCGGCGATTGCGGCCCTCTCAAATTACATCCAAGAACATATCTCTTTTAATCAGAAAAACTGATAACAGACTTCAAATAAATTCGTTTCTCTAATCTCTATCCATATGGCATCTTAGTGAAAAATAAACTTGAGCCCATAGGAATGATTTAATGGAATTTCTGGCAGATGTCTTGGTCAGAATTGTGACCCAGTTTCAGTCTCCAACACTCGGCTTTCTCATTGGTGGGATGGCCGTTGCGGCCTTGGGAAGTAAGCTCCAGATTCCAAATGCTATCTATCAGTTCATTGTCTTTATGCTTCTCATGAAAATTGGAATCGACGGCGGCATTGAGATCCGTGAGGCCAACCTGAGCGCAATGTTTTTACCTGCCCTGATGGCCGTCATCACCGGGCTTTTTATTGTTCTCATTGGAAATTTTTTATTCTCTTTAATCCCCACGATAAAAAAAGCAGATGGGATCGCTACCGCCGGACTTTTTGGGGCCGTCAGTGCCTCAACCCTAGCGGTCGCCTTAGTCATACTCGAAGAGCAGTCGATCACTTTTGAAGCTTGGGTGCCGGCGCTCTACCCCTTTATGGACATTCCTGCCCTCATTCTCGCCATCGTCTTGGCCAATATTCATAAAACAAAAGAGCAAGAAGAAGATAAAGTTCATATTTTAGGGATTTTGCGAGATAGCCTGAGAGGCTCGGCCCTCTCCTCTCTTATCTTAGGTCTAGTTTTAGGCTTACTTACAAACTCCGGTACAGTCCTAGAGAGCTTTTATGAGCCGCTTTTTCGTGGCTTCTTATCCATATTAATGCTCGTTATGGGAATGGAGGCGTATTCTCGAATAAAGGAACTTAAAAAAGTCGCTCACTGGTTCATGGTCTACGCTCTTATTATGCCAATTGTTCATGGTCTTTTTGCCTTTGCTTTGGGCTATATTGCTCACACTTTAACAGGTTTTAGTCCGGGAGGAGTCATACTTCTCGCTGTGATCGCGTGCTCGAATTCGGATATCTCAGGCCCCCCGACATTAAGAGCAGGGATCCCCGAGGCCAACCCCTCGGCCTATATTGGATCCTCTACGAGTGTTGGAACCCCCGTGGCCATTGCCTTCTGTATTCCACTTTACGTGGCCTTGGCGCAAATTGTTTTTGAGTTATAAATCTGGAGATAAATGATGAATCTTTACGAAGCTAAAAAAGTTACGATAATCACTGAAAAAATGATCCTCAAAGGCGTCTGTGACATTATAGATAAATGTGGAGCTTCCGGTTACACAGTTGTCCCTGCAGGAGGAAAAGGAAGCCGTAATATCCGTTCTACTTCTGAGCATGCTTCGGTCATTGACGACTTTGCCAACGTGATTGTCGAGACCATTGTCAAAGATATAGACACGGCCGACGCTATCTTAAAACAAACATCAGAAAAGTATTTTAATAATTATCCCGGCATCGCTTATATAGAAGATGTCAAAATTTTAAGACCCACAAAGTTTAAACTCTAAAAGGAGAATCTTATGAGTTATTTAAAGTCCCTGTCCATCCCAGTTCTACTATTAACCTTAACCAGTTGTAGCAACACTCTGAAGCATGACCAGAATAATGCTGAGCTTAGCGATAAAGAGATAAGCAAACAACGAAAAGAACTTGCAAAGAACACTGATAAAAAAGGATTTGGTCCTCAATCACCACGAAATATTGATATGATTGAAGGCACAAACTCCATCATTTTTAGTGAAGCTCCTTCTTATAAAAAAATGAATCTTTGTAATATTCACTTTCATAAGTTTGCTGAACATAAAGGTGGAGAATTTACAAAATTTGCAGGACGTGGAGACGGCAAAGGTAAAAACACTGGCTACCAGTACGCAGGGAAATTAACCCAAAAAGAAATGAAAAAAGTTGACGGCAAAGTATGCCAAGGAAAGTACGGTTCTTTGAATGCTGGTGACACTATTGAACTTCACTACGTTCACTCAACAGCACAAGTAACACCAGGGCCAACACTTGGCGCCTGCTTGAGCGACTCTATAAAGAATCCTCAACTAAGAGTTGAAACTCAAGTTTATGTCCTCGTTAATGACAAGAAAGCTGCAAACTTTGTTGAGCTGACTAAAGTCGGTCAACGCAACGGTTATCAGCAGGCACTAAACATCCCCAACAATACGGGAAAACCTGTTCAGTATGCTGGTTCGACAACAGGGCCATCTTACAATACACAAGCCTCTCCACTCCAAGTTTCATGGAGTGTTCGTCCAGAAGTCATGAAGGTTAGTGTTGATAGCGTTGGAAAATGGTGTGAAGGAAATGTCTTTAAAGAAGACCATGCTCATGGTGTTAGAAACCTTGTCACAAACCCAGATCTTCTCTCAGACGACTAAGTTTTTATTTTAATGAAAGATGGGCCTTCCCAGGCCCATCTTTCTATTTTCCAGTTAATCTCTTTTTCTTTTGAACATTCCCAGATTTTCTTGCTAAAGTCCGGCCTATATGATGATTTTAACGCCTAACAAAAAGAGCTATCAGCAGGCCATCGACCTCCTTACAAAAGGAGATGTTGTGGCCGTGCCTACCGAAACAGTTTATGGACTGGCCGCTGATGCCACAAAAGACGAAGCTCTTCAAAAAATCTATCAGGCAAAAAATCGACCGGCAACGAACCCACTGATCATTCACCTCCCTAATAAACTGAAGAACTTAAAACTTCTCGAAAAAGAAGGTTGGACGAATCTGGAGTCAATCTCCGGAAGCTTGCTAAAACAATTAGAGCTTTTGGCCGAAAACTTTTGGCCAGGTCCTTTGAGTCTTATCCTTCCTAAAGGGAAAAAAGGCTCAGAGATTGCCAGTGCAGGTCTTTCAACTTTGGCCTTTCGCGTTCCGGAGCACAAGGTTTTCCAAGAACTACTCGATAGATTTGGCTCTCCTCTCGCCGCACCAAGTGCCAACAAGGCCAACTCGATTAGTCCAACAACGGCCGAAGATGTCAAAAAAGAGCTCAACGATGAAATTCAACTATGTCTCGATGGCGGGACATGCCGAGTGGGTGTGGAGTCCACTATTGTTGGAGTCTCTCTAGATCTTACAGGGCTTCAAGTTTTTCGTTATGGCGGACTTTCACAACAAATTATCGAAAGCTTTCTTCAAACCAAGCTGCAGGCTCCCCCCAAAAATAAAACATTGGCCCCTGGCATGATGAAAAAACATTATGCTCCTCAAAAAGGTCTGACTCTTTTAGGTTCAGAAACTACAGAGGCCAAATTTCACGAACTTCTTTCAAGGCCAGACGTTGGAATTTTGATTTTTAAAGAAGCCGGGCCTAATCATATTGATTTTCAGAACTCCAGCGATAAGGCCAAAGTCTACACCGTCAATGACGCTGAAAATGGTCAATTTTCTTGCTCGAAACTTTACGAAATCCTGAGAGAAATGGACTCCAACAGCTCTCTTAGAGAACTCTATGTTTGGCCACAGAACACATCAAAAAATCATCTTTGGACTACTCTGTTTGATAGACTCTCTAGAGCAGCACAACTCTAGATAAAGTGCGACGAGTCATCCAGCTCCCTCGTATCTAAAATAAATGAAGAAACGTGAAAACGGGAAGTTGAGTTGATAACAGTTAGACTTTTTAAACTGACATCTGCGAGTACATTTGTCAGTATTGTGACTCATTTTTAAAGGAGATTACATGGAAACGATGCCGCTTAACGAATTAAAAGTCAGTAACCCCTACCTACGTATGGGAACCGATGTCGAAGAGCTCGAAAAATCGATTCGCACTATTGGACTCATCGCTCCTTTAGTTGTTTCCAAGGATAAAAAGATTCTAGCTGGTGGGCGTCGCTACCAGGCCCTGCTTAATTTAGGCTTCACGGAAGCCCCTGTTATGGTAGTGGATAAGGACGAGTTAGAAAGAGAGCTGATCTCTATCGACGAAAACTTGGTCCGAAAAAACTTGAATAAAGTTGAGCTGGAAGGGAACCTCCGTCGAGCAAAAGAAATTTACCAAGCTCTCAACCCTGAATCTGAATTCACACAAGAGTCAGAAGCTGAAGAAGACAAAAAAGAAGTCCTCCCGGCCCAAAAGTTCCTCGATATGGTTTCAGAAAAAACAGGCTTTAGCCCACGGCAAATCCACCAGGCCATCGACCGCGATGAAAAAGCGAGTGATGAGATCAAAGAGGCGCGAAGAAATGGTGAATTGGCCATTAGCCACACCAACGAAATTATTAAACTCGACAAGGAACATCAGGGTCGTGCTTACGAGCACCTTAGAAACCGCCCGGTACGTGATGTTAAAAAATTCGTCAAGCTGGCCAAGGCGCGCGGCTTTGATGAAGCTGTTGAGAATACTCCCACGGAACCTCACGCCCGAGAATTTCAAGAAATTGAAAAGCTCGCCAAGAAGCTCAAAAAACAATTTGAGCTGCTCGAAATGGAGGGGATAAGCTTTTTAGACCTACCGGAAAAAACTCAAAAACTAATGAGTGAACTTTCGGCCAACTCGAGCTTTATCCGGCCACAAA
>Ga0136604_1000359_pt1 | contig 23421 bp, 17 predicted proteins | sample AntRauFillE10628_FD_104928 | JGI IMG/M metagenome (GOLD analysis project Ga0136604, IMG submission 104928) | Saline lake microbial communities from Rauer Islands, Antarctica - Metagenome Filla E10 #628 | ecosystem: Environmental > Aquatic > Non-marine Saline and Alkaline > Saline | place...
ACTGACGATCACTGTAAAAAGAATGAAAGAGACAAGCATCGGAGTTAGAGCATAAATCAGCTCGGCATTAAAACTAACTATTTTGGGAACTAGAACTAGCAGAGCAATGACGATATTCCCTACTTGAAGAAGAGCAAACCCCACTAAGGCCCTCAACTGATCCACGTCATTAAAAAGAACTTGAAAAAGCTGACCGCTAGAATAATTTTTATAACGGGTCGGACTAATTTTCTCGAGCCGCGTTAGCAGCTCAACACGTAGGTATTTCTGAAGGACACGAGCGGGGTAAAAGAATAGCAGCCGAGACGAAGTTCTAAAAATAATAATCCCTAGGGCCAGCCAAACAAAAGTCATCACATTGACTGACTCAGCTCCACTCTCCACCATTTCGGCGAGCTCTTTGGCCTTGAAAGGTAAATAACTCTGAATTTCGTGTGTGGCCCACAAACTCAGAAGGGCCCCAACATAGTAAGGCCAAAACTCTTTGAACTGATTTATGAGAAGGCCCGTTAAAGAGCGCTGAAGTCTTTGAATCATGAAGAATTACTCTAAAGGAAATCCAACCACTAGGCCACGCGCTTTCTCATTGACTTCACCTTTACGGCCGATTATATTAGCTCATTCATCTCGAAGTTTTAGGACCGTAGCTCAGTTGGTTAGAGCGCTACGTTGACATCGTAGAGGTCGCCAGTTCGACTCTGGCCGGTCCTACCATTATATTTTTTCACAAGTCATCTTCTCAAACAGAGATAACCTCTAGTACAGACCAGGTTATTCGCCACGCATGCGCATCGCATTGTAAGCTTGTAATGGAGTTGGGAATGTGAACAAAGTATGGTTATTCATTTTTCTGTTTGACAGCTCAAACAATCTTTCATAAATACACCTTGAGCAAATAATATTCTATAAAAAGTGAGGTCCTCTAATGTTTAAGCACGTTGCGCTAACAGGTCTACTTTTAAGCAGTGCGGCTTTTGCCAACTCTTATCGACAGGCTTTACAAACACTCAATAACGCCCCAAAACATATTCAAGAAACGATGAACTCTGCACCTGCCAAGTTCGAATTTGAAGGACAGTTCGGAGCAAACTCATCAGTTTCATACCCTGGTCAAGCTTTTCGACAGGTTCTGATTGAAGACATTAAATCGGCGATGACATCTCAGCCAAGAGGAAGCTATCCAGATAGCAAAGCTGAGGCCAACAATATGCTGATGAGCTATTACGCTTATGACGAAATGACGGCTTTAACTGGCGTTGGTGTTATTGATGGCTTTTCAGAGTTTAAAATTGGGGGCCAAAACCTTCAAGCTTGGCCTTTGCCGATTTACGAGGGCTTTATCTACTCCGACATTCAATCGCCGGGAAAAAATCTTGTTGCGAAGATTGCCGGAAATGACAACTCTTTAAGAAGAGGAAAACTTTTCGGAACAGCTCAAGCACAAACCCCCGACAAACTTGTTCTTAAATGGTTTGATATGTTTGCCCAAAACGCCGTCGAAGGAGATTCCTTTACTGTGCCAAATGGTGAGCTAGACCCACAAACAATAACGCAAGCGCACATTACTGAAAATGGTCTAGACCTCGCTCAGCTGACACAAAAATTCTTTCATGGGGCCGTCTCTTATTCTCAAGCGGCCAGAGACTACCTCTCAACCGAACTTGGTGATTCTAAAGGTCTGAATGCCGACAACTCCAAGCCGGCCAAGCAAGGCGCCGCTTATACGGCTTTAGAGCACCACTTCGACGAAGCCTTCGGCTATTTCGGTGCGGCCCAGGATTACCAAAGCTACACTGACTTGGAGCGAAGAAAAAAACTATCAATTGACACCAATAATGATGGGTTTATTTCAGTGATGTCCGAAAGAAACCAAGGCATCTCAACAAATACCGCTCGAATTGACCTGACCGCAGCAGATCAATCTCTTGACCTGACCAATCAGGCCATGGGTGCTTTTCTTAAAGGTCGTCATTTGATTACTCAAAAACCAGAAGGCTACCTCCCCTATGTTGTCGCTCAGGCCCAAGTGGCCCTTAACGCTTGGGAAAAAACGCTTGCTGGCGTCACAATTCACTACATCAACAACACAATTCGTGAGTATGCAGAGTATGGTTCTACAAATTATCTATATAAAGACTTTGTAAAATTCTGGGGCGAGATGAAAGGTTTTGCCTTTGCATTCCAATTCAACCCAAAAGCATCAATGGATGATGAGACCTTTGATCGTATCCATGAACTAATGAGAGATGAACCCGTTCTTCCCCATGCATCGAAACTAAAAGTCTCAACCTACGTTGCGGACCTTCTCGCAGCGAGAGAGCTGATCGGTAGAGCGTATGATTTCTCAGACGAGAACGTTGCATCTTGGTAGTTTTTAAATTTATAAAGGGTCGATCATGAAGATACAAATTGCGATAATTTTGACTTGCTTTAGTTTATGGGGCTGCGAAGACTTTACTCAAAAAAATCTAGAGCTTGCTCAACAAAGCCCCAAAACCTCAGGAGCAGATCTTTTACTCGGGCCTAGCTCAAAGATTAACTCTGGAGACTTTGAATTAGAAAAGTTTATCGCCAACACCGGCGTCTTCATCATGGAACCTCTGAATGAAAAGCTCAAAGACAATATAAACGTACTCTACAGAAGCACTCGCCAACACTGCTCAACTCTCGATGTTTTAGAGGACTTATCGAAAGATCAGCTTGAAAAGATGAGAGAACCTCTTCAGGAATCGTGGAAAGAGGCCATGATGACTTTTCATCAGTTAAATATGATGAAATTTGGACCGGCGGCAGACGTAGAATCGACAGTGATGGATAGCATTTACACATTTGATGGAGCTGAAAAATGCCGTGTCGATTTAAGTCTATTACAACTCAACCTTCGTGACCGCCTACCTCGCTTAGATGTTATTAATAACTACAATGTCCGAGGGCTCGACTCTTTAGAACCATTGTTTTTTGCCGACCCAGATAAAAGCCGCTGTTCAAGAGTCAACACTCGCCTGCAAGCTTGGTTTGAACAACCACTTTTAAAAAAAGAAAAAGATGTTTGTCGCTACTCTCTTCACCTTCTAGAGGATATGAACAATAAAGCCGATCAACTCGCCCGATCGTGGTCGGCGCGCAAAGGACATTATACAGAGAAAATGCTTAACGGAAATGTTGGCAGTATGCTTGAGGTGACAAATAGTATTTCTCAAGCGCTCTTCAACCTCGATATTCAAATAAAAGATCAAAAACTATCTTACCCCGCTGGCTTTGACGTGAGGCTTGATGGAGTACTCACAAAATGTCCTGATGCCAGCTGCCCTGAGGCTCGAGAACATCCATATTCCGAACTCGGACTACAATCTTTACTTACCTCTTTGAATGGCTTCAAAAATCTTTTCATGGGAATTAGTATCGAGGATCAAAGGAATGGCTTTGGTCTAGATGATCTTCTCAGAGATCGAGGTCATGAACAAATTGCCGATGCGATTTCATCAAACCTCGAGCAGGCCATTACTGAAGTACGAAGACTCGAATCAAAAACAACTATGGGTGAACTGTTAAAAGATATCGATCCTACAAAATGTCAGAACAGCAGTTCGGAGAATCGACTCGAAGAAGCTTGTGCTTTGGTCTGGGATTTAAGAGGCATCACAAATCTACTTAAAAACGAATATCTCGCGGCTTTACAAGAGCTAAGTGCACCTCGCCAGTCCCGCGGTGACAATGACTAAAAATAGGTATTAGAGGTTTTTTAATGATCAATAAAAAATTAATTCTCGGCCTAATCTCAACGATTTATCTTTGTGAAATACATGCACAAGTCTCCAGTGCGAACTTAAGTACTTCTCAAGCGACTCAAGAAAAGTCAGACACCGTTTATGTCATTGGCTCAAAAGAAAAAGCTTTTTACATGCCTGGCAGTGCTCATTTTATTGATAGCGAAGAGCTTGAGAAGTTTAAATATAATGATATCAATAGAGTTTTAGACAAAGTGCCAGGTGTCTATATACAAGAAGAAGACGGACAAGGCTTACGTCCAAACATTGGGCTTCGAGGCGCACACCCACACCGATCTAAAAAAGTAACATTAATGGAAGATGGTATATTAGTTGGGCCAGCTCCGTACGCTGCACCAGCGGCATACTACTTCCCAAGCACGTCCAGGCTATCAACGATCGAAGTCTTTAAAGGCCCCAGCTCTGTTCAGTACGGGCCAAATTCTGTTGGTGGTGCGCTAAATATGGTAACGACTCCCCTAGAAGCAGCTCCGGTAAACCAAATAGAAGTGAGTTCAGGAGACTGGACTCAACTCCAGGCCATGACACGAGGCCGCTCAGGGGCAAACTCTTGGGTGCTTCAGGTTCATCAAAAACAAGGTGAGCTTCAAAAAAGATTTCGCAATGGTTCTGAACCTACTTTTGAGCAAAATGACCTACTCTTAAAATGGGGGTACGATCTTGCAAAAAGTGGCGCTGCCCTTGGCCAAAAAATCGAGGCGAAACTTTCTTATGCTACAGAAGACTCTGGAGAAACATATTTAGGAGTCTCTCCATCAGACTTCAATCAATCAGCATTTACTCGATACGAGGCCAGCCGCGATGATCAAATTCAATGGAAGCGCTGGGGTGCCCAGATAAATTACGAAATCAAGCCAACAAGTGCAGTCACCACAAACACTACAGTTTACCACCACCAAATGCATCGTAATTGGAATAAGTTCAATGACTTTGCTAACTATCAAGACTTCCGAAATGCTCTAAGAACTGGTCAAGATCCTAACAACCTCATTCCACTTTTAGCTGGAGAGCGCAACAGTGTAGACTCGGGTGAGGCACTCAGAATAGGCGCCAACGATCGTTTTTATTTTTCGCAAGGTATCCAGTCAAAAACAGATATAGAGTTTCTTACTGGTAATTGGTTTCATAAACTTCAACTTGGAGTGCGCTTTCACCGAGACCAGGTGGAAAGAAATCATTCAGAAAAAATGGCACAAATGCAAAATGGCTCTCTAGACTACACAGAAGGAAGCTTTTCTTACACCAATAAAACCCGGGACACGGCCGAGGCGCTTGCGGTCTTTGTAAAGGATGAAGTAACGACAGGAAACCTGACGACAAGTATTGGAGCAAGAATCGAGTCAGTTCGAAATGAAAGGAATCCTCGTAATGGAGATGACAAGATCAACACCCAAGAGAATGTTTTTGTTCCAGGTGTTGGTTTTAATTATTCAATCACTGAAAACATTGTTGCTTTGGCCGGGCTTAACAAAGGCGTCACCCTCGTAGGCCCTGGCCAAGATCCCTCTATTCAGCCCGAAGAGGCCATTAATTATGAAGCAGGTTTTCGAGTCAATAAGCCATTTAACTTAGAGGCGATAGCCTTTTATAGTGACTACAAAAACATTAAAGGTACGTGTTCATTTTCCGCAGGATGTCGAGACTCATCGGTCGGTGAAGAATTTAACGGTGGGGAAGCAGAAATATACGGGCTTGAATCTATGCTCACGCACGAATTCAATTACAAAAAGATAAAACTTCCAGTCAGAGTGGGGCATACTTTTACAGTTGCAAGGTTTAAAGAACAAACAAGAAACTCTAATCCTGAATGGGGACCAATTGAAGAAGGTCGCAATCTGATTCGCGTCAATGATCCTCTACCTTACGTTCCTCAAAACCAGTTTAATATCGGCACAGGACTCCACGTTGAAAAATTCTCCGCCGATCTCAATCTCATTTGGAAAGATGACATGGCCGACCAGGCCATCGTGGAAGGAAGAAAAATAATTCCTTCTTATGCTGTGATCGATATGGCCTTTGCATACAAATATTCAGATAAAGGCCGTGCCTTCTTAAGGGTGAACAATATTCTCGATAATACATACCTTGTTAGTTACCGACCATTTGGAGCAAGGCCAGGCGCCCCACGGACTATTATGGCCGGCTTTAATCAGAACTTTTAATGGATCAAGTTTTTAATTCTCTTCCTATTCAGCTCGTTTTTGATCCCTCACAAAGGCTTTACTGGCCGTTTTTGCTAAGCGCCGGACTTGTGGCCTATATATACACCATATTTTCATTGCGTACATATTCTCTTTCCACGACATTCTATAACATAAAAAAAACTCTCCTGTCTCCTAGCTCATTACTAGATATTAAGCTTATGTTTCTTAATTCAGGCCTTAAATTATTCATCTTTCCCTTCATTGCTTTATCTAGCTTCTCTGTCTCACTAGTTGTTCTTAAAACCTTGAGATCTCTTTGGCCTTTCTTTCAAGGTGTTGAAGCCTCGCCAATAGTCATATCGATTTTAGCGGCAGCGATGGCCTTCATCATTGATGACTTTTTAAGGTTTTTCCAACATGTGCTTAGTCACTATTGGGAGCCAATGAACAGGCTACACAGGACTCATCATTCAGCAGATGTTTTAACCCCTCTTACTTTTTTCAGATCTCACCCATTAGAGAGTTTTCTCTCCGGGCTAAGAAATACATTAAGCTTAGGCTTAACCCTGGGTCTTTATAGCTTTATATTTGGTGGAGTTGTCTCAGGCTTAGATATCTTAGGTGTTAATGCACTAGGTTTTCTATTTAACGCAACTTTTTCAAATTTAAGGCACAGCTCTATCCCTTTAGGCTTTGGCCCTCTAGAGAGGATTTTAATCTCTCCTCGAATGCACCAAATTCATCATTCTAATAATCCAATTCATTTTAACAAAAATTTTGGAGTGGCCCTCGCTATATGGGATCAACTTCTGGGTTCCTACTACAGACCATCTGCCCAGGAGATGGGGCAGGTAAGCTATGGTCTTGAGCGTACTCGCCATGAGTCCAGAAGCCTCTCAGCTGCTTTACTCGCCCCCTTTACGAAGCTAAAGGTCTTTCCAATTTTTAAATCATCTAGAATGAGTTAAATAAGGTGTATAATTAGATAATGCTCGATTTAAAAAGACAAATCTATATCATTCTTCTTATTTGTTTTTCGCTGAACTCATCAACAGCTTTGTCAGATGACAGGGCCGAACACCAAGATCTCAAAAGATTTTTAGACTGTCAGATTAAAGGAAATGATGATTGCAAGCTCAAAAAACCGATACATAAAGCTAGAGAGCAAGGCAAGGCCCTTAAACAAAAAAAGATAAGTAAAGAGAATAAACGAACAAAATCACAAAAGTTTATTTTTGGGACTTATAAAAACCGCTCTAACAAGTCAAAAGGTTCGCCCCGCTAGAAACTTAAAAGGCCACCAATACGAAGTTCGCTCACACTAACATCATCCTCACCTACCAAGCTCACCTCTTGAAAATAAATACGTTCAAGAAAACTCCAGTCAACTCTTCTCGAAACCCCAATTGCTATACCACTTAGACTTTGAGGTTGTACCGTATTCCACTGTTGGATGCCTACGCCAGCATTGACCTGCCAATTTTCCCAAAACGAGAACTGTAAATGTGCAAATGTATCAATGACAAAAAAGCTTTCTAGACCCTCAACAGTTAATGTTTCATAAACGTGGCCGCCAAGTTGTCCTTTTAGTGACCAATTTTTTGTAAAAATGAACTCTGGAGTCCAAGCAATATTAAACTGAGATAATGAATCACCAAACTGATCTGTTGAGCTCACCCAACTAGTCGATATTTTTTTCCACTCCAATCCAAAGGAGCTCCTTACAGCGGACGACTCTTCTGAACCTTGATCAGACTCAGAAGCAACTGCATCTGGCACGATACTGTCTAAATCTTCAGATTCGTTATCCGACAAGAAATCAAGTGGGTCTTCTTGAGTTTCGTTCAATTGCTCCGTTTCGTCGTCTGCCAGGAAGTCGAGTGGATCTTCTTGAACTTCAGAGCTTCCCTGCGACTCATCGTCGGCCAGGAAATCAAGTGGATCTTCTTGAACTTCAGAGCTTCCCTGCGACTCATCGTCGGCCAGGAAATCAAGTGGATCTTCTTGAACTTCAGAGTTTTCTTGTGTTTCATCGTCCGCCAGGAAATCAAGTGGATCTTCTCGCTGAACTTCAGGTCTTGTTTGTGTTTCATTATCCGCCAAGAAATCAAGTTGATCCTCTCTAGCTTCAATCAGCTCTGCTGAACTTTTTAGATCGGTTCTCTCCTCTCTGCTTACTTTTGGAGTCCGACGTGGGAGTTGAACTTCTCTTACTTCTGAAGGCTTCGCCATCCTCTCTCTTTTATCTTTAACTTGAGCAACCTTAAACTTACTCTTTGTCAGTTCTCGTGGATCCTTAACTTGTGGCAAGAATGGTTCGGGATAAAACTCAACCTTATAGTCTCCTCGAGGAGCTCCAAGTTTTCTTGATTTAGCAAGATACTTCCTTGTCTCTGTAAGACGCGAAAGGTTCGCTTTAATACGAGCACATTGATATTCTCTTTTACACTCTTCAATTCTAGGCCCCGGTTTTACACATTCCCACCCACTTTTAGGGACCGGGATATTGGCGCCTCTGCAATAGCTGGTATCTCGCGCCGCCTTCAATTGAGCTTGCACTTTTAAGGCGTCCATCTGAGAACGCAAACCTTGAATTTTTAAACCAAAGGGCCGCTGATGATGAGGTGCTTGTGACCATGTAACACTGAAGAGATTAATAAATAATAGGGCCCCCCACGCAAAGCGTAGAAGGTAAACATGAAATCGCAAACGCACGTCCTTGTTGATCTGAGTTGCGAATATATGTGTATTATATACCACTTATGCTACTTGTCGATCGAAGAGTTAACACCTAGCACAGGACCCTGCCGTTATTCGTCTTTACGATGATAAGAAAGTTTTGGTAAGGTCGGCCGAAGTTATGACATAGAGCGAAGGAGACGGCCGTGAAATCAATTCAAGTTGGAACAAAGGCGCTAGAGGCCATCGAAAAATTTGAGCTTCCCAAAGAAATCGGATTTGGCAAAGTCATGGCCCCCGTTATGGCCGTGTGTGACTATAAGGACGGTAAGTGGGGCGAGCTTCGTATCGAGTCTTACGCTCCCTTGCAAATATCTCCCGTCTCTAAAGTTCTCCATTATGGACAAGAAATTTTTGAAGGACTAAAGGCCTATAAGGCAGGAGGAAAAGGACCTTTTCTCTTTAGACCTGATCAAAATGCCAAACGCTTCAATACGTCAGCTCATAGAATGGCCATGCCAGATATTTCAGAGCATGTATTTCTTGAGGCCGTTCAAACCGTAACCGCGCTTTGCTCATCGTTTATTCCAGAGAACTCTGGTGAATCTCTCTACCTTCGCCCTTTTATGTTTGCGACAGAAGAGAGTTTGGGAATAAAACCTTCAAGTCAATTCAAGTTTATGGTTTTGGCCTCACCTTCTGGCTCTTACTTTAGCTCTAGTTCACTCAAGGTTTTAATTGAAAGACAAACGGCGAGAGCATGTCCTGGCGGGACGGGAGCGGCCAAAACGGGTGGGAATTATGCTGCTGGACTTATATCGGCAAAAAAGGTTGCGGCACTTGGACTCATGCAAACTCTTTGGCTGGATTCAAATGAAAAAAAGTATATTGAAGAGATGTCGGGGATGAACTTCTTTGCTGTGATCGATAATAAGCTGGTCACTCCTGAACTGTCTGACACTATTTTAGATGGCATTACTAGAAAGTCTTTAATCCAACTCGCTCGAGAAGAAGGATTCGAAGTTGAAGAGTACCCTCTTGAAATTCAATCCCTTATAAGTGCTATTAAAGACGGCAGATGCACTGAAGCCTTTAGCTGTGGCACGGCCGCTATCATTACACCCATTGCGTCACTACACGAAGAGAGTGGAGAGGTTTTTGAGTTTTCTGAAAAGTCAGGACCGGTTTCCCAAAAGCTGCGTCAAGCGCTTTTAGATATTCAAGAAGGTCGTAGAAAAGGTCCTGAAGGCTGGATTGTCGAAGTAGAGCTCCCAAAAATAGAGGGCCTTTAAAAGCCCTCTAATCATCAAAAAATAATTTAGTATGCTGAACTAACCATCGTTGCCAATTGACGCAACGGGGCAAGACTCCATTTGCTCTTCGCAAAGTTCAATTTCTTCAGGTGTTGTGGGCTGCTTATAAACATAAGCATTGCCGTCATCGTCCTCGGCATAGAAGTCAGGAGCACCTGTATAGCAGACATTACACGCAATACAGCCTTCACCATTATCATCATCTGGGTCTGTACAATACCAGGCCCCTTCAATATTTTTAGAATGTTTCATTTTTGGGTTCGCCATATTTTCTCCTCACATAACTACGTTTTTTACCTTATATTATAGTCGAAGCGCTCTACAACGACTAGTGCATTTGAATAACTTGCTGTATTGCCTAAAGAACGTCAATTTGCGAGTATGAACCGCTTTGATAACCAACAAGTTTAAGGATAATAATTCATGAGAAAAAGATCTTTTGAGATGGCACAAGAATGGGTAGAAAATACTTATTTTGACGAGGCGTTCCGACAGGAGATTCAGGACTTAATTGATCAAAACAAGCTCGACGAAATTGAAGACCGGTTCTACAAAGACATAGAGTTTGGGACAGGCGGTCTTAGAAGCCTTCTTGGCGCAGGCGCTAATCGCATAAACATCTACACCATCCGAAGAGCTACGCAAGCCTTGGCCTTAGAGGTAAAGCAACAATTTTCAGATACATCTAAACCTCAACGGGTGGCCATATCATATGACTGCCGTCACTTTTCCAAGGATTTTGCTGAGCAAGCGGCAAGAGTCCTAGCGGCAAATAATATCGAAGCACATCTCTATAAGCGTCTCAATCCAGTCCCCTTGCTTTCTTATGCTGTAAGAGAACTCAAGGCCCAAGCAGGGATAATGGTTACAGCGAGTCATAACCCATCAACTTACAACGGCTTTAAAGTTTATGGCCCCGATGGAGCACAAGTAACTCCACCTCGAGATCAACGAATTATCCAAAACTATAATGATCTCACAAACTTTGAGTCTATTCCCCTTATTGGCTTCAACGAAGCAAAAGAAAAAGGTCTCATTCATTATTTAACAGAGGAAATGGAAAACAAATACTTTGAAGACATCAAAGCAGCTTCGCAAAACCTAGAACTCTGCCAAGAAAAAGGTGATCTGATCAAGGTCGTCTATACGTCAATACATGGTGCTGGACTTATCCCCTGCCTAAGAGCTCTAAACGACCTAGGGCTTAAGAATGTTTTGAGTGTTAAAGAGCAAGAAGAATTCAACGGAGATTTTCCGACTGTAAAAAGCCCAAACCCTGAAAACCCCGAAGCACTCGCCATGGCAGTAAGTCTTATGCACTCAGAAGGAGCTGACCTTGCAATGGGCTCAGATCCAGACGGAGATCGGGTTGGAGTTGCTCTCAATATAAATGAAGAAACTCATTACTTGAACGGAAACCAAATTGGGCTTCTAATGCTTAATTATCAGCTAGAAAACCTGTCTCGAAAAGGAAAGCTTCCAGAAGGCAAAACATATTTTATCAAATCAATTGTCACCTCTTCACTTCAAGAAAAAGTGGCAAAAAGCTTTGGAGTTAGAACCTATAATACTTTGACCGGCTTCAAGTGGATCTGCCAAAAAATGGAACAGATTCAAAAAGAAAATCCTGACTGGGTCTTCACTTTTGCCACGGAGGAATCATTTGGTTACCTCAATCATCCTCATGTTAGAGATAAAGACGGGGTTAGCTCGGTGGCATTGATGGCAGAGATGACACTTTACTACAAAGACAAAGGCTTAACGATTCTGCAAGCATTGGAACAAATTTATCAAAAGTACGGTTTTTCTAATGAAGAACTTCTCTCTCTGGATTTTTTTGGAAAAGAGGGTGTTGATAAGATGAATCGTATAATGGAATCGTTTAGAAAGTTAGTGGAAACAAAGGAACTTGCCGGTCAAAAGTTAATAAAGGTCAGTGATTATAAAAAGCAAAAAACCTGGGATATCTCTGGCCAAACACAAGAACAGATAGACCTTCCTGCAAGTAACGTTCTTGGTTTCTTTTTTGAAAACAATGATCAACTATTCTTAAGACCTTCTGGCACTGAGCCTAAGATAAAGTTCTATATAATGACCCAGGAGGAAGAAGGAGACCTTGCGCAGAAACGAGAAAAATGTAAACAAAAGACAGAGACCCTTCTTGCGGCCATCAATCGAATTGTAGAGGAGGCCTAGATGTCAAAAGAACAAGATCAGCTTGCAGTCGTTCTAATCAGTGGTGGTATGGACTCACTTGTGACTGCTGCAATAGCGGCACAATCACACAAGAATTTGGCGTGTCTTCATTTGAACTACGGTCAAAAAACTCAAGAAAAAGAGCTTCATTGCTTCCATAACATTGCTAAACACTACAATGTTCCTATGGAGCTACGCAAAGTTGTAGATGTCAGTTTTTTAAAACAAATTGGAGGAAGCTCTCTTACAGACGATGGAATAGATGTAAAAAAATACGTAGGTGAATCTCAAGAGATTCCTGATAGCTATGTACCTTTTCGCAATACTCATATCGTCTCTATGGCCGTCTCGTGGTCTGAAGTTTTAGGTGCTAAAAAGATTTATATTGGTGCCGTCTATGAAGACTCTTCCGGCTATCCCGATTGTCGACCAAGTTACTACAAGGCCTTAAATAACCTCATTAAAGAGGGGACTCGAGATGGCGATATCGAAGTCATAACTCCTGTGATTTATCTTAAAAAGGAAGAAATTGTACAGAAGGCCCTCGACCTGAAGGCTCCACTCCACAAAAGTTGGTCATGCTACTCACGAGAAGATAAGGCCTGTGGGATTTGCGACTCTTGTGCTCTTAGATTGCGTGGTTTTCAAAAACTTGGCATTGAAGACCCGATAGAATACGATCAAAGACCAAATTACTTAGCTTAAATTATCAATATCTTTAAGCATTTCATTTAAAGTGTCGAACTTATGCTCTTTCATTTTTTGGTCGATACCATTCTTAATATCTTGAAAAAGCTTGGGTCCTTGAAAAATAAAAGCCGAATATACCTGAACGGCCTTGCCTCCAGATTTCCAAAAGTCCCAAACATCATCAAAACAAGAGAAACCGCCAACACCGATACAGTGAAAGTTTGGGTTCGTTTTCGTTTCATCTAATACGTATTGCCGCATACGTCGAGAATGTTCAAAAATGGGGCGTCCAGAAACTCCCCCATCGCCCCAGTCTTCTTTTTTAGAGGTATTTGTTGCGATGACACCACTAAGATCATAGTCCTGAGCGACTTCAAGTAACACCTTAACTGCTTCAAAACTCAAGTCGGGTGAAATCTTCACAAATAAAGGCTTTGGGCAAAGTTCTCTTTCTTTTTTTAGCGCCTCTAGTATTTGTACAAAACCTTCTTTTGCCTGCAAGTCCCTTAGTCCGGGAGTATTTGGAGATGAAATATTCACCACAACATAATCGGCGAGCGATGCCAGCTCTGCATAAAGTTTTTGATAGTCTTCATGGGCCTTACCCTGTGGAGTAATCTTATTTTTACCTAGATTAATCCCAAGACAACGTCCTCTTCTTTTTGAGTTCAAAAGAGATTGCTTCAACGCATCCATGCCAGCATTATTAAACCCCATACAATTTCTTAGGCCTTCAAGTTCTGGATAACGAAACAGTCGAGGTTTTTGATTTCCCGGCTGCGGGAGCGGTGTCACTGTTCCGACCTCGATAGCTCCTAAATAAAGCCTCGAGAAAAAATCTACTGCCACGCCATCTTTGTCTAGACCGGCCGCAAGTCCGACAGGAAAGGGCCAAACAAGATCTTTCCCCAGTTCGATACTATAGCGACTCTTTTTAACATTAAGACTTTGGCGAAATGGTAGGGCCAGTGCTTTAGGAAAGCGAGATAAAGCCTGTATCGACATATCATGAGCAAGCTCAGGGTCCAGAGAAAAGGCACATTTTTTAAAAACTTGGTAAAACAAAGATTAAATCCTAGTAAAGCTGGACATAGTCCCCTTCTAAAACTGATCCACCCGAGTGTAATACACCAATAGCACCATCGGGACCAAAATAGTCAATAATTTCTATCGTCCCCTTAACTTCACCTTTGGCCGTCCCAATAAGGGCACCTGTTTCAGGATCGTAGATCTCTTGTCCCTCTGTCATAACCTTTAAAATATCACTGATCGTAATTCCTGAGGCCCTTCCAGCATTTATATATATCTTATTGCCAACGATCTTCGCTACACGACCCGTCCAGTCCAGTTTTGAGGCCACTTCCATGAGCTCTGGAATTGAGCGCCTTACAGCAACTCGGACGCCATAACGGAGAAGATCTCGGCGGTACTGGACCTTAGACTCATCGTCGGCACTGAAAAGCCTAAATGTACTATCATCAGCAAAGCCTTTAAAGATTTCAGTAAAAATCTCTCGGTTGGAGTTTACATCAAAAATCCTAATCTCAAGTCGAGATTCAGTATATGACTTTGTTTTTCTGACCAGACCAATTTCATCAGTATTCTCTCGGACCCTTGCTTCTGTGATTCGGCCAAACATGATTAAATTAATCCCTTGGATTTTTGCCTGCCTAGAAAGAGAAGCCAGCTTTGAGCCGCCTCCTGCATAGATCTGTTTGGATGTCCCAAAACTTTTAGTTGCCATAGGATCAATAACAAATTGTCCCGTACGAGAAAGCTCTGTGCGAAGCTCCTCAGTGGCCGTGATGCCGAGATCTTCAGCACCATGAGGACTTTCATTAAAAATTCTTAACAAGGCCACCTTTTTTCTAACACCCCCAAAATTTTGGGGCATAGGAGCTCTACGGGGCTGCATGCCTCCACCTGACCTTTGGATCGTAGGCAGAGAACAAGAAAATATAGATAAAAGAAATGTAAGAAATAAAACTTGGGTCGATGAAACCTTCATGGTTTGTTCTCCATTTTATAGTCCCTATTTAAAGAGATGAAGACTGATTTTGTTCTAATATTTTATCCCCTCTCTGTGGAGCATTTAAGCGATGCTCCAAGCGGAATTCAAATGGTCGCTCTAGAGAATCTACAATGGCGGTTGTTTGTTCATTTAAACTTCGCAAATGGAGGCTTCTCAAACGGCTAAGTGCCTTTGGTCCTGTTCCTTTAAAATTGAGTTTCACTTGAGCATTAACACCGTCAAACGAAACAACCTGTGGTTCGAACTCTTCAGTCAGACCTTCTTTGGATAAAGCTTTATTAAAAAGCTCTAGGTCACGAATTGAACTCAAGTTTTTGATTTCAAGCATAAAGGACTGACTGCGAGAATCAACTTTTGCCAAAGTTGAAGACAGCCTTTCAAGTCCCCCCATGGGCATGCGGTACACAAAGCTAGCGATACTAGAACTTAAATTTTGAGGATCATGTGTTTGATAAGAGTGTTCTTGTGAACTGATATCATAAGCCAGTAAAACCTCTCTCGTCTTGAGATCCATTAATAAAAAGTTTCCAGAATAAGAGAAGTTCCTCTGGTGATGAAGAAGATCTTCCCCAAGCTTGACGATATCGATCGTCATCTCCAGCCATAAAGAATTGGCCAAACTACTTTCAAGCTTCTGAGTTTCGACTTCTTCACCTTGAACAAACTCTACGTCTGACTCATCTCTTTCTGGTTCAGTTGAGACCAAAAAAGTTTGTACACTATTTTTAGGAATTTTCAAAAAGTCTTGAATACGCTGTACCTGATCCTCATCTGTTATAACAACTTCCTGAACAGAGCGGTTTAATTTCGAGGATAGCCAAGACTTCCAATGCTTCTCTACAACCTCTGTGAAATCAACTTTAGACTCAACTCCTAAGTCACTCCAGCTCCCCTCACGTAGTCTGAATTTGGTAGAAAGGTATAATTGGGAAAAGAAGCGGGCCTGACCTTCTTGCATGAACTCTGAATAGATAGAGTTAAGCATGCGACGATTGACTGTGGCCTCAAGAGTTAAATACCTTGACTGTGCTGCTTGAGCTGAACGACTCATGTTTTTGATAGAATAAGATTCAATCGCTCGTGCCAAGTTACCAAAACTGGCTATAGAAGAGAGTCGTTTATAACGTAACTTTTTCTTAAACTCCTGAAACTCGGAGGAACTCACTTTATCTTCACCATCAAGTCCGTACGTAGATCTCAATTTCTTCTCAACACTATCGAATGAATTTTGAAAACGAACTTCATACTTTTGCCAAAACGATTGTGCATCAAGACCCATTGCCTGGAGTTCTTTGTTTAACACATCTCTAAAAGCCTTATAGAGTAATTGGCTTCTGACAAAACTCAAAGAATCTTCGGACGTAGAATTAAAACGTCCTTGCCCTTTAACTGTTTGCTGCGCCGAAACGAATGGCGCTGTCAACATAGTGGTAAATAAAATGCTAAAAAGTAATAAACCCTTTTTCATACGTCTCATCCTTAAGAATTAACCGCATTTTCTACGCGGCCATCAACAATGAATTGAACACTGTTGTCATTAAATAATTCATTTATCCTCGCAGCCATTTGCGGCGTGGGGTTCATGAGAAACTCCTCATTAAGTTTCAGTCGGGCCCTAACATCCTGTCCTTCAAAAATAATATGTCCAGGAACGCTTCCTCGATAGCTCAAAAGTAACTGTTTGAACTTTTCGAGTTTAGGCTCGCTAAGCTTATCCATTTTAACATTAATTCGTACCCCCGTAACCCTTTCCTCAGCTTGATCATCTAGCTTTTGAATTTTGTTAGGAAAAAATTTCCGAGGCTCTTCAGAAAGGTTTACTTGACCAGTTAAAACCAAAGGTTCATCACTGTTTAAAAGCTCTTCGTACTCTGCGAAGGTCCGTGGAAAAACCAGACATTCTATCTTGCCACTGAGATCCTCTAAGGTGGCGAAGCACATTTTGTCACCTTTTTTAGTCAAGATTACTTTTTTCTCAGCAATCAATCCACCGACAATGAAGTCTCTTTTTTCCGAACCTGGAATGTCTTGAAGGTCTTTAATAGGCATTGAAGTCATCTGCTTTAAGATATCAGCATACCTATTGAGAGGATGACCCGAAACATAAATCCCCATGAGTTTGTATTCATATTGAAGCTTTTCTTTATCATCAAAGTCGGGAACCTCTTGTATATCTAAAAGTTCTTGGGTTTCACTAGATGTCGATTTTCCTCCAACATCAAACAAGCTCACTTGCCCAAGCTCTCTTTCTTGCTGTTTCTTTTGACCATAAGCAATAATCAGCTCCATGCTTTCTAGTAAGGTTTTGCGGTTCAGTTTTTCGCATTTATCGAATCCACCGACCTTAATCAGAGACTCAATGACTCTTTTGCCAACAGTCTTTAAATTAACGCGCTCACAGAAATCTATAAATCCATCGAAAGGACCATTTTCAGTTCTCTCGCGAATCATCTCTTGAACAGCAGCTTCCCCCACATTTTTTACGGCCCCCATACCAAAGCGAATATTCTCACCTACCACATTGAAATGCCAAATAGACTCATTCACATCGGGAGGAAGGACTTCTATACCGTAATTTTTGGCATCACCAATATAGGTCGTCACTTTGTCCGTATTAGAAAGTTCTGTGCTTAAAAGTGCGGCAAAAAAAGCGGCCGGGTAATAATGCTTAAGATAAGCAGTTTGATAGGCAATCAAACCATAGGCGACAGCATGAGATTTATTAAAACCATAAGCGGCAAACTTGGCCATTAACTCAAATAGATCAATCGCCTTCTGTTCATCAAAGCCATTCTTAACGGCACCCTCACGAAAGATTTCTTTATGCCGGGCCATCTCTTCGACTTTCTTTTTACCCATCGCACGTCGAAGCATATCCGCTTGGCCGAGACTATAGCCACCTATAATACGGGCCACGTTCATGACTTGCTCTTGGTAAACAATGACGCCATAAGTGTCTTTCAAAACCGGTTCAAGTTCAGGAAAAGGAAATGTCATCGTCTTTTCGCCGTGCTTGATATCGATAAAGTCATCAACCATCCCAGACTCTAACGGGCCTGGTCGATAAAGAGCGTTGATTGCCGTGATGTCATCTAACGTTCCTGGGCGAATCCTTTTACAAAGCTCAATCATCCCCGATGACTCGAGTTGGAAAACCCCGGTTGTCTCTCCGCGAGAGATAAATTCATAGACATTTTTGTCTTCGAGATCAATCTCTTCAATATCAAATTTTTCGTCGTGGTCGCGCTGGATGAATTTCCGTGCATGATCGATCACAGTCAAAGTTTTAAGGCCTAAGAAGTCAAACTTCACCAGTCCAATCTTCTCCGAGAAGTCTTTATCAAATTGAACAACTTTTTCGCCTTCTCGCCCTTTAAACAATGGACAATAATGAACTAGAGGCTCACTTGTAATGATCACTCCTGCGGCGTGAATCGAAGCGTGTCGTAAAAGACCTTCAAGTCTTTTAGATATATTAATAATCTGGCGGATCTTTGGGTCAGATTCCATAAGCTCAGTGAACTTAGGCTCCATCTCGATGGCCTTATCCAAAGTTATCCCAAGCTCTTCAGGTACAAGCTTTGAGAGCATGTCTGCTTCAGAGTAAGGCAATGAAAAGACCCTGGAGACATCGCGTATGACAGCTTTGGCCTGCAACTTCCCAAAAGTTATAATCATCCCGACTCTGTCTTCACCGTATTTTTCAGTAACATAATCAATAACTTTTCCACGCCCGGCCTGACAGAAGTCCACATCAAAGTCAGGCATTGAAATACGTTCAGGATTGATGAATCTTTCAAAGAGAAGGTTGTATGGAAGAGGGTCAACGTTCGTAATCTGCATGGAATAGGCGACTAAGGAACCTGCGCCTGAACCTCGCCCAGGGCCAACAGGAACTCCATTATCTTTTGACCATTGAATGAAGTCAGATACGATCAAAAAGTAACCAGGAAAACCCATCTCAATAATAATGTCGAGCTCTGTCTGGAGACGCTCCCAATACTTTGGCTCAAGTTCATCTTTCCAGTTGTCTTGCGCTCGTAGTTTCGTGAAGTGTGGCCCCGCGAATCTTTCTCTAAGGCCCTCTTTGGCGACGCGGGTAAAAAACTCTTCTGCCGTCTCCCCTGTATCAATTGGAAATTCTGGAAGATGATAAATTTGCTTATCATCTTCATCTGTCCACTTCAGTTCGACGTTACATTTGTCTGCGATTCTTAAGGTGTTATCGCAAGCTTCAGGAATATATGAGAAGGCCTCTCGCATCTGTTCTGGTGTTTTGTAATAGAACTCTTGAGAAGTCATTCGCATACGGTTTTCATCCGCAAAAGTTTTTCCCGTTTGAACACAAAGGAGAACTTCCTGTGCCGTCGCATCTTCAGGAGTCATATAATGAGCGTCATTAGTGGCCACAACCTGCATGCCACTTTCTTTAGCATAAGAGACAATCTTTTTATTTACTATCGCTTGTTCAGGAATACCATTTTCCTGAATCTCAAGATAAAAGTCATCGCCAAAAACATCATGAAGCTTGTGTATGGCCTTTTTTGCCTTCTCATCTTGATCTGTAAAAAAGTTGTACCCAACCTCTCCTTTTAAACAAGCAGTCGTACAAACGAGACCCTCACCATACTCTTTCAGAAGATCAAGATCGGCCCTAGGCTTATAATAAAAACCTTCGAGATAAGCCTTTGAAAGTAATTTACATAAATTCTTGTAGCCTGTGTTGTTCTTGCATAAAAGAATCAAATGATGAATTTGCCTGGAGGATTCTTCTGCATCTTGAGAGCTCACGCTCTTCGTTCTTTTTGCTGCTTTGCGATCATGTCTAGAGCCAGGGGTAAAGTAAATTTCAGACCCCAAAATAGGTTTGATCCCAGCATCTTTACATCTCGTATAAAAATCAATCGCGCCAAACATATTCCCATGATCAGTTTGGGCAATGGCCGGAACTCCAAGTTCCGATGCCCTGCTTATCAAATCGGGGATTCGGATTGCACCATCAAGTAACGAGTACTGAGTATGGAGATGTAAGTGAACAAAACTATCCGGGTGTGTTTCGAGTAGACTTTTCGATTCTGACATAAAAATTCCGTGTGTGTGTTGTGTGTCTTACCTCATAGTTTAATCAGATTCCGGTCATTTTGTCAGGGGCGAGCGAGTCGCAAACCTATTCAATGCCTCCTACTAAGTCACTGAGATTACTTATTTTTAACATGATATTTCCTGACACCAAGGGCGCTGATCACGAGCTCATTACAATGACATAAAGCTGCGCCGCGCATACCCTCTTCATCCTGTCTAAACTTTCAAAAGTCTTTTCATCGTTTTTCCTTGAATTTGCACCACACTAGAACGAGGAAGCTTGTCTCCCCCGTTAGGCCAATGACTCGTCAAGTTCTTTAAAGACTTAGATTTTTCTCCAGGATGCTGAACAGACAAAAATAAAGTCTCTCCATCCGGTGCAAACGTAGGTCCAGTAAGTTCTGCGTCAACTGGAGCGCTTGCAACTTGAAAAACTTGACCGGCATAAGGGCCAGACATAGGAATGTAATGAAGGGCATTATTTCCAAAACCTTTATAGGCTTTTTTCTCTATCACACTTCCAGAGATATCGGTTGTCACCCATAAGTTCGCACGGCGATCAAAGCAAAGGTTGTCTGGACATGCTAGCCCTGTCTCCCTTCCCCCCATAACTAAAGTCTCTGAAGTAAATACTAAGGAATCCGAGTCTTCGCCCTTCTCTGAAATTTTCAAAAGACTACCGTAAAAATTATTTTTTGGATCTTCCCAGTTTTTCTTATCGTAATTATTGGTAAGTGCGACAATAACATCCCCATTACGTGGATTGATTTCAATATCCTCCGGACGGTCACATGGTGTCGCCCCCAACAAACGTCCAGCCTTTCGACAATGAATGAGAACATCGAGTTGGTCATCAAATTCCGCTTGTAAAACTTTTGACTTGGAGCGATCGAGTGAAAGCCACTTTCCCTCTTTTAAATTGGCAACAAAAAGCTCTCCTGTTTCTAGAGAGTCTTTTGAGTCGGAGATAAATTTATAAATAAACTCATTGGCCTTATCATCACCAGAATAAATAACGGCCCGACCATCTTTGGCGCGAGCGAATGTGGCACTCTCATGTGAAAAACGCCCGAGGGCCGTCAGTTTTTTCGCCTCTCCTGTTAATGGCGCGATCTCAACCACCCAGCCGTAATGACGAGGTGATTGATCGTAAAATTCATTCCAGGAAAGCCAACCAGGCAGACGATCTGAAGACCTGTGCTCGAACTCTCCATAATAGTGTTGATAATTCTCTTCTGCACTTAAAAAAGTCCCCCAAGGGGTTTGTCCACCAGCGCAATTGCCTAAAGTTCCTACAGCAAAAGAAGAGCCATCAATCGGCCTTAATGCAACGAAAGGAATTTTGGTGGTCGCATTCAGACGCCGGTTATACTTCGACCCCTCAACAACTTCCCAAGCGTTCTCTCCCTTTTTTATATGAACTAAACTGCCCCCAACCTCTAACCTTTCCAAATCGACTTGCTTTTTTGTTCTCTTCTCGCCGGAAGTGTAACCAGAGACGAACATGGGATGTACATACTCATGATTAACCCAAAGAATACCTTCGTCCTTTTTATTTTCCAGAGGATAAAAAGATGTGAAGTCATTGTTAAAGCCAAACTTCTCTTCAGCGTTTAAATGATCTTCCCAACTCAACAAGACTCGATATTCAAGACCATCGGCCAAGATCAAATCATCATCTGTCTTTGGTGAAAGTGGTTTAAATCCCAGAGTCTTAAAGTCGGTATTCTCTAGTGGATTTGAACATGAAGTTAGCACTCCACTTCCAACTCCGACCAATAAAAACAGAGCACTTGTGCTACCAAAGAACTTGAGAAAATTCCTCCGTTGAATATTTTGATTACTCATAACTAACGTCCTTATTTACAACTCATTTTTTCAAGGCATAATATATCATAAAGACCCATTGGAAGGGTTAGGATTTGATCCAGTTTTTCAGGAGGAAAAATGCAAAATGCTCTACGTCTAGGTATCGTTCTACTTTTTCTTGTTATAACAATAAAATCTCACGCGGCCCTTCCACCAAGCACTCAACCAATTTGGCCAACGGCGCAAAGTTTAGCTCCCAATCGTATCAGCCTGAGTTTTGAAGAAACCAAACGCTTTAGCTCAACACAATTCCAACAAAAGATAAAAGAGACTCGTGCACTATTTCCTAAAAAGAATGATTCGCAACTCAAAGCCTCAGGTCAGCTTCCAGCAAAACTATTAGAATCTGGTCATGAATTGCGTGAGCTGCAAAAACTATCTCAAAACAATCCGACCCTAACTAAAGTAGGATTCGACTTCTTTATTGAGTGCTCTCAAGACGAAACTCTCATCGAGACTTTACACAGTGTTTGCCTCTCACATGCGCTCAAGCTCTCTAATAAAATTCAGCAAAAAGTTAAACTTTCAAAATACCCACAACAGGTTGTAGAACTGGCCAAAATTGTACTCTAAGAGTCTGTAATTACGATGGCCCGCTCGGCATGGTGTAAGTATGACGACGAGGCTTGTCAATCAAACCAAATGAGCTAAACTGCGCTTATGGTGGGACACAAGAAAAAACGCCGAAGCTTTAAACCAAATACGGCACAATTGGAACTCAATCTAGAGAGACCCATTGAGCCTGACCGCAACTACCATCTCGGTGGTAAAAGTTTCTATTTCTTTGACTTTGACGATAACGTGGCCTACTTGGCCACTCCCATTATCATTTTCCATAAAGACACGGGAAACGAGCTTCACCTTTCAAGCGGTGAATTTGCTCAACATGGACATGATATAGGCAAGCAAGGACAATACGCTAATTATTACGTCGATATAAATGACGAAACGGGGTCGTTTAGAAATTTTAGAGACCGAGATATTCCTGCAAAAAGCAAAGGCATGCTCAAGCAAGCCTTTATAGAAGATATTGAGACCGCAATTCAAAAAAAGGACTTTACTTGGAAAGCCCCCTCTTGGAATTGCTTCTATCATGCTACATATAACTTTAGACCTCTCTCCGTCATTACGGCCAGAGGTCACAACAGCGAAACAATTAAAGAAGGCATAAGTCTGCTCGTTAAAGATGGGCACCTACCACACGATCCCAATTTTTTAAGCGTTTATCCCGTCTCTAATCCAAAAACTCGTGCGGCACTTGGAGACGAGATGCTAAGTGCGAGCGTGCCAGAACTTAAAAAGGGCGCTATTCGTATGTCTGTAGAACAGGCCCTCAATCGCTACGGACACAACCCTTACCATAGGTTTGGAATGTCTGATGATGACCCAAGAAACGTCGAGCTCATCACGAGTGAGATGCAATCGCTTAAAAGCCGATACCCTGAAATGAGCTTTTTTGTTATTCAAACATTCAAAGACTCATATGAAAAAAGAGAAATACTCGAAACTAAAACTCGAGATATCATTACAAGAAATGAGTCGAAACTCAGTCAACTCAGCCTTCTTTAATTTTTTTTATTATTGAAAAGAAAATGCCCTCAACTTTTTGGGTATATAAGTATTGAAAA
>Ga0136604_1000360_pt1 | contig 23378 bp, 18 predicted proteins | sample AntRauFillE10628_FD_104928 | JGI IMG/M metagenome (GOLD analysis project Ga0136604, IMG submission 104928) | Saline lake microbial communities from Rauer Islands, Antarctica - Metagenome Filla E10 #628 | ecosystem: Environmental > Aquatic > Non-marine Saline and Alkaline > Saline | place...
AAAATAATCAAACTGAATTAGAAGATGAACCTGGTGGAATAGATCCTAGTGAAGGAATAACTGAAGGATCAAAATTAGAAGAGTTTTTAAATTCTAAAGAAGTTTTTACTCCTAGTAAAAATAAAGATTTTCAATCTGAACTTAAAAAAATTAATGAAGCTGAACAAGAAGAATTAGAAATTAATTTAATAGGAGAAGAAGTTTTGGTAGGTAATTTAATAAATAGACCATCTACAAAAGGCACTATAAAAGAAATAAAAATTATTAATAAACCAGGATTTAAACCTCAATTAGGATTCTTTTCTTCTGAAATAGGTAATGTATTTTTTAATGATATAAATAAAACAAGTAAATTATATTCTGTAGTAAAAGAAATACAAGCTAAATACCAAGCTCAAAGAGATGCTTTAAATAAAAAAGCTCCTACTACTGAAAAAGTAATAACAGATCAAATAGATAATAAAACACGTATAGAAGTTAATAATAAATTTATTGAAGATAAAAGAAATTCTGATATAAGAAAGTTAAGAAAAGAGAGTAATCTTTTAGCTTATCATTATTTAGTTCAAAAAATAGGAATACAAAATCCTTATGGTTCAGATACATCTATGATTACTGCGGAATTAAAACTTACTTTTAAAGAAGCAGAAAATTTAGTTAAAGAAAGAATGACTTTAATAACACCTAAAGGAAGAAAACTTGGAGATCCATATGATACTTCTAAATTAGATAAACAAGTTTCTGATATTCTAAATGAAAAAGAAGATAATTCAAAAAATAATTCTAATAATATTAGGAATTCTCAAAAAAATTCTGTATCTTTGTCAGAAGATGTTGATGCTAAAGAAGTAATTAAAAATCTATCTAAAAAATTTAGAGGTACTGAATTAGTAAAACCTTTTAGAGAAGTTTTAAAAATGGATCATAAAACTGATAAAGACAAATTAAATGAAATTTATAATACTTTAAAAAATAAAGTTTCTGATAAAAAAGAATTTGACAAAATTTGTAAAATAAAATAATAATGAAGTGTAAAGAAGAACAAAAAATATATAAAGCAGCTACTAATGGAGAACAATCTTTACTTCATAGTAATTTATTAGAGATATTACCAAATTATAAAGATGCAGATAGAATACATAATATGGTATATTCTGATGACTTTAAAGAAATGTTTGGTGATTTTGAAAATGAAAGTCTTGAAGATAATTTTACAAATAGATTAGATGACAATGGAGAACCTTTATTAATAACTAAAAATACAAAAAATCCTTATTTCTTAGATAAATATAATCAAAAAGTATTTTATTTAAAAGATAAACAAGGCTTAAGTAAGTTAATTAGTAAAAGTGATATTACTAGTTATGCAAATTCTCTTGCTTCTTCTTATTTTTTAGATAATTTAGAAATAGATAAAGAGACTTTTGCTATTAATAATTTAAAAGAAGGTCAAAATCTTAATGATTTTATTAAAAGACAATTAGAAATTGATTTTGAGAGATTACAAAATAGTGATGATTTTTTAGAAAATGATTTAGGATTTGCTTTAGAAGATTCTATAGACTATATTGATGAATGGAAAGAAGAAATTAAAATTGTTTTTTCTACTATAAAAGTTGATATTAAGAATATAGAAGAAGCTGCTGATTTTGTTGAACAAGAAGAGGAATTTAGAGGTGAATTAATGAGGAAAGAGTCTTTCTTAAAATCATCTAAAGATAATGTAAATAACAATATTAAATTAATGTTATCATTAATACCTTCTACAGAAGAAAATGTATTTGGTAAAACAGAGTTAGTTAAATTTTTTGATATTTATACTTCTATAAGTAATGAATTAAGAGGTATAGAATCCTTAGAAAATGAAGATATGTATGACCTATTTGTAGATAAAATAGAGAATATGGCTAATGCTAAACCTTATCTTTATTATTTATTAGAGAATTACTTACAAAATCCTAAGTATCTAAATGAAAACTTTAAGAATAAATTTGTAAATGCTTTTACTTTATATAAAAATAATTTTTTAATGAGTGAAATAGTTAAAGATGAAAAATCTTTAAACTATAGTGTTAAAAATATATCTGAAGTAGGTAGTAGAAGAAATCATATTATAAAAGAATGGAATTTTAATTTAAGTCAAAAATCTAAAAATCCTAAAGAATTTATAAATGAATTAGCAATTACTCAAAAAGCTATTTCTAAAATTGATACAGAAAAAGATTTTAAATCATTTTTAAAAAATTCTGTTCTTTATGAAATGAAAGATTTAGGAATAAATATAAATAATAAAGAATTAAATTTATTTTTAGATAATCAAAATTTTCAAGAACAAGATTTTGAAACTAGAAAAAGAAATTTATTAACTTTATATTCTTCTTTGCAAAGATCTTTAGGATCTAGTAACTTATATGATGATCAACAAACACTAAAAAGATTAGCAGATGCTAAAGCTTTCTTTATTGATAACATATCTGATGCGTCATTATATACAATGAATAAAAATAAATGGATAAATTCTTTGCCTAGTCATTTAGATAAAGCTGTTGGATTGTGGAAAAAAGATTACAATATATTACAAGAGCTATATAATGAAAATGATAATATTCAAAATACTTCTTATTACTTAAAATATTTATTAGGGTATATTAATAATAATAACACTCCTACTAATTTAAGTGAAGAAAAAAGAATTGAATTAGCAAAAGAAAGAATTGAGAATATTGAAATAGGTATTTTTAATTCTATTCAGGAAAAAAACAATCTTCAAAATTCTGTTGATAATAAAGGAGTAAAAGAATTAGATGCTAAAGTAGATTATATTAATAAAGCTTTAGCATTACAAAAAGATTATCAAAAAACAGCATTAGCAGCTGATAAAAGTACAGAACGTCAAATACACTATGGTACTAAAATATTTACAAATGCTAGAAAAAGAAAAAAAGATGGCAAAATTAAAGTATCTAAAGCAATAGAAGATATTGTATTTGACTATGTTAATGGTGAATATAAAAGAGCAATGGTTACTAATAATGAAATAGAAGCAGCTAATGGAGACAATAGTAATTTAGTACCTAATTATCATACAAATACTCAGAATGGTAAAAAAATATTTACTATACCTGAATTATCTATAGATATTAATTCAGATGGTAAAGTAATTTTGCCTTCTTTAGAAAATCAAATTTATGATTCAAAAACTGGTAAACCATTATTTACTGATTTAAAAAATAAACCAGAAATTGAACAAGAAATTAAAGTTAAAATTAGAAATTTTTTAAGTAATGAAATAAAAAATACTTATAGAAAATTAGTTGAAGATGGTATTATTTATAATGATAATAATAATTTAGTACAAAATAATTTTTTAAGTGATGATATAGATTCTCATTATTTAAAAGAGAATGGCGATCAAGCATATATTAATGTTGCTGCTGATTTATTTGTTAATGGATTTATTTCTCAGGTAGAATATACTAAATTGTTTACAGGAGATATAGCATATTATAAAAATATTGCAGATTATAAAAAACGTGTACCTGCAACTTATACAGATGGTCAATATTTAAATAGATTATCAGAAGATGAAAAATATATGAATATTTCTATATTTGATTCTATTGAGCAAGAGCCATTTAATATGGAAGATATTCCAGAGGAATTGCAAAAAGTTTATTCTAATACTAATGCTACAGATGCTCAAGCTTATATTACTCCTCAAAGATGGAGATTTTTATTAGAAAAATTAGGTAAATGGAATTCTACTTTTGATGAAACTTATGAAAAGATATTAGAAGGAGATACTGATTTTACTAAAGAAGAAATACAATCAATGCAACCATTAAAAGGTGTTTATTTTTATAGGGATAAATCTAATAAACCTATATTTTTAAAATACTCTCAAGCAGTATTAGTACCAGGAGCAATTAAAGGTACACAATTAGAGAGCATATATAATAAAATGATAAAAGATTCTCAAGGAAATACTTTAGAATATAAAGATCAAATTCATGAGCTAATTGCTAAAGATGGTATTAAAGTAGGATCTATTACTCCTTCTACTATTCATAATGAAGATGGATCTCTAATGCAAGAATTTAGTCTTAACAAAATGAGTATTCCAAATAGAGGATGGAAATTACAACAAGATTTACCTACTAAAGGATATAAAGCTACTAATGTTGGATCTCAAATTCAAAAAATTATATTTCAAGGATTATCTAAATATGTTTCTGAAGATTCAAATGTAAAATTTGATTATCAAGGAGAAGAAGTTTCTGCTATTGAAATGGCTAATATTATTAATGATATAGTTTCATCTATGTCAAATAGTATGTTTAAAAAATTTAAAAATAAATATGGTATAAATGATAATAACAATATTGAAAATAAAGAATCTTTAATTAATTCATTAGTAAGCCAATTAAAAGAAAGAAAAGCACCTAAAAATATAATTAATGCTTTAGAATCAAATATTAGTCCTGCAGCAGTTCCTGGTCAATATCAACTTTTTCAGAATGTATTTAGTAGTGAAGTAAACAAAGCATCTATTAAGATTAGAACTAATGGTGCTGGGTTTATACAGATGTCTGATTTTGGTATAAATTATACAGATGCTATATCTAATAAAGGCATTAGATTTACTCCTAAATTTAAAAGTACAATTGAGGAAGGCAAATACTCTTCAACTAAATTACATATGCCTAAAGTAATAGAAACTGAAAATGGTAAAAAAATTATACAAGGTGGAGGTATATTTTTACCATCTGGTTTTATTTCTAAATATATTGCTAATTGGAGGGATTATACAGATAAAGAATTATTTGGAGAATATGACAAAAAAACTAGAAAATATAAAGGAGGTTTAATCCCTCAAGAAGCCTTAGAAAATATAATTGGATATAGAATACCTAATCAAGGTTTAGCATCTAATGATAACTTTGAAATAGCTGGAATATTGCCTGAATCTATGGGTGATACAGCAATACCTTATGTAGGATTAACTACTAAAACAGGATCTGATTTTGACATTGATAAATTATATTTAATGATTCCTACTTTAACTCCTGTTTATTTAAAAAGAAAAAAAATTGGAGAGTATATAAAAAATAATTTAAAAGGCAAAACTATACAAGATACTATAAACAATATGAATTCAATATTGGATAATATAAGTGATGATGCATTTAATCAAGATATAGATGTAAGTGTATTATCTAAATTATTATTTGATGATAAAAATATAGAAAATTTAAAGTTTGTAACCAATGAATTAATTGAAGCCATTTTAAAAAGTGATTCTGAATTATCATTATATATTAAAGAGTCTATTTCAAATATTACAGAAGTAGAATCTTTGAGATATGATAATACTAAAAAAGAAAATCAATTAATTGAAGCTTACAAAGCTGTATTAACAAATGCAGAAGTGTACAAAGATTTAATTAATCCTATTGATATAGATTATATAAAAAATGATGCACTTGCTTTAAAATCATTTTCTGGTATTTCTGCAGATTCTGCATTTAATTCCATTGAAGATATTGTAACTAAACTTAAATTTATGCAAGGTAAGGCAGGTTTAGGACAAGCAGTTAATCAACTAGTTGATTTTGTTAGAGGTACTATTGATCCAGTAGGATTAGATGTAAATAATGAAATTTTAAAAGGTTTACAACGTCATGTAAATAGTAATAATGACAAATTAATAGAATTAGATAAAATTAATTCTAAAAATTTAACTGATGTAGAATTAAAAGAATATGTAAAATTTATAAATGAAAATTCAGACAAAAGTAAAAAAATTACTTTTAAAGAAGCTAAAAAAACATTAAAATCTGTTGAAATAAAAGATTCATTAACAGCTTTAGTAAATGCTTTTGTAGACATTGCTAAAGATTCTTACATTATAGATATTAACTGGACAACTAATACTAATAACGTAGGATTTATGTTATTACGAATGGGTATGCATCCTTTTAAAATTAATTCATTTTTAAGCCAGCAAGGATTAAAAGAGTATATTAAATTTAAAAGTGATAAAGAATCTAATATAGTAGGAGATAAAACTTTCATAGAAAATAAATTTAAATCTAAATTAATTAAAGATAGTATAAAAGATGAATTTGGACAAAAAGTATTTTAAATAGAAAATTATAATTTAGAAAGTATATTTGAAGATTTAATAAATAAAAGTAATTATATATCTAAATATAAATCTGAAAAAGGTTTTAAAATATTAGATTCTAAATTAAAAAAATCTATTAAAAAAGAATTTAAAAAAACAATTGAAATACCTCAATATAATGAAATATTAAATACAATTTATCAAAATATTGTTTATTCTAAAGATACTGGAAAAATAAAACAAGATTTTAATCTTACTGATTTAAGAGAAAATATAAAATCTTCTAACTTTTTTAACAAAATAGACACTTTAAATACTTTTTTAACTTTAGATAAAGGTGCAAAATTATTAAATGAGTCAATTAATGCTACTAAATTTGATGTAAGTGGTAAAGGTAAAGATAATGCTAGTTTATTATTTGCTTTAAATAACATAAATGAATTATTAAATAAACCTTATACTACTAATTTTGAATTTTCTTTTAATGGATTTCCAAATAAAATTAAAAATACATTCTTAAAATCTTATTTTAAAAATTCATTATATGAACCATTTGAAATAATTAAAAAATCATCTGAATTATTTCCTACTTTAACTAATAATGCAGTAAATAGTTTTTTTACTTTATTAAATGTAAGTACTAATAATAATTTAAGACTAATAAATGAAAAAACTTTGAATGATTTGCAAAAAGATTATTATACTTATATGTTTAAAGATTTTAAACCTTTGCAATCTACTACAGAAGAAAAAGCAAATATTTTAAAGGAATTACCTAAAACTTTAAATAATTTAAAAACTAAATATCCAAATAATTTTCTTTTAGATAATTTATATTCAGAAGAAGGAAGTGACAAAGGAATGTTTTTTATTAAAGCATCTCCTTCTAAAAAAGATGAGAATTTAATTAACAATATAAATGATGATTTTAACTCTTTGAGAGAAATTGAACCAGAATTTATTAATGATTTAGTTAAATATTCTTATATCACTAGTGGTTTTAATAATAAACTTAGTAGTTTTAATGATTTTATTTCTTATGAATGGTTTTTAAGTAATAACTTAAATCAACATATTTCTGAATTTACAAAAAATAAAAATACAGAGCATTTTGAAGAAGAGTTCATTAATAAGTACATAGAAAATAATTTAAATTCTTTAAATAAAGAATACAAATTAAAATCAGGTGAGTATATGTTTAGTAAAACAATAATTGCCAATATTGATGAAAAAGAGTATTCTAAACTTCCTATAATAATTAAAGAAAATAATGATTTTTTTTATCAATTAAGAGAAACTTCAAGTGGAACTCTTTATTATGAATTAAAAGAGAGTAAAGGCTTTGCAGATTTAAAAGGTAATAAGTTTAAAGAGTATTATAATGGAACTATTGTAAAAAATAGAAAAAGAATTTCTCCAATGGGTAAAGATTTAATTAAAAAATTTAAAGATGCGAATTATGCTAATGTAGATTATTTATTTAAAAGGGCAGAATTTGAAGGGTTTAATATTGATTCTTTACTATTTGATGAAGATACAAGTAAAAAAACTGAAGAAACTAATGAAGAAATACCATTTGAAGATGATTCAAATTGTTAACATAAAAATTTAAAAAATGAGTTGTAAAGTACAAGTAAAAACTATAAATAGGCTAAAAGATAATAAAGTAATTTCTAATACTAGAGAAATACTTAATTTTAAAGAATTTGATAGATTAAATAATTTATATACTAACGCTGCTGTTAATAAGTATGGTTTAGAAGTAAATGGTAATTTATTATTTACAAGTGAGTCTAAAGCAGTTAAATTAGAAAAAGTTTCTAAATCAAGAAATAGAGTTATTGATAGAGCTATTCCTAATGAAGATTTATTTAATAAATTAGATAATATAATTAATCAAAATGAAAAAATTGATGAGTACAAACCTTATCAAAAATTATTATCTTTATATGAAGAAAATTCTGAACCAATATTTCAAAATAAAACTGATATAAAAATAGAAGATAATTATAAAAATACTAATCTTTTATTTAATGATGATAAATTAACAGTTGACAATATTGTAAATAATATTTTACAATTAAAAGATTTTAAAAATTCTGATGTTGAAGATTTTATTAATAAGTTATTGACTTTATCAAGAAACAGTTCTGCTACTATAAAATTAGTAAATGATGACGTATTAAAATCTGATTCATTAATGGAATATAATGCAAAAGAAAATACTATTTTTATACCTAAAGATAGAATTAATGAAGTAGATAGTGATCAAGCTATAAACGGATTCATACATGAACTTGTACATTCTATTTCTGTAGAATCTTATAACAACCCACAAAATACTACTCAAGAATTATTTAAAAAAGAAGTAGATATACTTTTTAATAAACTAAATGATGGAAGTAATAAATACGGATTTAGTAGTCCAGAAGAATTTATAGCAGAAGTATTTTCTAATCCTGAATTTAGAAATAATTTAGATAATAAAAGTATTTTTAAAAAGATTGCTAACTTTATTAAAAGGTTATTAGGTATTAAAAGTAAATCAGAAATAAACAATTTCATTGACAATATAGTAGCAATATCTAATGAAACTAATGAAAATTTAAATATTGATAAGATATTTCAAAAGAAAATAGAAAAAGATAAAGATGTAGATTTAGATCCTTCTTATCTTACTATTACTGATCAATTAGAAAGAGCTATTGAAAAAGCAGATGTAGGTATTACTTTAAATTTAAAAACTTTAAAAAAAATAAGTAATATTAAAAAAAGTAAAGGACAGGATAATGCTCCTACTAATGAATATATAGAAGCTTTAGAAGAATTAAAAAATAATTTAGATATATATAAAGAGTTAGATAAATTTCAAGCTATTACTTTATTTGCAGAGCAATCTAAAAAAAGTTTGTATATTATAAAAAATAGATTTAATAACTTAGAAATAAATCGTGACACTATGAGTAGAGAAGAGTTTATGGCTGAATCTAAGAAAGCTATAGAACTTTATGACACTTATTTAAAATCATTCAGTAGTTTAAAAGATTTTACTAGTCTGTTAAATAAATTAGAAAATTCTACAATAGATCCTAATGTAGAAAAAATATTTACTAATGAAGAAATGAATAAACTAAAAGAAGTATTAAATGAACCATACACAGAATATAGTAATCTAAAAGAAAAATTTAATACTTTAAAAAGTTATATGTTTAAAAATTACATTAATGATGTAAAATATTTTCCAGAAATAGAAAAAAAACATATAACTAGACTTAGAAAAGAATACAAAAATAAAGATATTTCTGAAAATAGAGAAGAATGGATAGGTAGAAAATTTAAAAGGGATGAGAAAATAATTCAAAGAGATGTAGAAGAAGCAGTAGAAAAAATTATAGAAAATGCTGATATAGATATAGATACTGCTACTACATATATGGCAAGTGCATATAATATAAATAACAGGCTAATCTCTATACTTCAACAAAAATTAAATGAAATAAATAATAAAAAAATAAATTCAGAACGTCCTAAAGACCAAGAATTTAGAAAATTATTTGAAAAATTAAGAAAAGAAAAAGGTAGTAATCTTACTTATAAGCTATATAAAAATATTCTAGATTATGATAGTGATGGTAATCCATATATAAAAGGAGAATATAGTTCTGAAGTTTATAAAATACATTTAGAAATTGTTGAAAATTCTAAAAAGTTAGAAGAATTAAAAAATAGTAAAGAAGATACTAAAGAAGAAGAAAATAAAATTAGATCAAAAATAATTGAATTAAATAATCAGATTTATGATCAATCTTCTGAAACTGGTAAAGTTATAAAAGAAAAGTATAAAAATGATTTAAGTACTCTATCTGAAACAGAAAAAGAAATTAGAGATTTTTTTATAAATATTGAAGAAGTTAGTGCTAAAATTACTTTTAATAGAAACAGCTTAATAAGAAAAATAAAAGGTCAAGATGTTTCTTTTTATAGTTTGCCTAAAATTAGTAAATCATTAATGGAAAGAATTTACGATGGTTCTGTTTCTAATGAATATTCTGAATTTAAAAAGGATATGACTGAAATAAGACCTGATGATTTTGGATATGTTAAAGAAGCTGTAGATGGAGAATTACAACCATTAAATACTATTCCTATTCATTATAGAGGTAAATTATCACCTAAAGAGCAATCTATTGATTTGTTTAATATGTTTAGATTAGAATTTAAAAATACTAATTCTTATAAACTTAGACATGAGTTTGAAACAGAAATATCTATATTTAAAAGTATAGCAGATAATAAAAGTATTAAAGCAACTAAAGGAGGTGGTATTAATAAACAAATTAATACTTATACAAATAAAGCTTTAATAAAAGAAAATGAAGGTGGTAATATTTCTAAAACTGTAAATTTTATGATAGAACAACAGTTTTACGATATTATGAATAAACAAGGATTAAAAATGGGTAAATATGATATGAATAAAGTTGTATCTAAAGTAAACAATTTAAATTCTTTTTTATCTTTATCTGCTAACACAGCTGCTTCTACTGCTAACGTATTAAGAACTGAATTAGAATTATTTTTTGAAACAGTAGGATTTGGAAGATTTATAAAAGCAAAGAGTTTATATAAAGCAAAAGCTGATTATGGTAAACAATTACCAGAATTATTAAAAGACACTACTAGACCTATTAATATGTCATTTTCTAATCAATTATTAGAAATGTTTGATGTTAGAGGGTTAATTATGGGATCTAATTCTGATTTTCTTAAAAGTGATTTAATTAAAAAAACATTTTCTTCTGACAGTTTAAGAGTACTTATGGATGGTGGAGAACATTACACACAATTTTTAGTAGGTGCTTCTATACTAGATGGAGTTAAAGTTATGAATAAAAATAATAGATATATTAATAAAAAAGGAGAAATAGTAGCTACTCAAGAAGAAGCAGCTTCTATTTATGAAATGTTAGAAATGAATCCAGAAACTAATTTATTAGAAATTAGTGATAAAGTAGTTTATACAGAACATTCTAAAATTACTAAATGGAATGAAGGAGGTAAAGAAAAAGTAGATGCATTAATAAAGAAAAAGATTTCAGATGTTGTAGGTAACTATATGGAAAAACATAGAGCTATGATGTATAGAACTTGGCAAGGTAAGCTTTTTGGTTTATATAGGAAGTATTTATACCCTCAAACTAAAAGAAGGCTAGGAGGAATAAATAAAGTAACTAAAAGGGTAGAAGATCTTACAGAAGAAGATAGAAAATTTAATTATGGCATTCAGGATTATGATGAAGGTACTTATACAAGTCTTTTAAGATTTTTAAGAAGTAATATAATGGACACTTATTCTAGATTTTTAAAAAAAGAAAAAGAAGTTAATGGGTTTAAAGATAATTGGGACTTATTAAGTGATGGAGAAAAGCATAATATTAAAACAGCAGCAGTAGAAGCTGCAACAACTAGTCTTATGTACCCATTATTTTCTATGCTATTAGAAGCAATTGATTTAGATGATGATGAGTATGCTTATTTTCTTTTATATCAAATAAGACGTGCTGAAATGGAAATACAACAATTTACAAATCCATTAGAAGCATATAAATTATTTAGAAGTCCAGTACCATCTAGTCAATTTTTCTTTTCTATAATTGATATAATGAATCAAACATTTAGTAATCCATTAGAAGAATATGAAGGTGGAGATTATTCAGGAGAAAATAAATTAAAAGTAAAGACACTTAAAGAATTACCAGTTCTTAAAGAATTTATGAGAAATTGGGAAAGACTTGATCAATTCCAAAACAGTTATAAAGTAACTCAATAATATTAGTAAAATGCGGTCTAAAAAAAAGGTATCTAAATTAATAGATACCTTTTTTATTTATATAAACTTTAAATAAAATTAACGAGTTAGTTGATTTAGTGTTAAAGGAGTATATCCTATATTATCTACTGATACATTAATATAATTAGGATGAGGTATTTCTTTATCTTCTTTTTTATTATAATCCCACATATAAGCAGTTATATTATTTTTATGTATATGACCATGAATATTTAAATTTACTTTTGTACCTATTTGGCATTCATGTACAGGACAATGACTTAAATAAATTTCATTTGAATATTTATATAAACCAGTCATACCTTTAACATACTTTGTTAATTCTGTAATAAATTCTATTTTTTCATGATTTCCCAATAAAACATAAATATTTCCATTTAGCTTTTTCAGTATTGGATAGTATTTAGGGTCTACAGCAACATCTCCTAACAAAAATACGTTATCTTCATCAGATGTAACTATATTCCATTCTTTTACTATTTTATCATGCATTTCAATAAGATTATTAAATCCTCTTCTTTTGCAATTTTTTTTATCTCCTAAGTGTAAATCTGCTATAAACCTATCCATTATTTATTTTTTAAATATTCTTCTACATTATTGTAAACTACTGTTTTCACATTATTAAAATTTTCAAACATTTTAGTAAACCATATTTCTTCTTGTGTTTCTTTAGTTACAAAAATAAATATATTTCCTAAATTGCCGTTGTCTCTTAATCTTCCTATTCTTTGTATTAAATCTTTACTACTGCTATAATAAGACATAATAATGCAATTGTCTATATTGGGTAAATTAGCACCTTGCTTTAATTTCTTAAAACTAGCTATTAAATTAATTTTGCCATTTTCAAATTGCTTTCTTATATATGAATTTTCTTCATCTTTATTATAAGAACTAATAGTATTAGGTGTAATTTTTAATAAAGAATTAATATCATTTCCAAATAATATACTTCTTGTATTTATATTATTTGTAAGTTTTTTAACTTCTTCTACTTTAGAAGCAAGCTTATATAGAATATCATTTCTTTTTTTAGCAGTAATTCTGATCATTAACTCCTTTTTTTCACTATCAAAAATAAACCAAGATTGAGCATGTCTTTTTGACCAATATTTATAGGCTTTTTCTTCAGTTTGATAAAATGAATTTTTTTTGCCTCCTGATTTAATTACTTTTTTAGTTTTATCAAGTTCGTGATGTATTATATTTACTTTAAGTTCTCTAGTAGTACCTTCTTTATAAGCCTTTTTAAAACCATATTTATATACTACTGGACAAATGCTATCTAATATTTCACCTTTTGTAAAAACTTTACTTTCTGTTTTGTAAGAAGTATCTCTATCAATAGTAGCACTTAACCCTATTAAAGCATCATAACTATTATTTTTAAAAAATTTAGAATAAGATGGAGTACAAGCATCATGTATTTCATCCGCTATAACTAAACCTAATTTTAAATTTTTCTTTTTATAAACACCTTGATAACATTTAAATTTAAAATTGTAATCTTTTAATACATCTCTATTAAATATTTCATTATATTTTAAAATGTCTTCATATAAATCTTTTTTGCGATCTTTAACTTCTGCTAAAAATAAATGTATTTTATCATCTTTAGGCATTTCATAAAGTGCATGTAAAGCACAAAATGTTTTACCTAAACCTGTAATAATTTCTAAAGTACCTTTTTTGTTGTTTTTTAACCAGGCTTTAACTGCCTGCATTTGAATTTTATTCTTCTTTTCATTGTTTTCCATTCTACATCTAAAATCCTTTATTAAAATCTACATTTAATAAATACTATTTATATGTCTTAAAATTATAGTAAATATTAAAATGTAGATTTATTATTTAATCTTCTATTGTTCCAATAAAATTATAAGTATCGTCTTCTATAGTTTCTTTATTTTTAATTGTCATAAGCTAACATTTTTGCTGGTATTGATGGATATGAATTATACTCTTTTAAATTAAAATTAGGTATTTCTTTTGAATTTAACCATTGATCAACATTTCCATGCATATCCATTTTAAATCCAGAAAAATCATCTAATTCACATTTTTCATATTTATTTGTATCATTTTTTAACTGTTTATTAACAGCATCCATATGTGGTTCATAAATATGAACATTAGACAAATCTCCAATAATACCTTTAGGCTTCATGTTAGTTAGTTTACCAATAATTTGAGCTAATAATGCATAACTTGCAATGTTAAAAGGTAACAATATCTTCTATTATGTGCGTAACTACATAATACGTTCTCTAATGAACTGCTGCATATTACTATGCAGATGAGACTATCTCTTCATCCATTTCTGGAGATTAGCTTTTCCACTACCATTAACTTGTAGTGTACTTCCTTTCGGAATAGTCGTTAGAGTTTTTCCTTATAAAAATAATATTTAAACTTTACATTTTTACTTTTAATTCTGTAAATTATAGTAGCTGCACAAACATTAAGTTGTTTAGCTGCATAATTTACAGATTTATATTCTATATTTTCAATTAAAACAGGTTTTTCTTGTTTACCTTTATAAATACCTTTCATAGCTTTGCTTCTTTCTAATTTAAATTTTTCAGAATGAGTTTTACCATAAAAAGGATTTTTTTCTCCTGTTTTATCTTGACATTTAATACATGTATTTGTATTGCTATTAATACGTGTACCACATTTACAAAAAGTTCTACCTTCTCTCCAATTTGAATTTTCTTTTCCAAATCTAGGTTTAGGTCTAGATGCTTTTTTTAAATTTTCAGATGCCTTTTTAATTATATTTTCTCTATTAGGATGATTATATATTAAGTCACCTCCAGTAGCCATTTTAGAAACATTATAAGTATCTTTAAAATTAATTACATTATCAAATAGATATTGTTCTCTTTTTAAATAATTATAACAAGTTTCAATAATTATAAATTCAAAATTTTCTTCTGAATATTTATTAAAAGCTCTTTGTAAATGTATAGAATGATGCTTATTTTTTCTAAGCTCATTAAAATGTTTAAGTTTTCTTACATGGCAGTTTTTAGTGCTGCCTATATAAAATTTTTCGTTAATACTATTACGTATTATATAAATGTGTCCTTTCATGATACAAATATACAACATATTAATGGGAATACCAAGAAATATGTCGACTATTTTATAATATTATTTATTATAAATCTTTACTACGAGATTGTCCTTAACTTAATAGTAGGATGTTCCTCGTTTAACTAATTTTTACTTGAGCCTACATTTGACCCAAAAACGTATCTACACTACGTTGATGCCATTTTAAAGTGAATTGATATTTAGGTCTTTTAGCATTAACAGTCCAACCTTTCTTACTATTATCTTTTACAAATAAAGTTTGATCTAAAACACTTAAAGGTTCAACTAATATTTCAAATGACCAATGACAAGGAGGTAAAGCCATATCTTTTAACTCTGCAGGATTCCAAGCTGTAACTATGTGTTTTGTACCCATAGGTGTTTCTTTTAATCCTTTTATAAGATTAGAGAATTGATCTACATTATCTGCATACCCCATAAAATTTCTCCATTGCGCACCATATACTCTACCTAAATCTCCTAATTTAAAAGTATATCCATGAAATTTATTACTTTTTTTAACATCATTAATAAATTCTTCAATATTACGATTATAATTACATTTTAATTTAGCATAATTATAAGCATCTTTATTCCAAATGTTTATACCATTATCTACAAGATATTTAATATTAGTATCTCCTCTTAAAAACCATAATAATTCTCCTACAACACCTTTCCAATATAACTTTTTAGTAGTTATTGCAGGAAAGCCATCTGAAAAATTGTGCTGTATTTGATAATTTGGTATTTGATATCTATATACATTTTTACGATTTGGATCTTCATATTTAAAACCTTTTTGTTTAATTTCTTGTAATAATTTGTGATATGCTATATCTATTTTTGCCATTATTTTTAATTTTTAAAATAATAACCTTGTTTAAATTAATAAACAAGGTTATATTAATTATTATTCACAACTTTTACAGTCAAGTATATTTCTACTAAAAGCTTGAGCAGAACTCTCATTAAATTGATAATATAAAGTTTTAATTCCTTCTTCATGTGCATATAAATACAATGCATTAACATCTTTAGTAGATATTGAAGGATGTATAAATAAATTTAATGATTGTGATTGATCAATAAATTTTTGTCTTTGAGCAGCTTGTAAAACTAATTCTTTAGGAGTAATTTCCATAAATGTTTTAAATACTTCTTTATTAGGAAGATCTAAATGCTGAACTGAACCATCTTTATGCAAAATACTTTCCCAAATATCTGGACTATCCATATCATGTTTAGCAAGATGGGCTTTTAAAAAAGGATTTTTATAAACACTTTTAATTTTTGCTAAATCTTTTACAAAATAATTAGATTTAATTGGTTCAATACCCATACTAGTTTGCCCTAAAATAAAAGAACTAGATTTAGTAGGAGCAATTGCCATTAAAGTTGTGTTAGCAAATCCTTTTCTTAAACAAGAATATTTTCTCTTGTCAAAATTATATAAATCTTGACTAGCTTTATTAGTTCTTTCTTGTAAAGTTTTAAAAATTTGATAATTATTTTGCTTTGCTTCTAATGATTCAAATTCAATCATTTTACTTTGTAAATAGGAATGATATCCTAATGTACCTACACCAATTGCTCTATGATTTTTAGCAAATCTCCAAGCTCTTTTCATTCCTTTTGAATGTTCAGCTTTTTCAATAAACTCATCTAAAACTGCATTTAAAAATTGTGTGTAAATTTCTACTGCATTAGTTTCTTTAATTTTATCCCAATGTAGCAAATTAATTGAGCCAATACAGCATACAAATGATTCATAACTATTAGTAGGTAATTGAATTTCAGAACATAAGTTACTAGCTGTAATTTCTCTTCCTAATTCTTTATAAGGAGTATTAGCATTAGAATTGTCTTTAAACATAAGATAAGGAAGTCCAATTTCTCCTCTTTTTTCAATAACTTTTGCCCAAATTTTTCTTTTAGCACTATCTCCTTCTTTCATTTCTTTTAACCATTGATCAGTAATAGTTAAACCATGTTGTAAATTTTGTATTAAATTTCCTTCTGTATTAATATCTAAAAACTCATCAACATCTAAATGTTCAATAGGTAGCCATACTGCACAAGAACCTCTTCTAGAATCTGCTTGTTTAAATACATCAATTACTGTATCATACATTCTAGCATAATGAACTGGTCCATCTGCTTCTCCTCCTGAAGATATTTTACTACCTCTTTCTCTAATATTTCCTAAATAAGCAGAAGTACCTCCTCCATATTTAGACATCATACCTATTTCTCTATTTGCATTTAGAATACTGTCTGAATTATCATCAATATTTGATCCATAACATGAAATAGGTAATCCTTTATTTTTTGCAAAATTTATCCATACTGGCGTACTAAAACTATAAAATCCATTTTCTGTGTGAGATATAAAATCTTCTGCAAAATTTTGTATTCCTAGTCTTTTTTCTGCTGCATATGCCATTTGAATTATTCTTTCTTCAGCTGTTTCATTGAAATAGCCTCTTTTTAAGAATAATCTACTTTCATCATTTAACCAATAATTTTTAGAATAAGTCATCTTCTGTAACGCTTTTAGATTTTTTATTATAATTTATGTCTTTTTTGTAAAAGAAATCTCCTTCTTTACTAGATATTGTTTCAACATCAAACCAGATTGTTTTTTCAAGTTCATCAGAATCTGTTTTAAATATCTTATCCATACCAATTTTATTTAATGAATTATTAAATCTATTCATTATAAAATTTTCAATAGTGTCTCTATTTAAGAATTCTAATTCTCCTTTTTCAAAAATCCAATCTAAAACTTTACATTCAGCTTCAAATGCTTTTTCACATGCTGAGTTTATAAGTTCTTCAAATGTTTCATCAAACCATTCTGGATTTTCAGATTTAATTATATTAATTAATTCTGCTCCAAAATTACCATGAATATCTTCTTCTTTACTTGTAGCTTCTACTACATTAGAAATGCCTTTAAAAAGATTTTTCTTTTTATTAAAAGACATCATTATTAAAAATTGACTAAATAAACTTACATGCTCTATAAATAAAGAAAATAATAAAACTGATTTTGTAAACATTTTATTATCTTTGCTTCTAGTGCCATCTAAATATTTTGTCAAATAACTTATTCTATCTTTAATTGCAGGAACTTCTACTAATCCTTTAAAATCTTTTTCTAATCCTAAAACTCTTAATAGTTTTGCATAAGCATCTTTATGTCTTACTTCTGATTCTGCAAAAGTCATCCCTACATCTCCTATTTCTGTAATAGGCATTCTTTTGTATAAATCAGACCAAAAAGTCTTAACACTGACCTCAATTTGAGCAATTGCTAGCATTGTTCTTTTTATAGCTTCTCTTTCTACTTCAGTAATTTTAGTTTTAAAATCACTAATATCAGAAGTAAAATTAAATTCTGATTCTAACCAATAAGAATGTCTAATTGCATCTTTATATTTTAATAAAGATGGATATTCATAAGGTAAAATATTTACTCTTTTTTTAAATATATTATTTTGTTGTGTTTCTTTGTTTTTCTCTGTCATCATCTGTTTCTCCATTTTTAAATTAGCTTATTTGTGATTTAGCTAATTCTGCTTCTTCTTTTAATTCATTTAACATTTCTAATACTTTATTCTTTGATAAATCACCATATTCTAATCCTGATATAACATTATCAGAAATTTGCAATATTGTATTTAAATTTTCATCCATTATTTTTTAATTTTTATAGTTCTAAATATATGTGTACAATATTCTATTTGATCAAAACAATCCTGTAAGGCATTGTGTGTAATTTTATTATTATTTTTAAAATCTTTATACACATCAGGATTTAAATTAATTAAAGTTCTTACATCTTGCTGTTTTCTAAAGTCCCAAGGTATCTCTTTATTTAATTTTTTATATATTGATTTTAATAAATTACAGTCAAAACTAGGAGACTTTGCCCATATTTTATAAGTAGGATTTAAAAAATTAGATATTTTATTTAGAGCTTCTTTTAATTTAAAAGTTTCTTCTGATATTAATAATTTTGCAAATTCTTTTGGTTGTTTTAGCCACCATTTTACAGTATCAATATTTAACTCAAAATTATTTTCTAAAGAATCAACAATATCTAATTTTAAGTGTAAACTTTCTCCTATTTCACTAGTTTGCATATTAAATTTTACTAATCCTATAGAAAGTATTAACGAATTTTCTTCTGTACCTAATGTTTCTATATCTAACATTACATCTGGAAAAATTCTTTCTGTTCTTCTTCTAGCCATTTTTTTCTTTTAATTCAATTCTGTGTAAAATACTCATTGCTTCTATAATGTTATAATTAATAATATCACCAAATTTTTCTAAAACTAACTCCTTAGAAGGCAAATTATTATTCTCTATATCATTTAACATATCATCTACTGATATATCATGCTTTAACCTCATGCCTCTAAGAACTTTTTCTCTTATTGTTCCTGTTTTTATAGCACCTTTGTTAAAATTATGCATTCTATCTCCATTTCTTACATATTCTTTAGCTTTTACAAATAAAGTTTCTGAACAATTTTCAATTAGAATTTTTATATATTTATCAGCTAATTTATCATTTAGTTTTTCTGTCATAATTAAAGTTAAAAATGGCTGTATATCAATAAAAATCAATATACAGCCTTTAAGATTATTTTCCAGTACTTCCAAATCCTCTATTACCTCTTTCAGTAACAGTTAGATCAGATACTTCTTCAAAATCAATTTTGTATTTTTTCATAAGAATCATTTGACCAATTCTTTCTCCAATTTTATAAGGTTTAATACCTAATATGCTTCTAAATTTAAACATTAGTTCTCCTCTATATTCAGTATCAACAATTCCAACATGATTTGCTAACCACATTAATTTTTTAGATAGTGAACTTCTAGGAGTTAGTAATACCCAATATCCTTTAGGAATTTCTAAAGCTACTCCTGTGTTATAAGTATAAATTGGAAAAAACCAATTGCCTGATTTTTCAACTTCAATAGACTCTAAATCAAGACCTACATCTCCTTCATTTTTAGAATAAGGAAGTTTTACTTCTTCATTTCTTGGTTTAATTTTTACTTTCATAAATTCTCTATTTTTAATTTCTTTTTGTCTATTTTTACTGTTTCTTTGTTATTATCCATTATACTGCCTAATTCTGCATCTGTATTTAATTTTACTCCTAAACTTTCTTCTAATTGCTCTTTAAGAATACTATTTCTATAAAGTACATGTTTAATTTTTGTAAGAATTTTTAATCCTTCCGTAGAAGTTCCTAACAATCTGTGGAAAAATTTTAAAATTTTCATTTTAGCATCATTTCCAAATTTAGAATATTTACCTTTTTTAAAATATTCAAATTCTTTTTCATAAGATTTAGGAAATTCATAAATCATTAGTACTGTATCTTCATCTACATCTACAGAATCTATAAATATATCAAAATTCATTAATCTTTCTTCTTCCTGTCTAAATTCTGGAATTTTAAAATCATAATCAATTAAAATATAAAAATATTGCTTATCTTTGTATAAATCACTATTAATATAAGTAGTTTTAACATATTTAGAATAAAAATTATAATTTATTTCTAATATGTCATTTATCAATGGAAATAAATATGTTGTGGATATGTTTCTCATCTATACTTCTATTAAATTACTTCTCATAATCATTTTACCATTATTTTCATATATTTTTCTTGGTAAATTAAAAATTTTATGTTTCCAATGCCATTTAGCATCATCAATAAGTTCTATAATACCTTTATAAGTATATTTATTTAATGTAAAACCATGAAAAGCTGCTTTATTCCATTTTTCATCAATTTCATATATTACAGGTATTTGTTCACTCCTGCTAATATAAAGAAATTGAAATGGCTTTAACGTGTATTCATCACTTAATTCTAATTCTTTTTTAAATACTTCAAACGCTTTTTGATATATTGCTGATTGAAAATAATACCTATGTTTTAAAAAATTTCTTTGAAAGTCTAAAGCATCTGCAGCACCTGTTTTTAAATCAATAAATTCAACAGTTTTTTCTTTATGATTTATTGTGCATATATCTATAATACCTCTTAAAATAATATTTTCTATATCTATTTTAAAAGGAAATTGATAAACTCTATGATCTCTTTTAAATATTTCCTTACTGTGGTTATGAGTAAGTAAAGTATTTTTTATTAAAGTAGCTTTTTTATAATCTTCAGAAGTAATTAATATTTTACTCTTAGATTCTATATAAGCTTTAATATATTCATAAAATTCTTCTTTATCAAAGTTTTTGATTATATTTTCATCACTTTGTCTTTTCCAAAAATTATTTTTTTTACAAATTTTTAAAATTTTATCTTTATTTGGTATTTTAACAAAATTAGCAATAATAATGTCTGATAATTTACCTAAAGTTGCAGTAGGTTTTTTGCCATCAAATTTATAATAATTAGTTTTATATATATCTGGGCTTAATAATAAATCATCTATTAGTGAACCCATTTTTACACCAATATTGTCAATTTTGGGTCTATTAATTAAAACTTTAGGTCCTATAGTATCAAAAGATGATAATCTACTATATGATAACATTAATTCTTTTTCTTCATTCAAATTGTGTTTAAACAATTCTTCCAATTCTTCATTCATTATTTTAATTTTTATTTCATAAATTTTTTATTTAAAATATTTTAATATAAACTCCTGGATTTTCTTTATCTACGCTGTACCAATCCTTTTTTCTAATATTATTAGTAGTTGGTAATTTTCCTTCTTTTGTCATTGGTATAGGAAATACAAATTTTACATTATCATCTTCAATAATATCATGAGCAGTTAATAAATCTTGTATTATTTCTACACTATTACTAAAGTCAAATAATCTTTTTGTTTTCCTAACTTGATGATATCCAATAAATATTGGAAAGCCTTTAGATTCAATCTCTTTTTTCAAGTTTTTAGTTCTTTTAGCAAAAATGTTAGGCTTATTTTTAGTATCAACATAACCTTTAATTTCTTTTTTACTAGAACTAAAAGATTGAATCCCTAGCTTTCTAATATACTTATTAACAGTAGGGGAAGCAAATATTCCTCTATTAGTTTTAACTTTACTATTTTTTAAACTTGGCACATTACCTTCTATAAAAATCATTATAAATTTTTTTAATTAAATACAAATATACTAAAAAAATTTATATTATACAAGTTAATAAGCATTTAATTTATAATTAAATATATTTATGCCATTGTATTTCTGATTCTTTACCATTAGAATCTCTTAATTTTTCATTAATAGATTCCATAAATTTTACATTAAATTCACTTTTTTTTTCTTCTGGTCTATTTTCTAAATATGTCCAATGCTTTGCTTTATTTATTAAAGAATTGTAATAGTTACTTTTTCTACCTAAAAATACAAAATGTATTCCAACTCTGTTTATATTTAATGATTGAATTATTTTAGTATTAAACTTTTTCCAAATTTCACTATAATCTTCACCATATCCAGGAGCATATGTATAATTAGTATTTAATAATAATACATTTTGCATTGCCCAAGATTCTAAAGAAGAGTCAAAATTCATATTAAACCCTTTTCTTAAATCTCTTTCTATAGCATTTTCTATATAATCAATACAATTATTCATTGTATTACCAGTAGATGTTAACATACTACCATAAGGCAATCCTGTAGATATATGTGAAGTATCTGACATAATAACTACAGGAACATTATTAGGATCAACAAATTCAAAAGCTTTAAAAATCTCATTAGTTTTATGATGAAATTTTCCTTGAGCACTTCCTTTATTTAAAAAAGTATCTAATAACTTAAAATAATTTTTATTAAAAGGATTTACTAATTTTTTATTCCATTCTAATAAACTTTCTGTATGGTTTTTAAATTTATTTTCAGTATTTAATTTAACTTTCATAATATTATTTTAAATTTATTATTAGAATCATTACCTTATTCATCTCTAAAAATATGAGAGGAAGGCGGAACTGTTAAAGCTGGAGCAGATGATTGATTAATTCTTTCATTTATTTCTCTCATTGCTGCAGATGCACGACCTGAAACTTCTTCATTATGAAACCAAGAATTTACAGTTTTTGAAGCTTCTAATTCTGAATCTGAAGTTTTTTTTAATTTTTCTTTTTCTTCATAATGTCCTTTACTTAAAAAAGAAGTATTATATTCATAATTAAAATCTATTTGTGGATCATATAAAAATTTTTTTTCATCATAATTATAATCATTATTTTTTGAAAATAATTTAGTTGCATTTTTTCTATGTA
>Ga0136604_1000362_pt1 | contig 23349 bp, 18 predicted proteins | sample AntRauFillE10628_FD_104928 | JGI IMG/M metagenome (GOLD analysis project Ga0136604, IMG submission 104928) | Saline lake microbial communities from Rauer Islands, Antarctica - Metagenome Filla E10 #628 | ecosystem: Environmental > Aquatic > Non-marine Saline and Alkaline > Saline | place...
ATCGACCACGAGCGGTTGGTCGCCATGTACACGCCGCGCTTGGTCTCGGACACGATCTCGTCGAGCGACGAGTCACCGGGCTCGAGGCCGACGTTGGTCATGCGCACCATCGGAAGGCGGTCGAAGCCCTCACCGCGGACCATCCCGCCGGGCTCCACGCCGGCGACGTGCGCCGAGTCCCGGCCCGACAGCACCCCGACCCAGGTGCCCTCGCGCACCAGGTCGACGCTGCGGGCGGGTGTGCCCTCGTCGTCGTAGCCGAAACTGCCCATCGCACCGGGGATCGTCGCGTCCGCGGTGATGTTCATCAGGTCCGACCCGTAGCGCAGGCTGCCGAGCTGCGACAGGTCGAGGAACGACGTCCCTGCGAACGCCGCCTCCCAGCCGAGGATGCGGTCCAGCTCGGTGGCGTGGCCGACCGACTCGTGGATCTGCAGCGCGACCTGCGAGCCCTCGAGCACGACGTCCATCTCGCCCGACGGGCACAGCGGCGCGCCGAGCAGCTGCACGGCCTCCTCGGCGATGCGCTGCGCGTTGCCCGGCAGGTCGAAGCCGCGCACGACCTCGAAGCCGCCGGCGCGGTAGTGGCCGAACGACTGCGGGAAGTTGCGCACCTGGGTCTCGTGCTCGCCGACGGCCGTGGCCTGCATGCCGCCGCCGGACTCGGTGACGTGCTGGTGGATGCGGTGGCCCTGGCTGGAGGTGAACCACTGCTGCGTGTCCCAGAACGACAGCTGCGCCTGCCCGAGCGCGACGCCCGCGACCGCGTGCATCGTGGCCGACAGCCCCACGACCAGGTCGGCCTGCGGCGCGAGGCCCATGGCCAGCGGCGGCTCCTCGACCTGCGTGGCCCACGAGTCCTGGTGCACCGGCACGTCCGCCAGCTCCACCGGGTGCCCCGCGACCCGCGCCGAGGCGACGGCCGTCGCATGTGCGCGGGCGCCGACGGCGCGCACGGCCGCGTCGGACAGGTCGCTGGTCGCAGCGAAGCCCCACGACGAGCCGACCAGCGCGCGCACGCCGATGCCGAGCCGGTCCGACTCGTCGACCTGCTCGACCGCGCCGTTCTGCGCGGACACCACGCGTTGGCGACGGTGCACGACGCGGGCGTCGGCGTAGGCGGCACCGGCGGCCACGGCCGCGTCGACCGCCTCCTCGGCGAGCTCGAACATCCGCTGTGCCACGTGCTGCCCCTCGGCTGGTCCCGCGCAACGTCCCCCGCAACCTAGGTCCCCCGGTCCGCGGGGCACCGGCGGCCCGTCGGCGGTGCGCGGTCTACGGTCACGGGCATTGCTCGACCATTCACCTGACCGAACCACCGAACCGAGGAACGACCATGGGCCGCCACGTGCTGGTGTGGGACGCACCCAACATCGACATGTCGATCGCGAACATCATCGACGGCAAGCCGAGCGCCGACACCCGACCCGACCTCGCGCTGCTGGGCGAGTGGCTGGTCGACCACGCCGGCCCGAGCGACGTCGCCGAGGGCTGCGTGTTCGTCAACGTCGCCGCGCACGTCGCCGGCCCGATGCGCGGCTGGGTGCTGTGGCTGCTGGAGGAGGGCTACCGCGTCTTCGCCAAGCCCAAGGACGGCGACTCGGACGTCGACGACGACATGGTCGCCCACCTGTGGGACCGCTACGACCAGGGCGACCTCGAGGCGGTGTACGTCGGCTCCAACGACGCGCGCTGCTTCGTCGAGCCGCTGCGGGAACTGCGTGACCACGGCGTCGCCGTCAACGTGCTCGGCTTCCCCGAGTACGCGGGCGGCCTGTCGACCGAGGACGGCTTCCGCTTCGTGGACCTCGAGGACGTCCAGGGCCTGTTCCCGACCGCGCTGCCGCGCCTGACCCTGACCTCGCTGCCGACCGACGGGCGCTGGTTCGAGCCCTCGGGCGCCCTCGGCGGACGCTGAGTCGTGACGGACGACCTGCAGGCCCGCGTCCTGGCGGTGGTGCGTGCGCTGCCGCAGGGCACGTTGGCGACGTACGGCGAGGTCGCCGCGGAGGCCGGCTCGCCCGGTGCCGCCCGTGCCGTCGGTCGCGTGCTCGCGCAGGGGCACCCGGACGTGCCGTGGTGGCGCGTGGTCACGGCCAGCGGTCGGCTCGTCCCGCACGGGATCGAGGAGCACGCCACGCGCCTGCGCGCCGAGGGCCACACGGTCGTCGGTGACCGCGTCCGCGCGTGAACCGGGCCCACCATGAGGTGGGCCCGGCCTGCAGGCGCGGTCGTCAACGAACGCCGCGGGGCACCGACGGCTCGGCCAGCCCGGTGTCCCGGGAGCCCGTCGGTGCTGGTACGGCCGGGGTGAACCAGCCGTCAGCCCTGCCTGGGGCGTACCCGTGGGGTGCGGTGGCACCGGCGCTGTCCTGGTCGTCGGCGACGATCACGACGCCGAGCACCTGCGGGCTGGCTGGATCGAACCAGCCGTCGGCGTGGCCCGGGAGCTGACCGTGGGGCAGCGGCACCGTGTCGGAGCTCGTCGTGGCCGGCGCGTCCGCGGCGTCCGCCGCTGGCAGGAGCCAGGTCCCGAGGGCCAGCGCGAGGAGCAGCACGGCGACGACGGCCACCGGGACCCGGTCGGAGCTGGGCCCTGCGGGGCGAGCCGTTCGGTAGGCGTCGGCGCGGCGCTGTCGGTCGGCGGCCTCGGGTCGGACGTGGTCGAGCCTGGTCGTGTGGCTGGTCGTGTGGTTGGTCGGGGGGCGCATCGTGGTTCCTGTCGTGTGGCGGTGCCGGGCGGTGCCGGTCCGTGATGGGGGAACCGTGCGCCGGACCGTTCGCAGCGCGGTTGCAGAACCGGCCCGCGACGTCACCGACGTGGGTGCGCCCTCCAGGCCGCACGACGCATCGATGCCCCAGGAAGGGGGTTTCGGGCCGTATGGCGGCGACGTAGGGTCTGCAACGTGGTTGCAACGTCGAGACGGGACGGTCGTGGCCACGAGGGGGACGTGATGGACAGCGACACCCACAGCGACACCCACCGGATGCGGCCGACGCTGGCCGTGGGGATCCTCGGACGGGTCCGCGCGACCGTCGGCGGTCGGGAGGTCGACCTCGGTGGCGCTCGGCAGCGTGCGCTGCTCGCCGTGCTCGCGGTGCGCCTCGGCCGGACCGTGCCGACCGACGTGCTGGTCGACGCGGTGTGGGACGGCGATCCGCCCGATGCCGCTGGCCGCACGTTCCGCAGCTACGTGTCGCGGCTGCGCAAGGCGCTCGGGCAGGCCGGGGTCGACGGCACGGAGGCGATCCGTACCGACGCCGCCGGCTATCGGCTCGACGATGCGGTCGTCGAGCTCGACGCGGTCCTGTTCGAGCGCGATGTCGAGGAGGCACGGGACCGGCTCGCAGGGGGGGAGTCGGCGGTCGCCGTCGCGGCCCTGGACGAGGCGCTCGGTCGCTGGCAGGGCCGGGCCCTCGGCGAGTTCGCCGACCGGCCGTGGGCCACGCCGACGGCGGCCCGTCTCGAGGAGCTGCGGCTGGTTGCCGAGGAGCTGCGGACGCGTGCGCTGCTCGACGCCGCCCGCACGCAGGACGCCGTGGTCCGCAGCGAGCAGCTTGCCGCCGCGGAGCCCCTGCGGGAGTCGGTGGTCCGGCTGCACGCCCTGGCCCTGTACCGGGCGGGCCGCGACGCGGACGCGCTTCGGGTGGCCCGCGAGTTCCGCCAGCGGCTCGCCGAGGGACACGGGCTTGACGCGAGCCCACAGCTCGCCGAGCTCGAGTCGATGGTCCTCGACCGCGACCCGCGTCTCGACCGGGCGGTGGGTGGGCGGCGCCTGCGCGGCTACGTGCTGCACGAGCCGATCGCCCGTTCCCCGCTGGGGACGGTCCACCGGGCGGAGCAGCCCTCGATCGGTCGGGAGGTCGCGATCACGGTCCTGCCACCGGGCCGGGCGGACGCGCCCGAGGTGGTGCGGGCGTTCGAGGCGCGCGTCCAGGCGGTCGCGGGACTGTCGCACCCCCACGTCCTGCCGGTCTACGACTACTGGCGCGAACCCGGCGGCGCCTACGTCGTGACGCGGTTCCCCGCCGGCGGGACGCTCGCCCAGCGCCTGCGGAGCGGGCCGTTGGGTGCCGACGAGGCGCTGCGCCTCGGTGCCCAGGTCGCTGGTGCACTCGCCGAGGCGCACGCGGCCGGCGTCGCCCACGGTGCCCTCGCTCCCGACGCCGTGGTGGTGGACGAGCGCGGAGACGCCTTCCTGTGGGCATTCTCGCTCGACGCCGCGACGCACCCGGGCCGTGACGTCACCTCGCTCGCCCGCCTCGTGGTCGTGGCGGCGGGCGGTGGCGAGCACCCGGGGACCGTCGTCGGCGGGGGAGGCCCGGCGCTGCGCACGGAGGTGCTCCCCGCCCCGGCCGCCGACGCGGTCCGGGGGGTGCTCGACGGCGACGACGGCACGCCGTGGACGGCGGCACGTCTTGCCGCGGTGTTCGATGCCGCACGTGGTGCGGGCAGCACGACGTCGGCGCCCACCCCGCCGTCGGTCGGCCCGAACCCGTACCGCGGCCTGACCGCCTTCCGGCAGAGCGACGGGGACGTGTTCTTCGGGCGCGACGCGCTGGTGGCGCAGCTGCTCGGTCGGCTGTCCCGTGCGGGCGCCGTCGCGGTGGTCGGGCCGTCCGGGTCGGGCAAGTCGTCCGCCGTGCGTGCCGGCCTGCTGCCACAGCTCCGCGCCGCGGGTGCCTACGTGACCACGATGGTGCCGGGGACGCGTCCCCTCGCGGAACTCGAGGTCGCGCTGTCGCGTGTGGCCGCGGTCGAGCTGCATGGGGTGGGGGACGAGGTGGCGGCCACGCCCGCGGGGCTGGCTCGCGTCGTGCAGCGCGCGCTGCCCGGGGTCGGTGGCGAGCTCGTGCTCGTCGTGGACCAGTTCGAGGAGCTGTTCACGCTCTCCGACCCGACCGAGCGGGACCTGCTGCTCACGGCGTTGCTGGCGGCCGTCGATGACCCGTCCGCGCCCGTGCGTCTGGTGGCGACCGTCCGTGCGGACTTCCTCGGGCGGGTGCTGGACCACCCGTGCGCTGGTCCGCTGGTCCGGGACCGGGCGGTGATGGTGGGGCCGTTGACCACCGACGAGCTCCATGCGGCGGTGACCGGACCGGCAGAGGTCGCGGGCGTGGCGGTCGAGCCGGCGTTGGCGACCGCCATCGTCGCGGACGCGACCCGTGCTCCGGGCAGCCTCCCGATGGTCCAGTTCGCCCTGACGGAGGTGTTCGCCGCCGCGGAGGACGGCACGATGCGCCTGGAGGCGTACCGCCGGATCGGCGGTATCGCCGGCGTGCTCGGCCAACGGGCCGAGGAGGTGTTCGCCGGGCTGGACGACGCGGGCCAGCAGGCGGCCCACGCGCTGTTCCAACGACTGGTCTTCCCGAACACCGACGGTCCGCCGACCCGTCGACGCGCGCTGCGCGCCGAGCTGGCGCACGTCCCCGACCTCGTCCTCGAGGCGTTCGGCCGCGCCCGGCTGCTGCGCTTCGACCACGACCAGGAGACACGGGAGCCCACCGTCGAGGTCAGCCACGAGGCGCTGTTCCGGGCCTGGCCGAGACTGGTCGCCTGGATCGAGCAGGACGAGGACGACCTACGCGTGCTCGGGCACCTGACGGTGGCCGCGGCCGAGTGGGACCGGCGTGGTCGCCCCGACGCGGAGCTCTACCGCGGCGCGCGTCTCGACGTCGCGCTGGCGTTCGCCGCCCCGCACCGCGAGGAGCTGTCCGCGACCGAGCGGGCGTTCCTGGACGGCGCTGCCGAGCAACGGCGGCAGGAGGCCGAGCGGGAGCGTCGCAGCGTGCGTCGCCTGCGGCTGTTGACCTCGGGCCTCGCGGCCGGTCTGGTGCTCTCGCTGGTCGCCGGTGCGGCCGCGGTGGTCGCCCAGCGTCGCGAGGCGGCGACGGCACAGGCCGCCCAGGCCGACGCCCTGGCGTTCGCGTCCTCGGCCACCGCCGACGCCGACCTCGAGCTCGCTGCCCTGCTGGCCGCCGAGGCGTACGCGATCTCCCCGGAGCTGGAGTCGCAGCGCGCGCTGCTCGACGTCCTGGGCCACTCGCCGCAGCTGGTGCGGCTGCTCGAGGCCCCGCCGGACGGGTTCTGCGGGGCCCAGCCGCCGGGCGGGGACGTCTTCGTGCACGCCCGTTTCGACGACGCAGGCGGGAGGGTCGCCGACGTGCGCCGCTTCGACCATGCGCTGCTCTCCAGTGTCCCGGTCAGCGACGGGGCGCGGTGCCCGATCGTCGACCGGGACGGGCGCTGGGTCGTGTCCGGCGACGAGTCGACCGGCATGCTCCGGACCTACGACACCGCAACCGGGGAGGTCCTCTCCGAGCTGGCCGGATGGCGGTACCCGGGCCTGTTCGGTGACGTGGTGCTGCACCCGACCGACGACGAGGCGCTGGTCGTGACCGGGGCCGGTGACCTGCGGCGGGTCTCGCTGCCCGACCTCGACGTGCTCGCCGACCTGACACCGTCGCAGGACCTCGGCACGGTGCTGTCGGCGACGTACGGCGAGCTCGGCGGACGCGTGGCCGTGCTCGTCGGGACCCCAGGCACCTCACAGGGACGACGCGTGGTCGTCACCGACACCGACGGAGCCGGGCTCGTCGTGGTCGACCGCATGGACGGAGTGTTCGAGGCCCTGGTCGCGGAGCAGGCAGGGCTGGTCGTCGCCTCCACCGAGAGCGGCGTCGCGTTGACGGCCGCTCTGGACAGCCCCGAGGTAGTCGTCCCGCTGCTCCTGCGAGGGAGCGCCAACGGTCCGATGGCCGTCCACCCCGACGGGACGCGCGCCGCGTTCGCGACCAGCGAGGGGCTGGAGGTCGTCGACCTGACGACGTCCACGCCCCCGGCGGAGCCCATCGGGGTCGACACGACCTTCGGGGTGCCGTCCTGGGGGCCCGGCGGAGAGCTGTACTTCGTCGGACCCGCCGGCACCGCCACGATCGACGTCGACCGCGTGGTCGGCATCGGGGAGGTGGTGTCCGGGCAGACGCCGCTGCAGTTCGGTCTCTGGCCGGCGACCGACGGGTCCGGGGCGGTCCAGTTCGCCGCCCCGGACGTGTTGTGGGTCGACGCCGCCGGCGGCGAGCAGGTCGTGGTCGGGCCGGCGCCCCTCCCGCAGTCACCGGTCGCCCCGTTGCCGGACCGTGGGTGGGCGCTGCTCGACCTCGACCAGCGCGTGTTCCAGCGGTGGCGTGGGCGCGACCTCGTCGTCGAGGAGGCGCTGCCGCCGAGCGTCCCGTCGGGACTCGAACGCATCTGGGGGCTGTTGCGCGTCGACAACGGCGTGGCCGTGAGCATCGCAGCGGAGTTCTCCGGGCAGGGGGCCGAGCGCCGGCCGGTGCGTCGTCACCTGCTCGCGGTGGAGGTCGCCACCGGCAGACCCCTGGGCCACCAGGTCTTCGACCTCGGCGGGGCCGCGGTCCCACCGCTCCAGGCACGGGCCCTCGGGACCGACCGGGTGGTCGTGGCCTTCGAGGACGCCCACAGCGAGGTTCGTTCGATGTCCGGCGAGGTGCTGCACTCCCGCGCCGACGTGGTGGGCAACGGCGAGTTCCTCGGTGTCTCCGATGGCGGCGGCCTGGTCGCCGGCGCGGACGTGGCCGACGCCGTCGTCGTGCTCGACGACGAGCTCACTCCGGTGGTCCGCCTGACCGGGTTCGCCAGCACCGCGAGCTGGATCGGGTTCGTCGACGAGCGGCTGCTCGTCACGCGCCACCTCGACGGTTCGACGTTCCTCTGGGACCTGTCCGCCGGGGCGCTCATCGGTCGGCTGTTCGCCTCGCAGGGGTTCGAGCCGTTCGGGTTGGCGGTCGCCGGCGACGGCGTGGCGGTGCTCCACGCGACCAGCGGCGGGATCGTGCGCATGCCACTGGCACCGTCCAGCTGGCAGGAGGCCGTGTGCTCCCTCGTCCCGCGCCCGCTGGCGCAGGAGGAGTTGGACGCGGTCGTGTCCGGCCGCACACCGCTCGACCCGTGTGGGCACGGCACGTCCGCACGTGCGGGGCAACCGCCGCTGCCCGGCACCGACCCGAGCGCATAGGGTCGTGGGCCGAGCGCGGTCACGTCCGCGCAACCGCCAGCAGGAGCCACCCATGGCCGACGTCCAGCAGCCCCGCCCCGCCCCCGGTGGCATCGAGGAGTGGCAGGACCAGAAGGTCACCGTCCACCTCACCGGCGCCGGGCGCGTGCGCTCGGTCGAGGGCACGCTGACCCATCTGGGTGGCGACGGCTTCGTCGTGACCGAGGACGACGTCGACTGGTGGCTGCCGCGCGAGCAGGTCCACGCGATCGCCAGGAAGCACGAGCAGTGAGCCAGCCAGTGCCGGCGGGCGTTCGCTCCGAGGTCGGCCGACTGCGGCGGGTGCTGCTGCACCGCCCCGGGCTCGAGCTGCGCCGCATCACCCCGTCCAACATGGACGAGCTGCTGTTCGACGAGCTGCTGTGGGTGGAGAAGGCCCAGGAGGAGCACGACGCGTTCGCGGACCTGCTCACCGGCCGCGGGGTGGAGGTCCTGCACGTCGAGCGGCTGCTCGCCGAGGTGCTGGCCGAGCGCGAACTGGCCGAGCAGGTCGTGCACCGCGCCGTGACGCCGGCGACCTGCGGGCCCGTCGCGGTCGACGCGGTGCGCGCCTTCCTGCTCGACCTGCCGACCGAGGAACTGGTCGACCACCTGTTCGGCGGGGTGACCGTCGACGAGGCCGGGCCGGGCCCGGGCCTGGTCGGTGCCGCGAGCCGGCCGTCGGACCTGCACCTGGCGCCGCTGCCCAACGCGGTGTTCATGCGCGACAGCTCCGCCTGGGTCGGCGACGGGGTGGTGCTCTCGCCGATGCAGCGCCGCGTGCGGCGGCGCGAGACCGAGCTGCTGCGCCTGCTCTACACCCACCACCCCACCTTCGCCGGCACCACCGTGTGGTGGGGCGACGACGCCGACGCCGGCCCGCCTGCGACGCTCGAGGGCGGCGACCTGCTGGTCGTCGGCGAGCGCGGCATCGCCGTCGGCATGTCCGAGCGCACCAGCCCGCAGGGCGTGGAGGCGCTCGCGCTGCGGCTGTTCGCGGCGGACGTCGTGGACCGTGTCGTGGCCGTCGACCTGCCGAAGGTCCGCGCCGCGATGCACCTGGACACCATCGTCACCCAGGTCGACGTCGACGCGTTCATCACCTACCCGTCGATGACCGCGTCGCTGCGCACCTTCCAGGTCACCCCCGCCGGCGAGGGGCTCTCGGTCACCGAGGCACCGACGCTGCTCGCGGGCCTGGCGTGGGCCGCCGGACTCGACCACGCCCGCGCGATCGAGCCGGCGCTCGGCTCCACGCGCGCCGAGCGCGAGCAGTGGAACGACGCCAACAACACCCTGGCGCTCGCGCCGGGCGAGGTCGTGGCCTACGAGCGCAACGTCGCGACCAACGAGATCCTCGACCGCGCCGGGATCACGGTGCACACGATCCCGAGCTACGAGCTGCCGCGCGGGCGTGGCGGGCCGCGCTGCATGTCCTGCCCCGTGGCCCGCGACGCGCTGTGAGCGGCTCGCACCTGGCACCGGTCGACCTGCGTGACGTGACCCTGCGCCGTGGTGGCACCGACCTGCTCGCGGGGGTGACCTGGCGCTTGGAGGCGGGCCAGCACGCGGCCGTCGTGGGACCGAACGGTGCCGGCAAGACCAGCCTGCTGCGCATCCTCGCCGGCCACGAGCACCCGACCAGCGGGCTCGCGCACGTCGCGGGGGAGCGGCTCGGGCGCGTCGACGTGCGCGAGCTGCGGACCCGCGTCGCGCTGGTCTCGACGTGGCTCGACGAACTGGTCGCCGACGAGCACCGCGTGGACGCCGTGGTCGCGGCGGCGCTGGACGGCGCGACGCTGCCGTGGCGGGCCCACCTCCAGCCCGGGCCGATGCGCGACCGCGCCCACCGCGTGCTCGAGCGGCTCGGCGTGGGCTGGCTCGCCGACCGGCCGCTGCGCACCTGCTCGCAGGGCGAGCGCCAGCGTGTGCGCCTCGCCCGCGCGCTGGTGCTCGAGCCCGAGCTGCTGCTGCTCGACGAGCCGTTCGCCGGCCTCGACATCGGTGGCCGCGAGCAGCTGCTCTCTGCGCTGGACGACCTGCTCGCCGCCGCCGGCGAGCGCACCACCGTGGTGCTGGTGACCCATCGCCTGGAGGAGATCCCCGCGGCGATGGACCACGCCGTGGTGCTCGCCGGTGGCCGCGTCGTGGCGGCCGGCCACGAGCGCCAGGTGCTGACCGACGAGGTGCTGTCGCGTGCCTTCGACGTCCCCCTGCGCGTGGTCGAGGTCCACGGCCGATGGATGGCGCTGGCCTCTCAGTAGTTTCACTGCTACGTGAATTCTACGCTACGCTCACCGCGGTCGTCGGAGGTGCGCGTGGACCAGCAGGTGCGGGACTGGGTGGAGCAGGTCGGCCTGTGGGCCGAGCACGCGGGACTGCCCCGCTCCACCGGGCGCGTGCTCGGCTGGCTGCTCGCCTGCGACCCGCCGGAGGCGTCGGCCGCCGACCTCGCCGAGGGGCTCGCCGCGAGCACCGGGTCGGTCTCGCAGGCGACCCGCCAGCTGGTCGCTGCCGGCCTGGTCGAGAAGGTCGCCGTCGCCGGCGACCGGCGCACGTACTACCGCGTGCCACCGGAGGCGCTGGTCGGGCTGCTGGAGGCCGAGGTGCCGCGCATCGTCGCGATGCGCGAGCTCGGCCAGGACGGCCTGGCGGCGCTGGACGTCGCGGCCGACGACCCCCGCGGTGCGCGCCTGCGCGCCTGGACCGACGTGGCCGGGTTCTTCGAACGGCAGTGGCCGGCGCTGATCGAGCGCTGGAGGCAGGAGCAGTGATGCAGCCCGACGCACACCCGGACGGCAGCACGGAGGCCGAGTCGCGGGCGCCCGCCGCCATCCGGGCCCAGGACCTGACGAAGCACTACGGGGACGTCGAGGCGCTCGTGGGCCTCGACCTCGAGGTCCATCGCGGCGAGGTGTTCGGCTTCCTCGGGCCCAACGGTTCCGGGAAGTCCACCACCATCCGGACCCTCCTCGACGAGATCCGGCCCACCCGCGGCAGTGCGACGATCCTGGGCATGGACACGCACCGGCAGTCGGTCGAGATCCGGCGCCACATCGGGTACGTCCCGGGTGACCTGGCGATGTACCCGAACCTGACCGGGCGGGACACCCTGCGGTTCTTCGCCAATCTGCGTGGCGGGGTGGACTGGGGGCACGTCGAGCAGCTCGCCGAACGGCTCGAGGCCGACCTGTCCAGGAAGGTCGGGAACCTGTCCACGGGCAACCGCCAGAAGGTCGCACTGATCCAGGCCTTCATGAACCGGCCCGACCTGCTGTTGCTCGACGAGCCCAACTCGGGGCTGGACCCCCTCATGCAGCGCGAGTTCCAGAACATGATGCGGGAGGTGGTCGCGGACGGACGCACCGTGTTCCTGTCCAGCCACACCCTGTCGGAGGTCGAGCGCGTCGCCGATCGCGTCGGGATCATCCGCCACGGCGAACTGGTCGCGGTCGAGGGCGTCGCCAGCCTGCGGTCCAAGGCGATCCGCAGGATCGAGCTGCGCTTCGAGGGTCCCGTCGACAGTGCACCGTTCGAGGCGCTGGCGGGGGCGCGCGAGGTCGCGGCCACCGACGGGCACCTCGTGCTGTCCTTCGACGGCGACATGGCAGCACTGCTGGAGACGGCGACCGCGACCGGTGGCCTGCGCGACGTCGCCACCCACGAGGCCGACCTCGAGGAGATCTTCCTCGCCTACTACCACGACGAGCAGGTCGTCTGATGTCCACCGCCGCGGTCGTCACCCGGACGGTCCACGACCGCTGGGTCGGGGTCCTGGTCGCGTCGGTCTCGATCGGCCTGCTGCTGCTGTTCGGCATGGCGGTGTACGCCGACATCGGCAGCGACGTCTACCAGGGCATGCCGGAGGCGATCCGCTCGGTGATGGGTGTCCCCGACGGGGCCGACGCGGCAAGCCTCGCCTACAACGTCATGCTCGGCACCGTCGGGTCGCTGACGCTTGCGGGACTGGCCGTCTCGATCGGTGCCAGCGCGATCGCGGGCGAGGAGCGCGACGGCACCATCGGACTGCTGCTGGCGAACCCGGCGTCGCGGACGTCGGTCCTGACCGCGAAGGTCGCCGCGCTCGTCGTCCTGGTGGGGCTGGGCGGGCTTGCCCTGTGGGGGGCCAGCGAGCTCGCGCCGGTGCTGCTCGACGTCGAGGTGGGTGCGACCCACGTCGGTGCGATGGCGCTGCACCTGACCGTCGTCGCCCTGTTCCACGGGCTGCTCGCGGTGGCCATCGGCAGCTGGACGGGCCGCCGCGGTCCCGCATCGGCGGTCCCCGCCGGCCTGCTCGTGGTGTCCTTCGTGCTGGCGGGTGTGCTGCCGCTGCTCGAGTCGGTCGCACCCCTGGTCAACCTGCTCCCGTGGCACTACTTCGACGGCAGCCAGCCGCTGCTCAACGGCGTCGACGTGGGCGATCTCGCCGTCCTGCTCGCCGGCTCCGTCGTCCTCGTGGCCATGTCGGAGTTCGGCCTGCGCCGTCGTGACCTGCGTGGACGCTCGCTGGGTGTCTCGCTGGCGGACCGGCTGCGCACGCACCCCCGGGCCCACGCGGTCGTGGACCGGCTCGCCGGCTCGACAAGGGTGTCCAGCATCGCGGCGAGGACCGCGGCCGACCACCAGGCGTTGGTCCTGGTCGTCGCCGTCGCGATCTTCGGGATGATGGGGCTGCTCATGGGCCCGCTCTTCGCTGCCATGGAGGGCACCATGACCGACCTGGCGGCCCAGCTCCCCGAGGAACTGCTGGCCTTCGTCGGTGGTGCGGACATGTCCACCCCCGAGGGCTTCTACCGCAGCGAGACGCTGGGCCTGATGGCGCCGATCGCGGCCATCCTCGTGGCGACCGTGGTCTCGGCGCGCGCCGTCGCGGGCGAGGAGCGCAGCGCGACACTCGGCCTGCTGCTGGCCAACCCGGTCTCGCGCCAGCGCGTCCTGGCCGAGAAGGCCTCGGTCGTGGTCGTCCTCGTGGCCGTCGTGGGGCTGGCGACCTTCGCGGGCATCGCCGGCGGGTCACTGCTCGGCGGCCTCGGCATGAGCATCCCGAACATCGCCGCGGCCGCGCTGCTGCTGGTCCTGCTCGGGCTGGCGTTCGGGGGGCTGGCGCTGCTGCTCGGCGCAGCCACCGGGCGGGTGGGCATCGCCGTGTACGGCACGGTCGGCGTTGCGGTGGCGACGTACGTGCTGGACGGTTTCGCGAACCTCGACCCGCGCCTGGCCGGCCTCGGGCGCCTCTCGCCGTTCTACTACTACCGGTCCGGTGAGCCGCTGCTCAACGGCCTGCACTGGGGCCATGCAGGCGTCCTGCTGGCGATGGCGCTCGTCCTGGCCTCGGCGGCCTTCCCGCTGCTCGAGCGTCGGGACCTGCGCCAGCGTTGAGACGGACCGGCCGCCCCCGGACGGTCTGGCGGGGTGCCTCGCCGCCGTGGCTCAGGTGTCGGCGAGCAGCTGGCGCAGGCGGCCGGCGGGGTCGTCGTCGACCGGCCGGCCGTGGGCGAGCAGCAGCACCGTCGGGTCGAGGTCCGCGAGCACGCCGACCGAGACCGCGTTGGCCGCGGCGTCGGAGCACAGGAACGCGGGTGATGGCGCGAGGCGGAAGACGTTGAAGACCGCGTCGCCGCCGATCACCACGCCCGAGCGGGGCAGGTGCACGGCGAGGTGGCCCCCGGTGTGGCCCGGCGTGGCCACCAGCCGCATGTCGAGCTCGTCGTCCAGCGCGACGTCCAGCAGGGCCTCGCCGGCCATCGGCAGCGCCGGGTAGCCGGGCCCCGGTGGCGTGCCGGGCGGGTTGCGGCCCTCGCGGGCGTGGGGCAGGTCGGCCGCGCCGACCAGCACCTCGCGCACACCGAGCTCCGTGCGCACCAGCGCAGCGCCGCCGGCGTGGTCGAGGTGCGCGTGGGTCAGCACCAGTCGCTCGACGTCGCCACGGCCGATGCCGACCCGCCGCAGCTGGCGCACCAGCCGGCCCGCGGTCGGCTGCAGGCCCGCGTCGACCAGCGTCCAGCCGTCGGCGCCGCGCAGCGCCCAGGTGTTGACCCCGGGCACGGGGGTGAGCTGGAAGATGCCGTCGGCGACCTCGGTCGTCATGCGCTGCTCCTGGTCGGTCGTGGGAGTGGTCGTCGACGCGGCTGGTCGGCGCCCCGGCGCACAGGGTGCCCGGGTTACCGTGGCCGTCCCGACCACCGCCGCAGGAGTCGCACCGTGCCAGAGGCCGTCATCGTCGCAACCGCCCGCACCCCGATCGGGCGTGCGTTCAAGGGCTCGCTGGTGGGCTGGCGCCCGGACGACCTCGCGGCCTTCGCCGTGCAGGCCGCGATGGACAAGGTCCCCCAGCTCGACCCGGCGCTGGTCGACGACCTGCACCTGGGCTGTGGGCTCCCCGGCGGCGAGCAGGGCTTCAACATGGGTCGCGTCGTGTCGACGCTGCTCGGCTGGGACACCGTGCCCGGCACCACGATCACGCGCTACTGCTCGTCGTCGCTGCAGACCACGCGCATGGCGATGCACGCGATCCGCGCCGGTGAGGGCGACGTGTTCGTCTCCGCGGGCGTGGAGATGGTCAGCCGCTTCATGGCCCCGGGCCGTGACGGTGAGCCGCTGGGCAACTCCGACCCGAGCGGCCGTGGTGAGAACCCGAGGTTCGACGCCGCGATGGCCCGCACGCAGGCCGCGGCCGAGAATGGTGCCGAGGCCTGGCAGGAGCCGGACGGGCTGCCCGACGTGTACATCCCGATGGGCCAGACCGCGGAGAACGTCGCGCTGCTCGAGGGCATCACCCGCGAGGAGATGGACGACTTCGCGTTCGAGTCGCAGACGCGCTACCAGAAGGCCGCCGCAGAGGGGTTCTGGGAGCGGGAGATCACCCCGGTCACGCTGCCCGACGGCTCGACGATGACGCAGGACGACTCGCCGCGTCCGCCCGACCGCGAGAAGATGGCCGAGCTCAAGCCGGTGTTCCGCCCCGACGGGCGCATCACCGCCGGCAACGCCTGCCCCCTCAACGACGGGGCCGCCGCCGTGGTCGTGATGAGCGACACCAGGGCCAGGGAGCTCGGCATCACCCCGCTCGCCCGGGTCGTGTCCACCGGCGTGTCCGCGCTCAACCCCGAGATCATGGGGCTCGGCCCGGTCGAGTCGTCGCGCAACGCGCTGCGCCTGGCCGGCATGACCATCGACGACATCGACCTGGTCGAGATCAACGAGGCGTTCGCGGCCCAGGTGATCCCGTCGGCCCGCCAGCTCGGCATCGAGCACGACAAGCTCAACGTCCACGGCGGGGCGATCGCCGTCGGCCACCCCTTCGGGATGACCGGTGCGCGCATCACGGGCACGCTGCTCAACGGCCTGCAGCAGACCGACGGCACGTTCGGGCTTGAGACGATGTGCGTCGGTGGTGGCCAGGGCATGGCGATGGTCATCGAGCGCCTGTCCTGAGCGACCCCCGCCGGCGGCCGGCCGCGTCGCAGGGCCGCCCGGGGCCGACCGCCGGCCGGCGCGCGCCGAACCGGGGGCAGGACCACTGACAGGAGCAGCCGTGCACGACCCGTCGCTGGTCGAGGACGGCGACGAGCCGGTCGTCCGGCTCGTGCGTTGGACCGACGACGTGCCCGGTGCCGACGAGGACGCCGCGTACCGCCACGCGGTCGCGGGCTCGTCGCTGGTCGACCCGCTGGCGACCGTGCGCAACGCCGCGCAGGCGCTGGACCTGCCCGTCGGGGCGCTGGTCCGCCATGTCCTGGCGCAGTGGGCCTCGGCCGGCAGCAGCGCGCTGCTGGAGGCCGGGCCGAGCGCCGTGGAGCGACTCGTCGAGGCGGCGCGGGCGGTCGAGCGAGCCGACCGACCGGACGACCGCGAGGCCGCCGTCGAGGCCCTGCTCGGCCAGGTCCGCTGGCTCGCCGCCGGCCTGGAGGACCCCGCCGGGACCTACCCGGCGGGCGGTGCGGGCCGGCACCGCCGCCGTCGGGTCGGGTCGTACGGCCTCGCCCTCGGTCGGGCGGGGGTGCTGCTGGTGCGCGTCGCCGAGGGCTACCCCGGCGCCGGTCGCTGGACCCTGCCCGGAGGTGGCGTCGAGCACGGCGAGGACCCGCTGGACGGGCTCGTGCGCGAGTTCCACGAGGAGACCGGGCTGGCCGCGCGGGTGCAGGAGTTCCTGCTGTCCGACAGCCACCACCTGGTCGACGACGAGCGCGGGGACGACCTGCACCTGCTGCGACTGGTGTGGCGGGTGCAGGTGGACGGCGACGAGCCACCGAGGGTCGTCGAGGAGGACGGCTCAACGGCGCAGGTGCGCTGGGTCGGCACCCGGGAGCTGGCCCGCCTGCCGCTGCTCTCGGTCGCGTCCCGCGCGCTCAAGGCCGCCGGGCTGACCGCCCCGCCCCCCGACCGTCGCGGTGGCGCCGTCTGACTCAGGTGATCAGGCTGGCTAGGTGATCAGGCCGCGCCGGAAGCCCTGCGCGACGGCACCCGTGCGGTCCGGTGTGTCGAGCTTGACAAGCAGGTTCTGCACGTGGGTCTTGACCGTGCGCGGTGCGAGGTCGAGGTCGGAACCGATCTGCTTGTTCGTCATCCCCTCGGCCAGCAGCCGCAGCACGTCGAGCTCACGCGGGGTCAGCGACGCCTCGGGCACGCCGACCTCGTCGGCCCACGACCCGGCGAGCTGGATCGCGATCTCGGGGTCGAGCACGCGTTGGCCGTCGGCGGTGTCGCGTGCGGCGTCACGCACCTGCTCGATGGTCGCGTCGCCGAGCAGCAGGCTCTGGACACCGGCGACGATCGCCTCGCGCAGCTCGACGACCGACGCCGCGTCCGCGATCGCCAGCACGTGCAGGTCGTCGGCGACGGCGACGGCGGAGGCCACCTCGCGGAACGGGTCGTCCTCACGTCCGTGCACGGCGACCACCAGCAGGTCGGGCCGGTGCCGAGTGACGGCCTCGACGATGCCCTGCGTGCCGACGGCGTCGACCACCTCGAGCGCCTCGTCACCACCGACGGTGGCGCGCAGCCCCGCCAGGACGAGCGGGCGGGCGCATGCGACCACGGCGGTCCGTGTGGTGACGGTCTGGTCCATCGCGCATCCCTGTCGACGTCCCACCCGACGACACGGGTGGCCATCAGTGATGATGCAGCGGCAGCCCGGCCGCTGCGATGGCCCGGACGCGTCATTCCTTGCCAATCACAAAAGTCTAGTCACACACGTGCGCCGCCCGAGTCGGGCGGCGCACGCAGGGACGTGGGTCGGGATCAGGGGGAGGAGACCTTGACGACCTTCACGTCGATGGCGCTGCCGTTGGGCAGCGTCGCGGTGATCGTGTCGCCCACCTCGTGGCCGATGATCGCCTTGCCGATCGGCGACTCGGCGGAGAGGATGTCGAGGGTGTCGTGGGTGTCCTCGCGCGAGCCGAGGAGGTAGGTCTCCTCGTCGCCGTCGATCTCGAGGACGACCTTGAGACCCGGCTGCGCACCCTCGCCCCTCGGCGGCTCGCCGACCTTGGCCGAGTCCAGCAGTTGCTTGAGCTGCCGGATGCGCGCCTCCATGCGCCCCTGCTCCTCCTTGGCGGCGTGGTACTCCGCGTTCTCGCGCAGGTCGCCGTGGGAGCGCGCCTCCTCGATCTGGTCTGCGATCTCCTCGCGACCACGACCGGCGAGGTCGTCGTGCTCGGCCTGCAGACGGTCGTAGGCCTCCTGGCTCAACCACGTCTCGGGCATGGGGGTGCTCCTGTGCTGGGGGTCACGTCCCCGCGGTGCGCACATGCGGCGCGTGTGGGAAGTTCGGGGGACTGGACGCGCGCCCGGGCGTGCCGGGCGCGAACCAACAGCCTACACGGACCGGCCGGCCCTAGCCTGTGCACGCATGGCCCCCATCGACCCGCTGTACCGCCTGTACGCAGCCCGCCTCGAGCGGCAGGTGCGTACAGGCAGCCTGCCGTGCCACGTCGGGGTGATCCTCGACGGCAACCGGCGCTTCGCCCAGGAGCGCGGCGACGACGCGGCTGCCGGGCACGCGGCGGGCGCCGCGCGGATCCACGACTTCCTCGGCTGGTGCGCCGACCTGGAGATCCCGTACGTCACGCTGTGGATGCTCTCGACCGACAACCTCGCGCGCGACGACGACGAGATCGCCGCGCTGCTGGAGATCATCACCGACACCGTCCACGGCCTGGCGACACGCCCCGAGGCGCGCCGCCGTCGGCAGCGGGTCTCGGCCGTGGGCGCCCTCGACCTGCTGCCGGACGGGGTGCGCGACCAGCTCAAGGCCGCCGAGGAGGCGACCGCCGAGAACGACGGCATGCACGTGCAGGTCGCCATCGGCTACGGCGGGCGCCAGGAGATCTGCGACGCGTTCCGGGGGCTGCTGCTCGAGCACGCCGCCGCAGGGGAGTCCGTCGAGCAGATCGCCGAGGCGGTCACCCCCGAGGAGGTCGGGCGGCACCTGTACGGCGCCGACGTGCCCGACCCGGACCTGATCATCCGCACCAGCGGTGAGGTGCGTCTGTCGGGGTTCCTGCTGTGGCAGTCGGCGCACTCGGAGTTCCACTTCGCCGACCCGTACTGGCCGGCGTTCCGGCGCATCGATTTCCTGCGCGCCCTGCGCGACTACCAGGCCCGCACCCGCCGCTACGGCCGCTGAGCCCGTCCCGGCGCCCTGGTGACGCGGCCGTCAGCAGCCCGCGTGGGTCGGACGCACGCTGCCGTCACCGGATCGTCACCGGGACGTCATCGGCCGGGCGTCGCGCCTGCGGGGTGCGCCCACGGTCCGTCAGTACGGTCACCGACGTCCACGGGAGCCGGTCCCGACCGGCCTCCCGCCGCCGATCCCCTCGACGAGGCACCGGTGCCCGACCAGCCGCCGACGTGGCCGACCAGCGCCCCTCCGGGCGCCCGCCGGACACACGTCGACGCGCCCCGCCCCCGCCTCGCGTCCCTGATCATCACGCCGCCCTTCCGGGGCGGCGTTCGACGTCCACGGGGTCCGGTGGCCGAGCCGCCGTCCCTGGTGGACAGGAGCTGCAGCCTGCGATGGACCACACGACCGTGACCAGCTACGTCCTCGACACCAACGTCCTGCTCGCCGACCCCGGCGCCCTGCACCGCTTCGACGAGCACGAGGTCGTGGTCCCGTTGGTGGTGGTCGAGGAGCTGGACCGCAAGAAGACCCTGCACGACGAGCTGGGCCGCAACGCCCGCCAGGCGCTGCGCATGCTCGAGGAGCTGCGGGCCGCCGCTCCCGGGGGGCTGCGCGACGGGGCGCGCCTGCCCGGCGGCGGGACGCTGCGGGTGGAGTCGAACTTCATCGACGTCGAGCTGCCGCCCTACCTCGACCCGCACAGCCCCGACCACCGCATCCTGGCCACCGCGATGGGCCTGCGCGGCACGCTGGTGACCAAGGACACGGCGCTGCGCATCAAGGGCGCCCAGCTCGGCGTCGAGGTCGAGGACTACCGCGGCGACCAGGCAGCAGTCGACCACGCGTGGACGGGGATCGAGGAGCTGGAGGTCGACCCGCAGGTGCTCGACGACCTGCACCGCGACGACAAGGCCGCGCTGCTCGAGGGCACCTGCGAGGTGCCGGGCAGCGGCTTCGAGCTCAACCAGTGCCTGGTGCTGCGTGCGGGACGGTCCAGTTCCGGGCTCGGGCGCGTGATCGCGATCGACGACGTCACGGGTGCTCCGACGGTCAAGCGCGTCCCGGGCCACCGCAGCGTGTTCGGGATGGGACCGCGCGACGTGCGCCAGACCTTCGCGATCGACCTGCTGATGGACCCGGCCGTGCCGTGCGTCTCGCTGATGGGCATGGCGGGTACCGGCAAGACGTTCCTCGCGCTGGCAGCGGGACTCGAGCAGGTCACCGAGACCGGGGCCTACCGCCGACTGTCGGTCTACCGACCGCTCATCGCGGTCGGTCGCCAGGAGGTCGGCTACCTGCCGGGCGACCTCGACGAGAAGCTCGCGCCGTGGATGGCCGCGGTGCACGACAACCTCTACGCGCTGCTGCGCCGCGACGGTGGTGCGGGTCGCGGGGGTCGTGAGCACCGCGCCGTGCAGACCACGATCGACGCGATGGTGGACCGGGGCCAGCTCGAGCTGGCGGCGATCACCTACCTGCGTGGCCGGTCGATCACCGACGAGCTCGTCATCGTCGACGAGGCGCAGAACATCGAGCTGTCGGCGCTGAAGGTCGTGCTCACGCGCATGGCGCAGGGCAGCAAGGTGGTGTTCTGCGGCGACCTCGGGCAGGTCGACAACCCCTACATCTCCCCCTTCGGCGGCATGGCCGCGCTGATCGAGAAGATGCGTGGCTCTGGGCTGTTCGGCCACGTGACCCTGAGCAAGGGCGTGCGCAGCCCCCTGGCCGAGCACGCGGCCACGATCTTCTGATCCAGCCACACCGACGAGGGCCGGTCGACCTGCGGACCCTCGTCGGTGTCGTCGTCGACCCGGTGCGCCCCTGCTCGAGCGAACGACCTCGCGTCCGCGTCCGCGGAAGCGCGGCCCGGGGTGAGGGACGGGGCTTCGCCGGAAGCACGTGCTGCATCGGCGACCGGCCCTCCGCGGAAGCACGTGTCGCACGGGCGACCAGGCCCTCCGCGGAAGCGCGTGCAGTGCCGGCGGCGGGTCCCCGCGCAAGCGCCGTCGTTCCGGACGGTCGTCGGCTGCTGCCGTCCCCGGGGGCCGTTCAGGCTGCGGGGTCGAGGGCGCGGAGCAGGACGCCGACCGCGAGGTCGTGGTCGTACGGCGAGCCGTCCCAGCCGGCCGGGAGCAGGGCGCGGGGGTCGGCCAGTGAACGGTTGGCCGCGATCGCGCGGGCCACCGCCGACCGCGGCGTGGGCGGTGGGCCCTCCCGGCCGGCGACATGGGGACCCGGTTCCGAACCGACGGGGGTGGCGGGGACGGGCGGCGCCGCCCCGCCCCGGTGGTCGGCGCCGTCCTGGTCCTGGTCGTCGATGTCGGCGTCGGCCTCGGCGTCGGGTTCGGGGAGCAGGGCGAGTGCGGGGGCCGGGTCGAGCGGCCCGGCCCAGCGTCGCGGGGCGTCGCTGTCGGCTGGGAGGAACTGCCAGCGTCCGGGGCCATCGGGGAGCAGGCGCCAGGCGTCGCGGTGGACGGTGCGGTGGTGGTGGCCGCAGAGCAGGACGAGGTTCGCCAGGTCCGTGCGGCCGCCCCTGGCCCAGTGCACGACGTGGTGGGCGTGCAGGTTGCGGGTCGCGCCGCAACCGGGGAACCGGCAGGTCAGGTCGCGTTGCCAGAGCGCCCGGCGCAGCCGCATGGACGGCTCGCGGCGGCGACGCCCCAGGTCCCGCGGGTGCGCCAGTCCGCGGGCTGGGGGTGGCTGGACCGGTACGAGTTGCCCGTCGGGGTCGGTGGTGGCGGCGGGGCTCTCCGGCGTGCCGCAGGTGCAACGGTCCCGGCAGGTGCAGGAGCCGTCGTCGTCGGTGGTCTCGTCGGTGGCCCCGTCGGTTGCCTGGTCGTCGGGCGGGCTCGGGTCGGCCACGGCGCCGAGGGTGGTGGCGCAGGTGGCCAGGTCCAGCTCCACGGGCGGCAGCAGCCGGGGTCGGCCGCGTCCGTCGACGGCCAGGGTCGGGCCGCTGCGGGTCAGGGCGTCGGCGGGGACGTGCAGCACGACCAGGTGGCGGTCCAGCCCCGACGTGTCGTCCGGGCCTGCTCGCACGGCGTCCGTCACGGCACCGAGCAGCAGGGAGCTCTCCCGGACCGCACGCGGGACCCGCGACGCGGCAGCCACGACGTCCGGTCGTCGGGCCGCGCTCCCGCCGTCGTCCGGTCCGCCGTCGTCCGGTACGGGGGCGGCCTCGGTGTCGTGCCGACGGTCGTCGGCGCTGGTGTCGGCGGCGTGCTGGTCGAGGTCGACGAGGCGGTCGAGCTGCTGCTCGAGCACGATCCCGTCCGCCGCGGCGAGGCGCCAGGTCACCAGCAGCGTCCCGTCGTCGGCCCAGCGCCGCGTCACCCCGAGGTCGTCACGGTCCCCGTCGGCGGACCCTGCACGTTGCACACGGCGGGTGTCGGCGACGATCCGTTCCAGGGCCGCGGCCGGGGCGTGGTCCGCCCACGCGAGCAGCAGCGCCTCGGTCGACGGGTCACACACCCGCGTGATCGCCCGGACCTTGGAGTACGACAGCGTCCCCGCCGCGAAGCGGGCCGCCACCTGTGGGCAGTCGCGGAGTCGCAGGGAGACCCGCACGTGCTCCCGTGCGGTCGAGGGGGCGACCCCGACCGCCCACGACAGCCATGTCGAGGGCGAGCCGGCGTCCCTCCACCCGCCACGCACCACGAACTCGGCGAGGTCGGCCAACCATGCCGCCGTCGCCGCCGCGAGCAGCGCCGCACCGCTGCGGACCCGCTGCTCGACCTGTGCGTCGTCCAGTTCCACACGTGCCGGGTCGGGCCCGAGCCGGTGGGCGTACTCCACCAGACGCACCTCGTCCCGGGTGTCACGCTCGCGGTCCGTGACGACCTCCGTCACGACCGTGGCGTCCTCGGGGTCGGGGTCGGGGTCGGGGTCTGGGTCGCGGTCGGGATCGCGGTCGGGGTGCGACTCGTGCTGCTCGTCGCCGGCCATCGGTGCTCCTCCATCGGTGCACCGACCATCCCTCCCACCTGTGACACGAACTGCACCAGGAGCAGTCGAGATGTGCTGTTCGCGCGTATGGCGCCAACGTCGGGCGTCAACCGCACGTCCACGCGCCAACCACACGCCAGCGCACAGGCCCACACCCCATCGGTGCGGCGCCGTGACCGCAGCCCGACGGGAGCTCCGCCCCCGGTTGCCTCAGCGCGGCGTCGACTCGTCGGGGACGAACGCGGGGCCGTGGCCCGGCACGATGCGGTCGGCGATCTCCAGCACGCGCTTGCGACCGGAGCGGATCTGCGCCTGGTCGAGCCCGCGCGGGTCCTCGTCGGGGCCCTCGGCGGTCCACCACAGGTGGCTGCAGACCACGATGCCGTCGGGCGTGCCGATGACCGTGGAGATGTCCTCCCGGGTGTGCCCGGGCGTCTCCAGCAGCCGGATCGAGCTGCCGAGCGTCGCACGGTCGGCCGGGCGGCTGTGCCACTGGTCGCCCTCGTACACCGCCCACCAGTCGTGGAAGCGCGCGGCGGGGAACAGCGCCGCGTGCAGCGTGTGGTCCGGGTGGTGGTGGCTGAACACCACGTCGGTGACCTGGTCGGGCTCACAGCCGGCCTCGCGCAGCGGGTCGAGGATCAACGAACGGTCCCGGACCATGCCGGGGTCGACCACGACCCGCACGTTGCCGTCCTCGACGTAGACCACGCTCGACGCCACGCC
>Ga0136604_1000369_pt1 | contig 23183 bp, 20 predicted proteins | sample AntRauFillE10628_FD_104928 | JGI IMG/M metagenome (GOLD analysis project Ga0136604, IMG submission 104928) | Saline lake microbial communities from Rauer Islands, Antarctica - Metagenome Filla E10 #628 | ecosystem: Environmental > Aquatic > Non-marine Saline and Alkaline > Saline | place...
CATTTCGATTCTAAACCGTAGCCGAACGCCTTCGCGTTTGGTCGAAACGTTAAGGAACTTCGAAACGTAATCCAAAGCCGAAGGGCTTCGGCTACATGGTAAAACTTATTCGTAATCCAAAGCCGAAGGGCTTCGGCTACATAGTAAAACTTATTGGTAATCCAAAGCCGAAGGGCTTCGGCTACATGGTAAAACTTATTGGTAATCCAAAGCCGAAGGGCTTCGGCTACATAGTCTGAACTTATTTCAAGCCACTGACGAAGCACCGCCCTGCCCTGAACGAGGTCGAAGGCTTAGAGGCGATTAGGCAGGGGTGGTTTCTTTTAGGTGCCATTTTCGCTTCATCGTGTCACTTAGCCAGCGTGCCAGAATCATGACGGAAAGCACGATAAAGTAGAGACTAGCGGACACCACCCAAAGCCCCGAAAAGAGCAGCGAGACCAAGGCAAGCGCAAACAAGGCGAGCAAAAGCAGCGCTGGCACCATATCGCTGTGTAAGCGTCTTAGCTGCAGAGCACCCCAGGCGGGCTTTAAAAATACCGTGCCGCCGATGAACAGCGTGAAAAGCAGGCAAACTACGATCAGCAGATTGTAGAGCTGCCGCAAACCCTCTCCTCCAATTCCGGTGGCGGCGGCGACCGAAAGCAGCAAACCATTCAGGCTGAATACAAGCGTCAGCCCGAGACGCATGGTCAGCGGCGATACCGCATAACCGGCAGAGGCCACATCCCCGGTTATGCGATAACCAAACTTTTGCAGGTCCTCGGCGAGCGCGCACAAGTCGAAGGTCCCCGGCTTCCATCCTAGGCTCAAGATGCTTGAATCCAGTGCGACCTTCGCGAAACGAACACTTGGGTGGCGGCCGGACAACTGCTCAACCAGCCAGGCACAGCCCATACAGGACATGCCTTTGATAGTCACAGCAATTTGACACTCCGAGGTATTTTCAGCTTGCTGTTGTAGTTGGTCTATCGATACAAAGTCTAAACTACTAAAAGGGCGATCCCCCACGGGTTGCCCGACTCGATCCTGTTGACTATAGTATTCGCCGAGGCCTCCATCTTGAATCAATTGGCACACATGCTCGCAGCCCGCACAGCAAAATTCGCCCTGCCCTCTTCCTTGCGGGTAACGACTACCGCAGTGTTTGCATTGTTTCATCATAGCTCGCTGGTAAAAATGCCCGACCTCAACGCCGAATGCGATCCAGTAGATTCATTAGGGCACATAAAATGCTCTGATAACCTGAGTTTTCTCGATAGACAAATGTCAACAGCTCGTCATTGGGCTAAATTTAACTTTTGCAGATCATGGCACTTCATCAGATAATTTATATTAGCTCTGCCAACACCACGCTGACAGAGGATGCTCTATTGGAAATCCTCGCATCATCGCAAGAAAGGAATGCCGAGCGGGAGCTCACCGGACTGCTGCTCCATGCGGATGGAAATATTATACAAGTGATCGAGGGGCCCCAAGGTGCCGTCGAGCATCTCTACAAAAAGATCTCCGGGGATTCGCGTCACCAGGGAGTGACTCTGATAACGAGCCGCCCGATCAAGCAAAGGGATTTTCCGGAATACAAGATGGGCTTCAAGCGGGCCCTCCGTGAAGAATTCGAAGAGCATATTCCCGGATTTACCGATGTGGTGGAAAAACGCGGTATCACGGACGAGGCTCTCGCGGGACTATCCAAGCTCGTCGCGACCTTCATCCGCACGTTTGCCAGGAGCACCAGAATCGACCACTTCGGAAATTAAAGCAGGTCAAAACGCTCTATCCCTTTGCGCACATCGGAAAGGAAGGCCGCCGCGCCGACGCCATTGATCCAACGGTGATCGAAGGTGAGCACCAATGAGGCCACCTCCATGAGTGCACCGTCTTTCGACTTCGGGTCCGGCATTTGGTAGGGGGCACCGATAAAGAGCGTGGCAATGGAAGGAGGCACGACGATAGGGATGGCCGAACGCACGTTGTAGGCCCCCATGCTGGAGATAGAGATCGAAACGCGGTTCTTCGAGACCACCTCACCGTGACGGGTGCGGCGCAGGGACTCGTTGAAAATCTCGATGAACTCGTCCCACTCGATGGAGTTGACGTTTTTTACCACCGCAGTCTGAAGTTCGTCACCGGGCAGGGCCACGGCCACACCGAGGTCATAGCCCTTCGGGTCATAAACAAGCTCCTCACCCCGCACTACAGATGCGAAACGCTGATGCTTGCGCATGGCTTGCGAGACAGCCCAGGCCGTCATCGTGGCCGTAGAGAGCGTGCCGCCGGGCGTCTCCTTACTGCGGAGACGGGCATCACGCACCGCTTCCCAGCGGCAGGTCATATCAATGGTGGCGGGGACGATGTCCTGCAGTTGCCTGACGGCCTCATGCGACAGGCCGCCCGTGCGCTGCTCAGCGCCATTCACCGGGGCGACACTGGCGGCAGGTGCGGCCGCTGCCTGGGCGACCGCTGCAGCCGTAAGCGTGAGCGGAACAAGACTTTGGCCAACAGAAACTTCATCATCCTCGCTCACCTCCCACTCGCCCAGCACGCCGCTGACGTCGCACTCGATCGGAAAAACGGCTTTGTCGGTCTCGACCTCGCAGAGCGCATCGTCGGCCTGCACGACCTCGCCGGCTTTTTTGAGGATCGAGACGATGCGTGCGACACGGATCCCCTCGCCGAGGATCGGCACAACGATGTTCTTGGTGGCACCGAAAGGGGTTGAGATAGAGGGATTCATTTTAGGTGTCGTTTCCGAGGGAGTGGTCGATTGCTCGGCAACTGATTGGGTAGAGAGAAGCGATGTTTCCAGAGAGGTGGCGAGCAAATGATCGAGCGCTGCTTCAATGCGTTGCTGATCCGGTAGGGCGGCATATTCATAGACCGGATTAAAGCCGACGTGGACATCGGCCTTTGAGACCAGGACCGGCGGGCTCTTCAACGAGGCCAGGACATCGTGCTGGCTGCACATAGTGGCGACAATCATCTGTCCGACACTTGCCGAAATATTATCCTCCTGAACGATGAGTAAACGACCCGTCTTACGAATCGAGGCGGCGACGGCAGCCTCATCCCAGGGGGCAATCGACCGTAGGTCGATCAATTCCACATCCAACTCCTGCGGCATCGCGTCGAGCGTCTCCTCGACCAACTCAACGCAGTTGCCCCAGGTCACCAAGGTCAGCAGTTCACCCTCACGAACCCTTCGTGCCTTGCCAAGGGGGATTGCATCGATCGAATCACCCACAGGCAACTCAGCCCACATCAGATGCTTCGGCAAAAGAATGATGGTGGGATCCTCTCCATGCAGGGCCGTCCAAAACAGCCCGGCAGCATCGGCAGGCGTCGAGGGCACGACCACACGAATCCCCGGAACCCGGGCGAAAGAAGCCTCACCGGACTGGCTGTGCCAGAGGGCACCACCGGGCAGGTAGCCGCCGCAGGGGGCGTAGATCACTAGGGGGCATTTCCAGTGACCGAAGCTGCGCCAGCGCAGGGTTGCCATATTAGAAACCAGCTGATTCCAGCCGGGATAAATGAAATCCACAAACTGAATCTCGAAACAGGGCCGTTTGCCATAGGAGGCCAGCCCCACCGCGAGTCCCATAATGGTCGACTCTGCCAGCGGTGAATTGACCGCACGCGAGGGGTCCCTGGTGGAAAGCCCTTTCGTCAGATTAAAGACGCCGCCCTTCGGATCAGCGATGTCCTGGCCGAAAAAGACCACGTCGGGCAACTCGTCCATCGCATGATGGAAGGTTTTGTTCACCGCATCCAGCATCCGGCAGGAATCGCCGAGTTCGATCTGCGGGCCAAGCGCGGGCGTCTGCACAGGCCCGGTCAAGTGGGTGTCGCTCTCGCTGGCCAGGGGATCTTCGGCCCCGGCAGCTTGTCGGTAAACCTCACGAATTTCCTCACGGATCTCCTCTTCCAGAGCCGCAGCCTCCTCCACGGAAAGCAGACCCTCCTCAATCAGTCGTCGCTGAAAAACCGCAATCGGATCGCGCTCGTGCATGGTTTCGAGCTCATCGGCTGCACGATACATGCGTTGATCGTCCGCGCTGGAGTGATTGGAAAACCGCTCAACATCACACCAGATAAATGCCGGCCCGCCTCCCCTGCGGGCCTTCGTAATAGCTTCTTGGCCGACATGGGCCACCGCCTCGACATCGCTCCCGTCAACGCGCAGCCATTCCTCCGTATTAAGCACACCCAGCGCCAGCGGGTTAGTCTCCGTCGTGCTTGTGCTGATGGCAATTCGGTTGTCCTCGACGACAAAAACCATGGGCAACTGGCGCTCTTTGGCGAAGCACACCGCCTCAAAAAAGTCTCCCTGACGGGCGGCAGCCTCTCCCAGAGAGGCATAGACCACATTCGACTTACCATCAAGTTGCATTCCCCAGGCCGCACCACAGGCCGGAAGTAGATGCGCTCCCACAGGTGAGGGGTGGCTCCATATGTTGAGTTCCCTGTCGCTGAAATGACCCGTCAGCTGCCGCCCACCGCTGGAAGAATCCCGCTTCGCGTAAAACGCGAGCGCCAGATCGTGGTCCGTCATGCCGCGTTGAATACAAAAACTCCGGTCGCGGTAGTAAGGAAAAGTATAATCTCCCGGCTCAAGGTCCAGCGCAATGGCGGCAAGTGCCTCGTGCCCCATACCCGAGATGTGGAACCAGCCCTTACCCTGCCGAATGAGATTTTGCTCGCGAAGATCACCGAGACGGCTGCGCCAGAGCACACGCAATAAGGACATGCGAGCCGTAGAATCGAGAACTGTTTTGTTGGAATCCGCTTTGCTGGACATCGATAACTTAATTTAAAGCCTGTAGGACTGGGATGCTTTCAATAACAATAAGATAAAGAGCCGCTCTCCGCACAAGCAAGGCAGAATAAGAAAGTTGGGAACCTTCAAGAGTAATTTAACCACGCGGCACCAAAACCCGCTCAAAAATAAAAAGGCCCGAACGCCTACCAAACGTTCGAGCCTTACTACTACTACCCTCTATACTAACCAAAATATGAGAGCAGTGTTTCTGGATAAGGCGGACTAATCAATAATAAATTCAGCTTAAGCGAAACTAATTTTCTTTCCTTATGACGCCCTTAAGCTAGGCTTAAGGGAGGGTTGATATGGAGTTGATTTAAGGAGCGGATTCGGATTAGCTCATTAATTCCACTCAAGCTATGCTCACAACGACCTCAAATCCGATTCAAATACTATTCTTTGAGGACAATCCCGCAGATGCGAACTTCGTAACCGAATGTTTGAGTCTGGCGGCGATCCATTATAACATTCGCAGGGTTAAGCATCTGGACGATGGGCTTGAAGAGCTACGTTCAGGAAAGTTTGACGTGATCCTCCTCGATCAGCCACTGGAAGAGGGCGAAAGTATGGCAAAACTCAAAGCGATTCAGGCAAGTGCCAAAGACTCCGCCATTATCATCCTCACCAACTCCGAAAATGAGGGCCTCTCGTCCGTCGCACTCCAAGCAGGCGCGCAGGACTATCTGGTTAAAGGCAGCCTGAAACCTGAACTGCTCTACCGCTCGATCCGCTACGCGATGGAGCGGAGAATGCACAACTGTGAACGTGAAAGACACTTGCATGCGATCGAGCACCAAGAATCTTTGTTGCATAGTATCTTCGAGGCCAACACGGACGCAATGCTCATCCTTGACCGGAAATACGAGATTAAGTTCGTCAACCCGGCAGCGACCCGCCTCCTCGGGTCCGAAGAAATCAGCTTGATTGGAGAAACATTCCCCTTCGAGGTCAGCACAACCCAATCACCCGAGCTGGAGATCCCGGAAGCGAACGGCGGCTCACGGATCGTCGAACTCAGCGCAAACGATCTGTTATGGGAAGATGAAAGCGCACTGCTTGTCATGTTGCGCGACATCACCCAGCGGCGCACTTTCGAAATTGCTCTCAACCGGGAGAAAGAGCGACTCGCGGTCACGCTTGACTCAATCGCCGATGCCGTCATCGCCACCGACTCAAGCGGCGTAGTCGAACGCATGAACCAGGAAGCCTCCAGGCTCACAGGTGTTTCCAACCAAGAAGCCACTGGCAGACCTCTTGCCCAGGTGCTTCGCCTAAAAGACCCCGCATCCGGAGAGTTCATCACGAACCCCAGCAAAGAATGCATCGAAGGCTTGGGCAACGTGGGCCTGCCCCTCGTTCGAGAGGATAAAACACTATTCCTAGTGACTGCAGAGATGCGCTACATTCTGGATAAGGCGGGCAATCACCATGGTTGCGTCACCGTCCTCAGAGACATCACCTGGCAGAAAAAAATGGAAGATGAAAACTTCAAACAGGAGAAGTTAAATTCCATCAGCTTGCTTGCCGGTGGGATCGCCCACGACTTCAACAACATGCTGACTGCGATTCTGGGGAACCTCTCCGTAGCCCGCATGAACATGGCAGAGGATGACAAAAACTCAAAAAAAATCCTCGCTGCAGAGACCGCCGCGCTACAAGCTAGATCACTGACACAGCAGCTTCTCACCTTCTCAAAAGGAGGGGTGCCCTCCTTCGAAATCACCACGATCGATCAAGTGGTGGAAGAAAGCGCACAGTTCGTCCTGCGTGGTTCCAATGTGAAATGTGAGGTTGAAAAGGAGGAGGGCCTCTGGGCAGTCGATGCGGACAAGGGCCAGATCAGCCAGGTAGTGAATAATCTCATCATCAATGCCGATCAGGCGATGCCTGCTGGCGGGACCATCACGGTAAAATTGGGCAACTGCATCCTCCGCCATGCCGAAGTGCCTGCTCTTAAAGCCGGCGAATATGTCTGCATCGAAGTCGCCGATCAAGGTATCGGCATCCGCCCGGAGAATATGAAGCGCGTCTTCGACCCTTACTTCACCACTAAGGATGACGGCAACGGCCTCGGACTGGCCTCGGGCTACTCCATCGTCAGAAGTCACCATGGCGCGATAAGGGTCGAATCAGAAGTCGACCGAGGAACTAGCTTCTACGTGTATTTACCCAAGACGACAAAGCATCACGACACTTTGCCGACCAACCAAAAACCGGCCAAAAAAGAGCCGGAGACGATCCATAAGGGCTCTGGCAGAATTCTCGTCATGGACGACATGGAGGCAATGATGCTGGTCGCAGGAGAAATCCTCAATGTTCTGGGTTATGAAGTGGCCTTTGCCACCAACGGTGAAGAAGCCATTGAGGCCTATAAAAAAGCGAAAGAGTCGGGGGATCCCTTCGATGCTGTGGTCTTCGACCTAACCGTGCCCGGCGGGATGGGCGGCGAAGAAGCCAGTAACATCCTGATCGAATACGACCCCGAACTCATCGCTATCGCCTCCAGTGGTTACAGCACCTCAAACATCATGTCGAACTACAAGGATTCCGCCTTCAAGGCGGCGGTGCCGAAGCCCTACCGAATCAAAGAAATGAGCGATGCTCTGCATCAAGTGCTCCATCAGGAAGAATAGCTCTTTGTCCCGAGGTTGAGAGTAGAAACTCCCCGCAAAACCGCCCCTTACTCGACGCCTGCCAGAATTCCCTTCAAGTGCTCGATATACTTTTCAGGGCCGCCCCGGCGATAGCCGGTCTGTTCAATTACTTCTCCATCCGCATTAATAATGAGGATCGTGGGAAAACCGCGGACACCATATTTTTTAGCAAGTGCCTCATTTTGAGCTTTGAGTTCGGCGGACTGCGCCTTCTTGCGGGGGAAATCTATTTCGACCAGGATCAAGTTTTCTTTCGCATAGTCTTTAAAGGCTTGTTTCGAAAAGACTTCGCCATCCAATTTAATACACCATCCACACCAATCAGAGCCGGTGAAGTCGACGAGCATCGGCTTATTCTCGGTGCTAGCCTTAGCCTTCGCCGCATCAAAGTCGGTCATCCAGGCAGCGTGATCCTCGCTCGCCGGACCTGCGTGCGAGGCGATGGAGAAGAAAAAGGCACCTGCAAGCAGGGCAAGCAGGGACAGAAGAGATAGACGATTTGTTTTTTGTTTCATATGGACTAGGATCATCGGTTGGTTCATTTATTCCAAATTATTTTTATTTTCCTATTCGATCGTCAAACTTGCGGCACGGAAGTTGCAAAACCATGGAACTCTGCTACTAAATTGAACTCAAACGAGACAGAATAACACACCATGACCTTTATCTTTCTTATTATTGTCCCAATCATCGTCGGCCTCTGGGCCCAGATGAAAGTAAAAAGCGCTTACAACAAATATGTGCAGGTGCCCTCTCGCGGTCGAATCACTGGCCGCGAGGCGGCAGCAGCCGTCATGGCCAGCGCCGGGATCCACGATGTCGAGATTGTGGAGTGTCACGGCATACTGACTGACCACTACGACCCACGCCATAAACGCCTCGCCCTGAGCCGCGATAACTACCGCGGCAGCAGCCTGGCCGCTCTCGGTGTGTCGGCCCACGAGGCCGGGCATGCCATTCAGCACAAGCAAGAGTATGCACCGCTGAACTTGCGCATGGCCCTCGTTCCCGTCACCGGATTCGCTTCGCAATTACTGCCCATCGTCATGTTCGGCGGGTTCTTCATGGGCTTCGGTCCGATCACCATCAATATCGGTATCGCGATCTATCTCGTGTTGACCGTCTTCCAACTCGTCACCTTGCCCGTCGAATTCGATGCCAGCACCCGCGCCAAACGACAGCTCGTCGGCCTGGGCATCATCGACCGAGATGAAATGGAAGGCGTCACCAAAACACTCGACGCCGCCGCCTACACCTACGTCGCCGCCTTCGTCAGCAGCCTCGGCTGGTTGCTCTACCTGCTCGCCGCGCGAAGGTAGGCAACAAGAAAGACCCTGCTTTACCGCCGCAGCCAAGCCATATCCGCAGCAGACCAAGCCTTTATGCGTATCGATATCACCGAAAGCCTATAAAGGGCTTGACGCCTCCTTTCGCACATCCATCGTGCATATTCTTTCTAAGTCGGGCCGTAGCGCAGTCTGGTAGCGCACTTCGCTGGGGGTGAAGGGGTCGCAGGTTCAAATCCTGTCGGCCCGACCATTTTAGCCATCAAATTTCAACCCTTTGATGGCTTTTTTGTGCTCTAGGCTCTAGGCCCTAGGCCCTAGGCCTTCCTAGGGGAGAATTGATAGGAAGAATTGATAGAACACCCACACTTCCCAGCAACCACAACACATCAGCAGAATTACTGTCCACCCCGAAGCCCCTTGCCAGAAAACTTCCCGTTTACCCGGGCAAATGGAACCCGGTTCGAGGGAATTTATGTGGCTGTCCTTTAATTTACTACTAACACCAGCGCGTGGCGCTACTCGATTCTGACCGGCTTTAACTTCCAGATCTGTTCGGCATATTGGCTGATGGTGCGGTCCGAAGAGAACTTCCCGACTCGGGCGGTGTTGAGAATTGCCATTCGGGCCCAGCGCTCTTTATCGCGGAAGGCTTTGTCCACTTCCTCCTGGGCGCGGACGTAGGCGGCATAGTCGGCCAGCACGAGGTAGGGGTCGCCTTGCTGGAGGAGGCTACTGGTGAGCGGCTCGAAGGCACCGTGCTCGCCCGGCGTGAAGTAGTCGGACTGTAGCCAGTCGATGACGGACTTCAATTCCAAGTTGCTGTTATAGTAGTCGTAGGGATTGTAGCCTTGCGCGCGGGTCGCTTCGACCTCTTCGACGGTTTTGCCGAAGATGAAGATGTTCTCTTCGCCCACTTCCTCCTGAATTTCGACGTTGGCCCCATCGAGGGTGCCGATGGTGAGGGCACCATTGAGTGCGAGCTTCATATTGCCGGTGCCGGAGGCTTCCTTGCCAGCGGTGGAGATCTGCTCGGAGAGATCGGCGGCGGGAATCATGCGCTCGGCCATGCTCACGCGGTAGTTCTCGGGGAAGACCACCTTGAGCTTACCGTTCACCCGTGGGTCGTGGTTGACCTTCTCAGCCACCTTGTTGATGGCGCGGATGATATTCTTGGCCAGGGCGTAACCCGGCGCGGCCTTGGCCCCGAAGATGAAGACGCGCGGCACCATATCGTAGTCGGCATCGTTGAGCAGACGACGATAGAGAGTCAGGATATGGAGCAGGTTCAGGTGCTGGCGCTTGTATTCGTGCAGGCGCTTGATTTGCACATCGAAGAGAGCATCCGGGCTGATCTCTACATCGCAGGACTCTTTGACGAAATCGGCGAAGGCAATTTTGTTGGCCCGCTTGATGCCCATAAATTCTTTTTGGAAGGCGGCGTCGTCGGCAAAATCGGCAATTTTCTGAAGTTTATTCAGGTCCTTCGGCCAGTCGCCGCCCACCTTCTTCGAGATTAGATCGCTCAAGCCGGGATTACAGGCCAGTAACCAGCGGCGAGGGGTGATGCCGTTGGTCATGTTGATAATCTTTTCCGGATAGAGGGCGTGGAAGTTGGCAAAGATATGCTTCTTAAGCAGTTCGGTGTGGAGCGCGGCCACACCGTTGACTTTGCCTGAGGCGACAACGGAGAGATAAGCCATGCGAATCATCTTCGGCTCACCTTCTTCGATAATGGAAAGCTCGGCCTTCATCCCGTCATCACCCGGCCACATAGCTTCGACCTCATTCTTCAGATAGCGGGAATTGATTTCGAAGATGATTTCGAGGTGGCGTGGCAGCATGCGCTCGAAGAGCGACACACTCCACTTCTCCAGTGCTTCGGGGAGCAAGGTGTGGTTGGTGTAGTTGAAGGTCTTGCGGACAATGGACCAGGCGTTCTCCCACTCCATCGCGTGCTCATCGATGAGGAGACGCATCAGTTCGGGCACCGCGACAGCCGGGTGCGTATCGTTGAGCTGGATGCTATTAAATTTATCGAACTCGTCCCAGCTCTGATGGCCATCGAAGAAGCGGCGAATGATGTCCTGCAGAGAGCAACTGACGAAGAAGTATTGCTGGGCCAGTCGCAGTTCTTTTCCGCTTTCCGTGTTATCGTTCGGATAAAGCACCTTGGAAATGGTCTCCCCCATTGCTTTTTCGCGAACGGCCTCGACGTAGCCGCCATCGTTGAAGACATCAAAATCGAATTCCTGCGACGCGCGGGACTCCCAGAGACGGAGGAAGTTGACGGTCTCGGCACCGTGCCCGACGATGGCCACATCGAAGGGCATGCCTTCTAGTGTGTTATAATCGACCCAAGCGGGGTGAAACTGCCCCTTGTCATCCATGCGGTGCTCGACGCGGCCATAGAGCTTGACCTCCTGGGAGAAGTTGGGGCGCATGATTTCCCACGGGCAGCCTTTTTCCTGCCATGCGTCGGGATGCTCCACTTGGAAGCCGTCTTTGAATTCCTGCCGGAAGAGACCGAACTCGTAATGAATCCCGTAGCCAATTGCAGGTAAGTTGAGCGTAGCCAGAGAGTCGAGGAAGCAGGCAGCGAGTCGACCGAGGCCCCCGTTCCCGAGGCCCATATCCATCTCCTCGTCGGCAATGCAATCGAAGTCCTGACCCAGCTCCTTCAACGCTTCATGAGTGGGCTCGAAAAGACCGGAGTTGTGGACGTTATTCACCAGCAAGCGGCCCATCAAATACTCCAGACTGAGGTAATAGGCACGTCGCACCTTCTGCTCATGGTGCACCTTCTGCGTCTCCATGAAGCGATCCAAAATACGGTCGCGCACGGCAAGGCAGGTGGCCGTCCACCATTCGTCCTTCGCTGCGCTCTCAGGGTGACGCGCCAACGTGTAGTGCAAGTGGTTGAGAATGGAAGACTTCATCGTCTCCTTATCAGTGCCGACGTTAAAACGGACTTTGGTGTCAGCAGCTGTTTTACCAGGTGACGCCTTTTTCTTTACGGCAGTATTTTTTTTAGCGTTTGTGCTCATTGAAATTTAGTCGGTGTTATTGTGGCTCAGTTCAGTTTATAAAGAGTGTTGGAATATTCGTTCCAGAAGTTTCGAGCAATAGTGCTTTCCTCCGTGGTGTGAAGCGTGAAAGCAGAAAAAAGACCGATTCTGCGGATCTGATGAATTTTACTGAAAAACGGCCCTGCGCAAGCGGGACACCACCGAAAGGTCGCCCCAATTCGCACCACGTGCCGCACAGATCTTCGGCGGGTATTTCAGTCTGCGGTCCACTTGCCATCGGCCTGCCAAGCCCCGAACAAACTCCTCCGAGCCCAAAATTACCCCATCCGTAAAATAACGCACCCGACAACGAAGCAGCGTCGCTCTAGGCAAAACGGCATCCTCTTGTTCCAGGACCTTAAGCGCCTGCTTGCGCTCCCGCTCCGAAAGCCCCGACTCCCCGGCCCGCTTCCCGAAAATCAACTCCCGGTGCGCCTGCAATGCCGACTCGGCCGAAAATGCTTCACGCCGGGTGCCATCAGCATAAGCAGACCAAATGTGGCGAATCCCCCTCAGTGCCCCCTGCCCGGCCTGCGATGACACCGTCGAATCCTTCAAGTGGGTCCGCCCTATGCTTGTCGAATGGCCCACCGCCTCGGCGTAGCCGCAAAAGCGGTAGTCCTTCGGGTCCTCCACCAGCCCCGCACGCACCGGATTCAGGTCAATGTAGGCCGCCATGGTTTGCAGAGGATTACCCGCCCCCTCCACCAGCACACTCTTAAAACGTTCCATCCAGAGCGTGCCTCGGCGGTTGTCATGATTACGATTATACCAAATGGAGAAACGCTGTTTCACCGTCTTCATAAACTCCGATAGATCATGCATTCGCGCCAACAGACGCTCCCGGATCGCCACCGCATCTTCATCTCCCTCCCGCAGAGCCTTTTCCAGTCGAGCGAATTCAGCCGTCTGGTATTTCGTCGGCTTCGGATAGAGCACCCTGAACCGCCGCAGCAGCTCTTTATTAGAAATCCCCTGCCCTGAGCTCGTCGAAGGGGGCACCCGAACCAGAACATGGAAGTGATTCGACATCACGCAGTAAGTCAAAATCTCCACCCCACAGAAATCGGCCACCCGCCAGAGCATCTTCCGCAAAATCTCCTTTTCCCGATCGCCAAACAACCGCTGCCCCCCCACCACACGACTCATCGCATGATAGGTAGCCGGCATCCCTTTAAGTTTTATTCGCTTCATAGTGCCCCAAGCAGAGCCAAAGAAACACCTAGGTCAATCTTTATTTTATATCCAGCTTATAAAATAGAGATTGATAACTTTCATAATCGCTACAGGTAGCGTGACGCGAATTACGGGTCATTCACCCTGCCTGGACGCAGGGTATTAGGACGGCATCCTTCATTCCGTGGATAATTTTTTTATCTGCAGGGCAGAAGGTTGCCAAAATGCCATGCAAGGCAGCGGACTGCGTGCGCTCCTCAACGAAGTAGTAGGGACAGAGCCGCATACGCCCCTGCATACTGTAGGTGCTGCCGTCGTCTCGATAAACCGGGTGATTCAGCCGCGTCGGCTTCTTGTAAACTTGCAGAATATGCAAGGACGTCTCTGCCATGGTGACGGCCTGTTGGATGGCTTCCCCCCATTCCGCGCGGGAGCTGTCACTGCCGAGCGTCACGCTGCGCGCGCCCCAGGCACTTTCGTGAAAGCCGCTGATTTTGATGATCAAATTGCGCTCCTTTTTCCCTGCGTCGATGAGCTGATACCAGTCGTAGATGGGCTTCCCTCCGACAAAAGGCGCATCAAGCACCGCATTGGGCGGGAGCTCGACGGGATCCATCACCCAGGTCTGCGGGATGATTTTTTTCAGAACTTTATAGGACTGCTTGGGGAGCGATTCTTTCCAGTAGTCTTCCAAAATGTGGTGATGAAAGAGCGCTAGTGCGAGTTTCTCCTCCTGGAAGTGGCGCATGGGCGGCGTCAGGCTGAGCTGCGCTTCGAGTCTGGCCTTGAGCAAAAATTCCGAGATCGAAACATTGGCCAGGTCGAAAAGCTCCCAAAAGCGGTAAACGACATCGACCTGCTGCGGATCGCCGTCGAAGCCGACGCAGATACTATCACCCAGTGGCATCACCTCATCCGGGTGGTAGACATAAACGCGCCGCCCACGCTGGCGCAGTTGCGAGGCCAGCCACTCCATCTCGGGCTTATAAGTGGCTGCTTCGTCGCTCACCAGAATCGCGATATAGGGGGCCGATACCGTCGGTGCCTTCGAGCAAAGCGACTGGTAAAACGCCTCGACCATATCCTCGTCTCCTGCGCCAATTAGGGCGTCACCGTGGACGCCGACGTAAAGGCGATTGAGAAAGGCGGTCAACCCGATGCCACCCGGGACCGAGTCGATCTCAGTCAGCGCGAAGCCATCCTCCGTCATCAGCAGGTCAGGCCGGAGGACCATCGGCGTGGTGCCGCGAATGGCTTTATCCCGCGCGTGCTCGACAAGTGCTTGCGGCTTACCCCGGTCCAGATATTCCGCCACCCAGGGCGCAACGAGGTCGCGGTTGCGGAGCAGATTTTTACCCTCCACTGAGCGCAGGTAGAGTGTCTCCAGTGCCCGGTGGAACTCGTAGCAGGCCTGACCGATCTGGCGAATCTCTTCGATCTGCCGCGCCGTCAAGGGGAAGGCCTGTGGCGAGAGCCGCCAAGTCTTATCTTCGAACAAGCTCTGTTCCGAAAAAGCCTGCCGGGCCGCTTCGTGGCCTAGGCCCTGAATGTCAGTCGCCTCACTCATCCCCAAACTCCCGGTCCTCCGCCGACTTCCGACCAATCGGCCCACCGGCGCGCAGCCAGGCGTGGATAAATTCATCCAGCCCGCCGTCCATGACGGCCTGAACGTTGCCCGTTTCAACGCCGGTGCGTAGGTCTTTGACCATTTGGTAGGGCTGAAAGACATAGGATCGGATCTGGTTGCCCCAGGCGATATCGCCTTTTTCCCCATAGAATCGCTCCATTTCGCTGCGCTTTTCATCTTCTCTTTTTTCGTAGAGGCGCGACTTAAGGGTTTTCATGGCGGTGGACTTATTCTTGATCTGGGAACGATCATTTTGACAGGTGACGACGATTCCGGTCGGGATGTGCGTCAAGCGCACGGCCGACTCCGTCCGGTTGACGTGCTGACCGCCCTTGCCACTGGCACGATACACGTCGGTCCGGATATCGGCCTCGTCGATCTCGATATCGACGTCGTCGTCAACTTCTGCAATCACATCCACTGAGCAGAAGGAGGTATGCCGCCGGGCGTTGGAGTCAAACGGACTGATACGAACCAAGCGGTGCACGCCGCGCTCGGCCTTGGCGTAGCCGAAGGCGTTTGCCCCATCGACCTTAATCGTAGCCGAGCTGATGCCGGCCTCATCCCCCGGCGTGAGGTCGAGCACCTCCACCTTGAATCCTGCTTGCTCGGCCCAGCGGGAATACATGCGCAGGAGCATGTCGGCCCAGTCACAGCTCTCTGTGCCGCCCGCCCCGGAGTTGATCGTGACAAAGGCATTACAGCCATCATTGGGCCCGCTGAGGAAAGAGGCCAGCTCAAGCTGGTCGAGCTTCGGCGCCAGCCGGGCCAGCGTATCGACCACTTCCTGCTGGTAAGTCGCAGCGTCCTCGTCGTCGTCCTCCTTCATTTCGTCGACCAGCTCAAGCATGGCGGCGAGGTCTTCGAGTTCGCCTTGAAATGCTTTTGCCGGATTGACCACGGCTTTCAGGCGGTTGGCCTCGGCGATAACTTTCTGTGCCGCTGCCTGGTTCTCCCAGAAAGCCGGATCGGACATTTTCGCCTCTAGCTCGGCGATTTTTTTCTGCTTGGTCTCGCCGTCAAAGATACCTCCAGATATGACCCGCACGGCGGGTAATTTCCTCAATTTGGGAACGCACTTCAGGTGTGATCAAGTTCATCCCTCTGATAGGAACAAAGTGACGCGAAGAATAAAGATAAAAATGTTTACCCCGTCCTGATCTGTGTAAATACCGGAGGCTGTGAAGATTGATCTATTCGACTATATGCTACCGCCAGAGCGCATTGCGCAGGAACCCGCCGAACGGCGTGATGCCTCGCGTTTAATGGTAGTCGATCGTGGCAGGCGCGAGGTCACGCACAGCACTTTCGCGGAGATCGGCAGCTTTCTTCCGGCGAAGGCCCGCCTCTTCCGCAATAACGCCGCCGTGCTCAAGGCCCGCCTCTTCGGGGTGCGTCCGACGGGTGGCAAGGTCGAGTGCCTGCTCCTGCACCCGGCCGAGGATGCCCTCACCTGGTGGTGTTTGCTTAAGCCTGGGAAAAAGACCATGCAGGCCGGGCAGTTCGCTCGCGCTGGTGAATACACCGCCGAAGTCCTCGAAGCGGGCACCAACGGCAACTACAAGGTGCGCTTCTCGCCGGAGCGAGACGAGTCGGTGACCGCCCTTTCCGAGCGTCTCGGGATCATGCCGCTGCCGCCTTATATCGAGCGGGCCGACGACGACCCCCGCCACGAATCGGACAACGAACGCTACCAGACCGTCTATGCCGACTATGCCAAACAACTGGCGGTGGCCGCCCCCACCGCCGGGCTCCATTTCACTCCAGAGCTGATTACCGCACTCGAAGCAGGTGGGGCGAACTTTTACGATCTCACCCTCCAAATTGGTATCGGCACCTTCCACCCCGTCCAGACCGAGCACGTCGAAGACCATAATATCCACCACGAATGGTATGAAATTCCAGCTGGAGTGCTCACCCAGCTGCAGGAAGCCGAATCCGGACCTCGCGTCGCCGTCGGCACCACCTCGGTCCGCTCTATCGAGGATGCCCTCCGCCGAGTCTCTCAAGACCCCGGCTGCCTGAGCCCCGAAGGCGATGTGCAGGCGGAGGCCGATATCTACATCTACCCGCCCTACGAATTTCTCGGGATCGATCACATGATCACCAACTTCCACCTGCCCAAATCCACCCTCCTCTGCCTCGTTTCCGCCTTCCTCACCCCCGGCAGCGAAGACGGCATTGAATGGCTAAAGGAACTTTACGCCGAGGCCATTAGCCAACAATATCGCTTCTACAGTTATGGTGATGCCATGCTAATTTTGTAAGCCGTCGCTTTTTTTGGAATAATAGTCAACGAATCGGATCCTACATGAGTGAAACAGAACCGAATTTTGACGAAATCGTGAGTGCCTACTACCAGCCGCTCTATCGTTTTGGCTACAGTCTGGCCAAAAATGAGCACGAAGCGGGCGACCTCGCCCAGCAGACTTTTTTCATTTACGCGGAAAAAGGCGCTGCCCTGCGCGATAAATCCAAGGTCAAATCCTGGCTCTTCACCACCCTTTACCGAGAGTTCCTCCGCCGCAAGCGCAAGGACGAGCGTATGGATTACTACGAACCGGAGATGCTCGAAGTCGCAGGCGGCTCGGTCGAACCGCACATTCGACGTTCGATGGATGCCAATCTCGCCGTCGAGGCACTGGAGGAAGTCGATGAGGTTTACCGCCAGCCCCTCGCACTTTTTTACCTGAAAGACCTCGCTTATAAAGAAATCGCGGACGTGCTCGACGTGCCCATCGGCACCATCATGTCGCGCCTCTCCCGAGGGAAGGCCCAACTCCGCGAGATCTTTAAACGCAAAGCAACCGAAACCACAGACCGGATCCACACCTGATGGAACGCGACGAAGCCAAACATATTCTCGAACTCTGCCGCCCCGGCATCGACGATGATCGACAAGACCCGTTGATCGCCGAGGCTCTGGCTTTGCTCGAAGCCGACCCCGAACTGCGAGACTGGTTTGCCGAACAACAAGCGGTCGATGAGCGCATCAGCACAGCCTACGCTACGCTCGAACCACCCATCGACCTCAAGGCTTCGATCCTAGCTGGCATGCGCGCACACGCCTTACGGAGTGAGAGTGAAACGACAGCCTTCATTCCCGGTGCTCACGACAAAATGGACGCCCCGACTAGCTCGCAAACCTGGTGGCGCAACCCGTGGATCGGCATCGCCGCCGTCTTTGCCATCCTCCTGACCATCGTCATTATCCCGCAACAACGCCCCGCTCAATACGCGCAGACCGATGTCGCAACTTTGAACGCAGGCGTGCCGGACATGATCCAGTTTCTCGCCCGGGAGCTTAGCGATATCGGCTCTCGCGGTGGTTTCGACAAAGCTTCCGACCAACCGGAAGCATTGCAGGCCTACCTCGCCAGCGTCGGCTCCCCCAGCCCGTCGAAGTTACCCCGTCAGCTCGAAGGCAACCCGTCCCTCGGCTGCTTCACCTTTGATTACAACGGAGTTCCGATGGGCATGATCTGCTTTAAGAATGACCAGGTGGTCCACCTGATCACGGTAAGGAAATCCGATTGCCCGCGCTCCTTCCAACCCAAAGTGCCCACGATCTATCAAGTGGAAAACCATGCCTTCAAAGCCTGGACCGATGGCGACCATGTTTACATTCTTTCCACGAAGGGCGGTAAGGAAAAACTGCCTCAAGTGATCTAATCATTAGATCCCGCTAGTCCTACCAAAATTATAAATATTAATCCTATGAAAAAAGCATTCTATCTAATCTCCCTCCTCGTTCTCTGCGCCGCCACCGCTTCTGCTGCACACCATAAGGCCGGCGAGGTCGAAACCTACAAAATCGACACCGCCCACTCTTCGGTAAAGTTCAGCATCCGTCACTTTGTAGCCAAAACGACCGGCAACTTCGCCGATTTTGAGGGCACGATGAAAGTGGACCGCCACGACCTGACCAAGAGCTCGTTCGAGGCCACTATTAAAATCCCTTCGGTGGACACCGACAGTAGCAAACGCGACGCCCACCTCCAGGAAGATGACTACTTCAGTGCTGGCAAATACCCAGCCATGACCTTCAAGTCCACCAAGTGGGCCAAGGCTGAGGGCGAAAACAAATTCAAAGTCACCGGCGACCTGACTATCCGCAGCATCACCAAGGAAGTCGTGCTCGACGTCGAACTGCTCGGCTTCGGCGAAGGCATGCGCGGGGCCTACCTCTCCGGCTGGGAAGCCACCACCACCCTCGACCGCACCGAATGGGGCATCAACGGCGGACAACCAGCCGTCGGCACCGAAGTCGATGTGACGATCAATATCGAAGCGATCCGTCAATAAGGCTTAATGATCTTTCAGGACATTGCCCCCCAAGCGAAGCTCCAGCGGCACTGGGCTCCGCCACTCGGAGCGGTTCTCGGATTCGGGCTCGGCATGATCGTCCACCAACTCCTCGCCTAACCCAAGCGACATGCCCTACTCGCAGATTAGATGCGCAATCGTCGCGCCCCAACCACCTTCCGTCTGATCGGCCAGATGGAATTCTTTGACGCGCTCGTCACGTTTTAAAAGTGCATGCACAGTTTCCCGGAGCGTGCCGATCCCCTTACCGTGAATGATGCGGATGCGGGTAATCCCTTTTTCCACACAAAGCCCGATATAGTCCGGCACCAGTTCGCCCACTTCCTGCGGACGAAAAGTGTGCAGATCGAGCTCACCATTGATCTCAAATTCTATAGGGTCGGGTTCGTCCATAACTTACACATTTGATAACATCGTCGAACATCGAAGTGACTTCCATTCAAGATTGGGCGTTTCCGGCAGCTGCCGGATTGGGCGTTCGAGGTTCACTCCTCCTCCTTCGGCAAGGTCGGCACCTTCTCGATCGCCTGCGTCTCGGGTAGCGCATCGGCGTTGGAGCTATCCAGGGCCTCAAACTTCCGGGCTGTCACCAGGAGCCGGCTTTCGACGGAACTGATCGCTTTGTTGTAGTGCCCGACAGACTGATCGAGGCTCTTGCCGAGCTTAGCGAAATGCCCGGCCACGACGCCGATGCGCTCGTAGAGCTCGCGGCCCAGCGCGGCGATCTGCTTGGCTTCGCGGGCGATGGCCTCCTGCTGCCAGCCGTAGGCGATGGCTTTGAGCAGGGCAATGAGGGTGGTCGGCGTGGCGAGGATGACTTTATTCGCCACGCCAATTTCGATCAGCTCCGGGTCCTGCTCCAGCGCGGCGCTGAAGATGGTTTCGTTGGGCACGAAGAGCACGACAAACTCCGGGGTATTCTCGAACTGGCTCCAATAGGCCTTCTGCGAAAGCCCTTTGATGTGGTCGCGCAGTTGTCGGGCGTGGGCCTGCATCCGCTCGGTTTGGACGTGGGCGTCTGTGGCTTCGAGTGCGTCGAGGTAGGCAGCCAGCGGGACCTTGGCATCGACCACCACTTGCCGCTCGTTGGGCAGCTTGATCAGCATGTCCGGACGTTGCCGCTGCCCCTCACCGGTCTCGTGCGAGGCCTGCTCAATAAAGTCGCAGTAGTTGACCATGCCGGCTATCTCGACGGTGCGGCGCAGTTGCATCTCGCCCCACTGCCCGCGCACCTGCGGTGCCCGCAGCGCTTGCACGAGGCTGCCGGTCGTCCGGCTGAGCTCGGCCTGCGCCTGCGAGAGCTGCGCCAGTTGCTGCTTCAAGCTGGCATCCGTCGCGGTGCGGCGGTCCTCAATTTTCTCAATCCGCTGGTTAAAGAGCCGCAGCGCTTGGTTGACCGGCTCGACTGTCTTCTGGATTGATTCCTGGCGTTTCTCCAGGTCGCCCTTTGCACCCTCCTGGTATTTCTCCAGAGTCGCTTTGGCCAGGTTGAGAAATTCGGCATTATTTTTTGAAAGCGCTTCCGCAGAGAGTGCCTTGAAGCTCGACTCCAACTGCACACGAGCCTCTTCGAGAAGCTTCAACTTTTCATCGGCGGCTCTCAGCTCGGCTACGCGCTGTGATTCCAGCGCGGCCAGCTTCTGCTGCACCCTGCCCAGATCACGGTTCAGAAAAAAGTAAACGAGACCTGCGCCTAGCAAGAGTCCCAATGCTAAACTGGCCGCAATTTCCATAGATCCATTGAATTAAGTTTAATAGGGCAAGCAACGGCTACTATAAAGTGGCAACCCCGATCTCCCCTGAGAGCGGGGGCTAGCCCTTATCCATCAAACCCATCAGGGTGAGCCTGATGCCATTTCCAGGCGGTTGCAATGATGTCTTTCACATCGGTAAATTTAATCTCCCAGCCGAGTTCGGCCTGGGCCTTGGAAGAGTCGGCATAGAGCGCGGGGGGATCGCCGGGGCGGCGGTCCGACTCGACCACCGGCACCTTCAGGCCGGTGACTGCCTCGACCGCGTTAATGATCTCGCGCACAGAATTGGGCCTGCCGGTGCCGAGGTTGTAAAAATAGCCCGCGCCGGGCTCAACTAATTTATCAAAGACCGCGATATGGGCGCGGGAAAGATCGTCCACATGCACATAGTCGCGCAGGCAGGTGCCGTCGGGTGTCTCATAGTCGATGCCGAAGATTTTAATATTTTCCCTGCGCCCGGTGGCCGCATCGAACACGAGCGGGATCAGGTGCGTCTCGGGATCGTGATCTTCGCCGATAGTGCCGTCCTCGGCCGCACCAGCGGCATTGAAGTAGCGGAAGGCGGCAAAGCTGAGCCCGTAGGCATGGGCGAAAGCCTTAAGGCAATTCTCCACATCAAGCTTGGTCTGGCCGTAGGGATTGATCGGTGCCTGGGGGAGGGTCTCCACCATAGGGAGGGTATCCGGCTCGCCGTAAGTCGCGCAGGTCGATGAAAAGACGAACTTGGTCACCCCATTATCCAGCATGGTTTCGAGCAGCCGAAGCGTGGCGACAAAGTTGTTCTCGTAATACTTGCGCGGCTCCGTAACCGACTCGCCCACGTAGGCGAATGCGGCAAAGTGCATGACCAGTTCGATCTGCTCCTCTTTTAGGATTTTCGCAACCGGCTCCGGGTTGCCCAGATCGCAATCATAAAATGGGATCTCCGGCGCGACCGCCTTGCGATGGCCAAACACCAAATTATCCAACACCACCGGACGATGCCCGGCGGCCTGTAGTTGACGCACACAATGACTGCCGATGTAACCAGCTCCTCCCACGACTAAAACATTCATGCCCTATTTATAATAGTCAGCCGGATTCGCTGTCCAAACTAAAAATCTGGGCTCCAGCCTTAATTTGAGTATCTGGTTTACTTTGTTGACAGCGAAGCCAACCAAAATGCTATGTATGCCATTTATCTATGGAGCAATCCCGCATCGTCATCACAGGCTTGGGCCTGACCTCGCCCAACGGCAACACTATCCAGGAGTATCGCAAGAACCTACTCGACGGGGTTGCGGGTGTGCAGTTGATCGATGTGCGCTACATGGGGCAGCAACCGGCCGGCGTGTGCGACTTTGACCCAAAGAAATATCAGAGCCGCAAGGAACTGAGGGTCGGCACCCGCGCGGCCAGCATCGCCATTTACTGCGCGCACGAAGCGGTGACAAGTGCAGGCCTCGACTTCGATGGCCTCGATAAGAGCCGGATTGGGGTTTACATCGGCACGACCGAGCACGGCAACGTGGAGACGGAAAACGAGGTCTATAACATTTCCAAGTTCGACTACGACACGCGCTACTGGACGCACCACCACAACCCCCGCACGGTGGCCAATAATCCGGCAGGCGAGATCACCATCAACATGGGCATCACCGGGCCGCACTATACCATCGGGGCCGCCTGCGCGGCAGGTAATGCCGGGCTTATTCAGGCCGCGCAAATGCTGCGACTCGGCGAGGTCGATCTCGCACTGGCCGGTGGCGTCTCCGAAAGTATTCAAACCTTTGGCATCTTTGCCGGCTTTAAAAGCCAAGGGGCCCTCGGCTCTCATGAGGATGTCAGCAAGGCCAGCCGCCCCTTCGACAAAAGCCGCAACGGCATCGTCGTCTCGGAGGGCGGTGCGATTTACACTCTCGAACGCCTCGAAGATGCACAGGCACGCGGGGCCAACATTCTGGCCGAAATTATCGGCTACCGGATTAATTCAGACGCATCCGATTACGTCTTGCCCAATCCGGTGCGTCAGGCCGAGTGCATGCGTGCCGCCCTGGCCAACGCCGGCATCGAGCCCGGCGACGTCGATATCGTCAACACCCACGCCACTTCCACCCCGATGGGCGACATCCAGGAGATCAAAGCCATTCGCGAGGTATTCGGCGACTGCCCCACCACCTACGTCAATAATACGAAGAGCTTTATCGGACACGCCATGGGTGCCGCCGGCGCCCTCGAACTGGCAGGCAATCTCCCCTCTTTCGAAGACAATATCGTCCACCCGACCATCAACATCGAGGACCTCGACCCGGAGTGCGCCCTGCCCAATCTCGTCATAAATGAGCCCCGCAAGGTTGACGCAGTCAAAGTTATCCTCAACAACTCATTTGGTATGCTTGGCATCAACTCCGCACTCATTGTGCGTAAGTTCGAGGGCTGATCTCATTATTCATCATTCATCAGCCATTAGCCATTAGCCATTAGCCATTAG
>Ga0136604_1000370_pt1 | contig 23143 bp, 32 predicted proteins | sample AntRauFillE10628_FD_104928 | JGI IMG/M metagenome (GOLD analysis project Ga0136604, IMG submission 104928) | Saline lake microbial communities from Rauer Islands, Antarctica - Metagenome Filla E10 #628 | ecosystem: Environmental > Aquatic > Non-marine Saline and Alkaline > Saline | place...
GGCCTTACCGACTCCAACTCCAACCTTGCCTTTTTTGTCACCAATAACCATTGAAACTGAAAATGAGAATCGTCGACCACCAGCCATCACACGAGTAACTCGTCTGATACTAACGATCTTTTGGTCGAACTCAGGTCGAACTCTTTCTTGACGACCACCTCTTCTATTTCGACGACCAGCGCCACCTCTTCTATCATTTGCTCCGCGACGACGACGTGGACCTTTCTGGTCTTTGTCACCAGCCGGTGCATCGGTAGCTGCAGCCTTGGTAGGCTCAGCTGCTACTGCAGTTTTTGTTTCTGCAGTGTCTGACTTTACGTCAGTTGTAGCTTCCTGCTGTTTTTCTTCTGACATGTTAAATGTTTAAAATAATAATTTAATTACTTAGAGTTTTTGCTCTCCGTCGGTAGTCCCCCGGACTACCGACTTGGGAGGGCTGAAACCGCACTCGCATTTTAACTAAACCTGTTTAGTTAAAATAGCGAGCGGTTTCGCCTAGAGCTTAAGACCTCCTTCTCGAGCCCCTTCGGCCACGTTGGCAACGATACCTTGGTAACGAAATCCTCCTCGGTCAAATACTACTTCGGTAATCTTAAGAGCGCTTGCTTTCTTAGCAATTTCAGCGCCAATAACTTTTGCTTTTTCAACTGCAGTTCCTTTGGTTTCTTTTCGAGAATCTACAGAAGCTAAAGTTTTGTTTGTTTCATCATCAATAAGTTGTGCATACACAAACTTATTACTTCGGTATACAGATAAGCGTGGTCGGGTAGCTGTACCAGAAATCTTGTGACGCAAGCGATTATGTCGCTTGGTGCGCATGGATGTTTTGTATTGTGATTTTTCCATATTGAATTATGACAAGACTAGACAGCCTTCTTACCTTGCTTACGAATAATATACTCTCCTTGGTATCGAATACCCTTTCCTTTGTATGGTTCAGGCTTCTTGACCTTTCTCACGTCAGCTGCGAACTGTCCCAGAGCGTCTTTGTCGGCTCCAGTAAGAGTGACTACGTTCTTTTCAATTACAGCACTTATTCCTTCAGGAATTTTTAGAGTTACCTGGTGTGAAAAACCAACGTTTAGAACAATATCTGTACCTTTCACTTCTCCTCGATAACCAACTCCTTCAATTTCTAGAATCTTAGTAAACCCTTCGGTTACTCCAGTAATCATGTTCCGCAAGTGCGCAGCATAAGTACCCCACAGCGCCTTAGCGGCAGTGGTTTTCCCTGGAGATAAAGTAACTGTATCTCCTTCAATAACGATGTTGACGTCTTTTTTAACATCTCGTGAGAGAGTGGTTTTGGGACCTTTTACCGTCAGCAAGCCATCCGCTAGAGTAACTTCGACTCCGCTTGGAATAGCTACTGGAATTTTTCCTAATCGACTCATACTTACCAAATGATGAAAAGTTGTTCACCGCCGACTTTCTTCTCCTTGGCTTCTGTGTTTGTCAGAATTCCTGCTGGAGTTGAAAGAATCAAGTGACCTTTTCCAAACTTAACCGGATGTAAATCCGCCACCTTCGTGTAGAGACGTCGACCAGGCTTTGAAACACGTTTTACACCATTGATGCGGTGCTCGCCATTTTCGTACCTTAGTGTCACTTCGAGGGTTTTTTCTTGTACCTGCTTTCCTTTAGTTGTTGTTGCCTCTACATATCCGGCATCAACTAATTTTGTGAGAACTGCTTCTCGCAGTTTTGAGTATGGCAATGAAACATTGCCCTTACCTACTGCTCCAGCGTTCTTCAGACGAATTATTAAATCGCCAATTGTATCGCCTACCATGATGATTTTCTTACGCCTGGTATATGTCCTTCGTGTGCGAGTTCGCGGAAGCAAATTCTGCACGTACCAAAGTCACGCATGTATCCCTTACCTCGTCCGCAAAGTTTGCAACGACGTACGACACGAGACTTGAACTTTGGTGTCCGCTCAGCGCGGAGAATTAAAGCTTTTCTAGCCATGAATGAATAAAGGAACGTAGTGACTATTATGAATTTATGTCCCGATTTGTTCTGCCCTTGGGCAAATCGCTGGACCAGTTTATCCATTTTATGTAACAGTCAGTCTCTACGTTACCTTTTATAATTAATTGTTTGAAGCAGTTTCATCAAGATGTGATGACTTACTTCCTTATAAATCCGGCTGATGAAATGTATTTCATAAGCCTTCAACGACAGGTTGCCTCAAGTAGGTGCCTGTGCGTCTTGCGAGCAACAATACCAGAATTACTATAAATAGCAATAGGAAACGATCTAGATACGAAGCTTTCGAGTCTAACTAATTACACACTTTTCTCTATTAAAATATTCGCTTTTAAACCCTAATCCCGCAGATTGACCGTCATTCTGCGGGATTAGGAGTGGTGTAACATCGCTTTCCCGAGGTCGAACCTCGTGACATAGAGAAAGAGACTAATCCTCTAGACAGCGAACAGACAACCCGTTCGTCTGGCCGTACGCACTCCGATTGACCTGGGCCGAACCAGAATTGAGGAACCGGGTCCACGCAGAACTACCACCAGAAGGCGAAGACGACCACCAGAAGCCATACGAGCCTCGAAGGGAGAACGAGGCGGAGAAGCCGTAGCCGGCCAAATTACCCTCAAAGCCGCTGGTGCCTCCTGGTTTTAATTGGGTGCCTTGGTCGGTGCCGCGGAAGCTGGTGTTGTCGACTACGGCCGGACTCATGCCAAGAGCCAACTCAAGCGTCTTAAATTCATCGTCGGTGGGGATGTGCCAGCCTAGTGGGCAGATGCCCTGAGCTCCTTCGGTCGTGACGTGACTCATGGCTTCGCCCCACTGGTAGAGACCGCCGTCGGGATTGTTGGGGTTGTTGTTGGGGTCACAGTTGGCGTCGAGGTTGTCGTAGCACCATTTTTCGATGGTGGCGTTGTCGGATTGGGTGGTGGAAACAGCTACTCTCGTACCGACGTTGAGATTCTCGGCCATCCAACACTGGGTGCCGATGGCGACGGTGTTGTATACGTTGCCGTCGGCGTCCATTACTGTATCGCTCGAGCAGACAGGTGGCACAATAGTCACTCCCCCGCCCATTTGGTAGAGACGATTTATTTCTTGGGGGGTGAGAGCACGATTGTAGATACGAACGTCGTCGATACTACCATTAAAAAGATGATCAGCCACACCAATGTCGGAGTCTGCGCCAACGACTAAAATTTCATTTCCACTATCATCAAGAGTCGCTGCAGTAAAATTATCTTCAGCTACCAATACTCCGTCCATGTATAAATAAATTTTATCAGTCGCCTGGTCAACAATTCCAGCAATAAAGTGCCACTCGTTGTCATTTTCGAGCGTTGACGGATAAGTGGCTCTTTGCCAATCACCTAATACCGTATCTTGGATGATGAATTCCCAATTGTTGGAAGAATTTTGCCAGAGAATGAAATTGCCTGGTGTGCCAACCTGATCTTTAGAAACTATTCTTTTATTCTCGTTTGCTACACCAGTCTTAAACCAAGCGGTGATCGAAATTTCCGAGTATGCACCCATTTCAATATCACCGATCTGCACTCTTTCATTTGCACCATTAAAACTCATGGCCTGACCGATTTTGCCGACCACCGGTGAGACGACGCCGAGCGAGCCGAGGGCGTTGCCGTCGTTACCTTCCAGGGTCCTGTCTTTGATTTCTGCAGAAGTGTCGCCCCAGTTTATGTCTGAGCCATCGAAAGTCCAGTGACCGACTAGGCCGTCTTCTAAGGAGCTGGTTTCGGGAGTCGAAGCGATGGTTGTTTCTTGTTTTATACCAAAATCGTCGCGGAGACAACGAACCGAGAAGTGACCACTTTTTTGTGATGCGCCTCGGCTAACTCCTGAGAACCCACTGCGTACACGTCTAGTCCAAACATTATTACCAGATTCTGTTGATGTCCAAAAATATCCACTACTATCGACATTATAAAAAAACCTGCATCACTGTAGCCAGCCAAGTTACCCTCGAAACCTGAGGAGCCGTTTGGCTGTAATTGTGTTCCTTGGTCGGTACCTCGATAATCAGTACCGTCGGCTTCTGCTGGCGTCATTCCTAAGAAAATTTCCAGGTCTTTGAACTCTTGGTCAGAAGGAATATGCCAGCCGATGGGACAGATGCCTTGAGCTCCTTCCTCAGTACTGTACTGCATAGCTTCGTTCCACCGATAGAGTCCTCCGTCGGGAGTGTTGGGATTTAGGTTGGTGTCACAGTTACCGTCATCATTGTTATAGCACCAGCGTTCTATAATAGAGTTGTCAGTCTGATCTATAAAACCGTTTATAGTATTTCCTATTCTCATATTCTCAGACATCCAACACTGAGTGCCGATGGCGACGGTGTTGTATACATTGCCATCGGCGTCCTCGACTGTATCTACCCCACACTCAAAAGATTTCAAGACACCGACTAAAGTTGGGCCTGGCACCGGTGTATCTGCTTGCAGATCAAACAACCAGCCTCCTAAAGGAGTGAAAACAATAATTCCAATGGTTGCTATTAGCAAAAATGTAATATTAAAAACTTTGCTACTGATAGCTACTGGATTTTGTTCCTCCATAGTATAAATATTTTAGCATGAATGTTTTGTGGCAGATAAAAGCGGTGACTTATAGATACAAAAAGCCGGCCCTTTCGGGCCGGCTTTTATGTATTTGAATCAACCTATTTAGTATCTTCTGTTTCTCGTTTCTGCAGTGGCATGCCAATGTGTCGTAGTAGCGCCTCTGCTTCGGGTTTTGTATTGGCTGTAGTCACAATGGTGATAGACATACCAAACACATCTTTGATATCTTCGTCAGCGGTCTCAGGGAAAATTGTGTGATCCTTAATACCTAGGGTGTAGTTACCCATTTCATCGATAGAAGTGAATTTTAGTCCACGGAAGTCGCGAGTTTGAGGAATAGCTACGTGAATAAGCTTATTAAGAAAGTCTTTCATTCTTTGACCACGTAGTGTTACCTGGTAGCCAACGATATCTCCTTCTCGAAGTTTAAAGGTAGCAATAGACATTCTAGCTGCTCGCGGAGCTGCTTTTTGTCCAGTGATTTTGGCTAGTCTGTCCTGAATAAGAGCAATTTTAGCCTTGTCATCTACTCGACCTGTGCCGACTGAAATAACTACTTTCTCAATTTTTGGAGCTTCATTTACATTCTTGTATCCAAACTCTTTTTTAAAAGTTTCAAATACAGAAGTAAGTTGAGTCTGTACAGTTTCCATACTCTATTATGTGTTACTTACTTTTAAATTAAATCTTCTTACCTGAAGGCCGAGCTACTCGTACCTTCTTACGCTTATCACCCTCTCCTTCGAAAGTATAACCAGCTCGTACTGCCTTGTCTCCTTCCATCAAAGCGACGTTGGAAACATGAATTGGCATACTCTTCTCTATTATTTGTCCTTGGGAACGAGTTCGTCGATTCTTTTGATGTCGCTTAACGACATTAATGTCTTCGATAACTACTTGATCTGTATCCGTTAGGGTAACAAGAACGCTACCAGTCTTTCCTTTATCTTTTCCAGCAATTACTTTTACTGTGTCTCCTTTCCTGATTTTCATATTATTGTTGCTTACGCGTTACACGACTTCTGGAGCCAATGAAACAATTTTCTGATAACCAGCTTCTCCCAACTCTCTAGGAATCGGACCAAACACACGGTTAGCCCGAGGTTCTTTCTTTTCTTTGTCGACCAATACCACGGCATTGTCGTCAAAGCTTACATAAGAACCATCTTTTCTACGAAATGGCTTACGCTGTCTGACCACCACTCCGTACACCACCTCCTTTTTCTTAACTTGCTTTCTAGGTTCGGCTGACTGTACAGCTAATACAACCATCTCTCCAAGTTCAGCATATCGCTTCTTAGAACCGCCAAGCACTTTGAAAACTCGGCCGATTTTACCTCCTGAATTGTCAGTAATTTTTACTACTGTTTGTGGCTGAATCATATTACTTTGTGGTTACAAGCTCAAAAGCTTTTCGCTTCGAGATTGGACGTACTTCTTTAATGTCGACCATTTCACCAATCTTGGCGGTGTTTCCTTTGTCATGTACGAGGAATTTCTTCGTACGACGCAAGTACTTCTTGTACTTTGGGTGCTTTACGTATCGCTCGACAGCTACTGTTATAGTATCAGTCATTTTTGACGCTACGACTTTTCCACGGAGCACTCGACCGTTTGTTGTTTTTTCTTCGGTACTCATACGCTATTTAGTTTCTTGGTTACGTCGACGAACTGATAATTCAGTTAGTGCTCGAGCTATCTCAGTCTTCGCGTTTCGGATGATACTAGCCTTTCGACTGAACTTATCTTTGAAACGCTCCTCTCGCACAGTATTTCGAGCCGACTGAACCATTTCGGTTAGTTCAGCTTCGCTTTTCTTGCGGATATCTTGCATATTTGTCATAAGCATTCTGATTACGCTCGAGTGTCTTCACGACGCACGAATTTTCCTTGTAATGGTAGTTTGGCACAAGCCTTTCGAAAGGCTTCTCGGGCAACTTCTTCTGGGACACCGTCGATTTCAAACAGAATTCTTCCTGGCTGAACCTCGAATACGAAGTGATCTGGATCTCCCTTACCCTTACCCATCGGTACCTCAGCGGCTTTTCTAGTAACTGGTCGATCAGGGAATATTCTAATCCATGACTTTCCTTGTTTACCCATAGTTCGAGAAATAACTCGACGCGCTGCCTCAATTTGATTTGAACGAACCCGTGATGGAGTTTTCGCTTTTAAGCCGTACTCACCGTACGAAACGGTAATACCTCTAGTGTCAGGACGAGCTAACTTTTCTGGGCTTTTTCTGGCAGTTTGCCACTTTCGGTGTTTTACTTTTTTGGGAAATAACATAAGCGATTATTATCGGTTACTAGTTGGGCGAGTTTCGGTATCTTTTTGCCCAGCCTTTCTATCAGTAAATACTTCGCCACGATAAATCCAAACTTTGATACCCAACACTCCGTAAGGCAAGTTGGCTTCAACTCGGGCAAAATCAATATCTGCACGAAGAGTTTGTAGTGGGACTCGACCTCGTTTGATTTCTTCTTTTCGAGCCATGTCAGCTCCGCCTAGACGACCAGAAAGAATAATTCTTACTCCTTCTACATCTCGATTAGCCATCACTTTTTCAGCTGTTTGCTTCATTACTCGTCGGAAAGTCATTCTCTTTTCTAGACCTTCGGCAATCATTTGACCAACGATACGGGCAGATGATTCTGGTGACCGAATTTCTTCAACGTCAATTTTAAGTTCCGGCTTTTCTGTCATTTTTTGCTTTCGCAAAAACAGGTCAACATCTTTCTTAAGTTTGTTGATACCTTCGCCACTTCGGCCGATAATTAAACCAGGTCGTGAAGTTTTGATTATGATTTTAATATCCTTTTGACTTCGCTCAATCTCAACAGTGTCAACAGACATTCCTTTCAGACGCTTGTTCAGCATCTTTCGAAGACCCGCATCGACGCGGATATATTCGCGAAACTTTGCTGGACTAGTGGTAAACCATCGACTTTTCCAGTCTCGGTTAACACCAATTCGTTGGATATATGGATGTGCTACGTGTGTCATATCTATTTTTTCTCGCCGAGCTCAACTGAGATATGGCTATTACGCTTGTTAATACGCGAAGCTGAACCACGAGCTCGTGGCATAGATCGCTTTAGTGTAGCTGCTTTATTTACCTGGACGGTTTTAATAAATAGCTTCTCTGTGTTTTTACCTTGGTCTTTTGCATTAGCTATCGCTGATTCGATAACTTTTGAAAATGGTCCTGAAGCACGCTTGTCAACAAACTGAAGAGAAGTCAGAGCTTCTGAAGCTTTCTTTCCTCGCACTAAGTCAGCAATAAGGCGAACCTTACGTGGTGACTGGCGGTAGTTTTTTAGAATTGCTTTCATAACTATGATTAGGCGGCTTTAGCGGCTTTAGCGGCTGCTATTTCTGCTTCCTTCTTCTTCTGCTCCATTTCCTTCTGCATCTTACCTCCGTGTCGGTGGAACTTCTTAGTTGGTGAAAATTCTCCAAACTTGTGTCCTACCATTTCCTCGGCAACTAATACTTCTAGATGATCTCGCCCGTTATGGACGCCAAATGTGAAGCCCACCATTTCTGGAGAAATTACTGAATTTCTTGCCCAGGTCTTGATGACACCACCCTCTCCGGGTTTTTTTCCGGCGATCTTTTTGAGGAGCTTTTCGTCTACGTATGGTCCTTTATAGAGTGATCGTGACATATTAAGTGATAAAAGGAGTGTAACGACTATTTAGAACTTAGTTCTCGATTTGTTCTGCCCTTGGGCAAATCGCTGGAACTGGTGACCTAAATAATCGCTAAACTCGTTTACGTATAAATCCACGCTAACGTAGCGCGGTGGTGGGAACCTCTAGTAAAGACAGGTAACGGCCGGCCTTATCAGAGATTCCCAACTTCTTTACTTCGGTTTGTACTTCATTCAATATCGCTAGATAGCGCAATAGTGATTTGAGGTTGGAACTGCATGAGAATACTGGAATTAAGTCCAAAAGTCAACAAGTATGCTACCCTTTCAACATGCCTAAACCTAGAGGAAAAGAACATACGACACTGACTGAAACAGCGACCTTAGTAGTAAAAGAAATATATAAAATTCCCCGAATCAAAATGATTGCTCCGGGAGAAATAAACACCACTAGTAGAAACAAAAGTGGTAAAAGATTTATTACTATTATTTATACAAAGGCTGGTTGTGAACTTATTATTACCGGTCAAGGTGTGCAAAACGTGTCAATTCATACAGATAATCCGAGATTAATACTAGAAGAACTCAAAAAGGCAAAATCACTTCGTGATTTTGCCTTCAAGGAACGAGACCGCAAACCAGAACAATAAAAAAAGCCGGAATGTTCCGGCTTTTTTTATTTATCCAACTTACAACTCGTCTTCTGCATCATCTAAAGCATCGAGTGCTTCTTCAACCAGCTCTAAGACCTTATCCCAGTCCTCATCGTCCAGCTCGTCTTCGGCATCATTTAAGAGATCTTTTGCTTCGTCTAGATACTCCTCTGCCTCATCAACATCTTCACCATCATCTTCGGCTTCTTCAATTTCGTCTTTCACATCTTTATATTCATCCCAAGCATCATCGAGAGCTTCTTCAGCCTCCTCCTCGTCATCTCCGCCACCAATTGCATCAATTGCCTCATCTGCTAAATCTTCCGCCTCCTTCGCAAAGTCTATTGCGTCTTGCCAGTCGTCGTCATCAAGAGCTGCCTCGGCTCGTTTGATTTCTCGCTCTGCGTCATCCAGTAGTTCTTCGGCTTCATCGACATCTTCTCCGTCATCATCTGCCTCGTCGATTTCTTCCTCAGCTCGTTCTACCTCCTCGTTGGCATCATACACTGCTCTTTCAGCATCATTTTCTGACACTGTTTCAATTTCATCTTCAGCTTCTTCTAAAAGTTCCTCGGCATCTAAAGCATCGCTGATAGTCTGTCTGAAAACTAAGTTCTCAAAAGCTTCTCTAGCGTCGTCCAGCAAATCCTCAGCTTCATCAATAAGATCTTCCGCGTCACCCGTTTCATCATCATTGTCTTCGGCTGTATCAAATAAGTCTTTTACATCATCCAATAGATCTTCTACGTCATCTAGTAGGTCTTCCGCCTCCGAAGACTCTGATTCTCCACCGGCATCTTCATAAACATCATCTATATCTCCTAACACTGATTTTGCCTCTTCTTCAGCTTCATCGAAGTCTTCATCGAAGTATTTCACTATAGAGGAAAATAAATCTTCCAATACATCGACAGCATCCCGCTGGATATCTTCAGCTTCATCAGGATCTTCATCCTGTACCTCTTCAATCTCATCAAATGTTTCAAGTATCAAATCCATTACTGCCTCAAGAACCCTCTCAGCTGATTCTCTTTTTTCTCTACTGGCTTCAGTGCTAGCCCCCGCTACGACTGGAGTCGGAACTGGAGCTTTCACCACGTCATTAGTGTTAGTGGCTGGTGTTTGTTGTTCTAGACGGGCGACTAAGTCTAACAAGTAGGCAGCTTGTGACTTTGGACCAAAGATACCGCTAGTTGGAGAAATTCCTTTTTTCATTTGCCACGTCTTGACTGCTTCTTCAGTGAGAGTCCGGTAAAGTGAAGTCTCGTTACCAGGAGAGCCAGGACCTTCGGTGGCGACCGTCACTCCAGTATTATTAAGATATTTCTGTAAACATCTTACATCTTCCCCGTCTACTCCCATCTCAAGAGTTCGAGAAAATGAACAGTCGTTGATTGACTGAGCATTAGAGATTAGTGGCGCCACTAACAGTAGGGCTGTCACTAGTGTTAGGGTGGATAATTTAATTGTTGATGCTAAACCAGAAACTTTCATGATAAATGATGATTAATTATTATTTGTATGTATTATAACATCCTTACTAAAATACAAAATAAGCCACTTATTGTTAAAATCAATTTTATTGTCAAATTTAAATTATTTAACTTAAAACCAACCTTAGCTTGAAATTTTTTCTCATTAAGGTAATAATGGATTTAGTAGTTACTTAACTGAAGCTGGAGGGTGCCAATGGCCAATAATCGTTCAGTGAGGACCAGGGAGCCTAAAAACGAAAAGCCTACTCCGAAAAAAAAGGTGGTTTCACCTACAAAAAGAACAAATCATCACCGAAAGCCAAGAAGTGCCGGAGGTAAGGGTAAGCGTGAAGGAAACATATCCAGTGTCCGCCACGTTGACCACGTTGCCTATCATAGACTTTTTGGTCCAGGGCTACCAGAAGTCATCGCTTCAATCATTAATGAGATTTGGATTGATCCAGAGTATGAATTAGTAGTAAGAAAAAGGAGGCACCCAGTCACAAAAAATACAAACCATCGAAGTGTTCCCCCTAAAAAGTAAGGTTATACAGAAAAACCTGTATATAAATAATCAAATAATGCGACTAATAACTAGTCGCATTTTTTAAAAAATTTATTAATGTCAGCCTCTACATACTCCTTACCCTTCCTCACCTTATCGGGATGAAATTCTTTAGTCATATTTGATTTAGCCACTTCGGCAAATACTGCTTCAATTTTACCCTCTAGACCATGAGCTACGATAGTGCCGTAGACGGTAAATAAAATATCCGCTAGCTCTTTGGCGACATTCGGCAAGTCTTGTTCCTTAGCTCCTTCTAGGTATTCATCTACTTCTTCTCTCATAAATCGATACCGTCGATTGGCTATAGCTTCATCTACCGAACATGGTGAATCGCTTCTTTCAATACCAAACTTTTCGTGAAAATCTCTAACTAATTTTATTTGTTCTTTCATAAAGAACAATATAGCTCATTTATTACAAAACTTTAATCTGGCTCTGGTTTACCGGCCGGATAAGCTCCGATTATTGTTGAATTTCTTTCGGCACAAGTAATACTTGCGGTTTGGTTTATAATCATTGCATTCGCACTTTTTAGAAGACCAAAGACTAGTAAAACTACCAGATAAACACTGATTTTTTTAATTATTTTCATTATTTGCTGACTTTTGAAATTTAGGAACTAACAGGTTAACAAGCGATTTGATATTAAAGAAATTTTTTAGGTTGATAACTAAGTTTTTTATAGAGTGCACGACGAAGATAGGTTGTGGTCAAATGAAAAAACATTCAGTTTAAACTTTTTATAAAAAATACTTCTCATTATTTTTATTTTTTACAACAAAAAAACTGGCCAGGTGGCCAGTTTTTTTGTTGATTTATCGTTTTCCGCCCATAAGTCGTCCCGGCTTTCGCCTTTGAACGATGAGTTTGTTTGAGTATTTCTTTGGTGATCGTGTCTTCTGACCTTTTCCGGTCGGACGACCCTGCTTAGTTCGTTGACGACGGTGTCCCCGTGGAGACTTACCTTCACCACCACCATGAGGGTGATCTACCGCGTTTTTAGCTGCGCCTCGGGTCTTCGGTCGAAGTCCCATGTGTCTAGCTCGTCCCGCTTTACCAATACTTGTCAATCTGTGTTCTTCGTTTGAGACTACACCCACCGAAGCCCAAGCTGTATTTTGTACCTTACGTATTTCGGTTGAAGGCATCTTGATTGATGTGTGCTTAGCGTCTTGAGCTACTACTTCAATCGTATTTCCAGCTGAGCGACCTAGTCTTGCTCCTGCCCCAGGATTGATCTCTACGTTATAAACGAAGGTACCAACTGGAATAGAGTTCAACGGAAGTCGGTTGCCCAACTTGGCTTTAGCCTTTTCTGAAGTAATAACTGTGTCTCCCACCTTGAGCCCCTTAGGTGCAACGATATACTGTCGCTCACCGTCTAAGTAACAAACTAGAGCGATAAAACCTGAACGGTTTGGATCGTACTCAATAGCTTCTACTTTGGCTGGAACCTCTTTCTTATCGTACTTAAAATCAATAAGTCGGTAGGTTCGCTTATTCCCAGCACCACGATAGTGGGTAGTAATTCTTCCTGAACTGTTTCGTCCACCAGTGTTTCTCTTTCCCTTAGTCAGCGATTTTAGAGGGTTACTGTTTGTAGATGTCAGGTATTTCTTGTACTCAACGACGGAACCATCTCGTCGTCCAGCAGATGTTGGTTTATATTTTTTCATGTTTTTCGGGTTAGAAACTAGTGCAAATTGTTATTACAAGTTTGCTTATCTTCCTAACTAATAATCGTTTTAAGAAAGTTTAATTAAACTAAGTTAATTGAATCTCCTTTTTTGAGATAAACGTAAGCCTTTTTCATTCCAGCCACATGTTTTTCTCTACCTCGACTACCAACCATTCGTTTAGCAGCTTTTTTGTTTACGATGTTTATTTTCATCGGCGTCACATTGTAGAGTGATTTAACAGCATCCCGAACCTGAAACTTAGTAGAGTCACGTCTTATGTTAAATGTATAGACATTATTGTCTCCTAGGTTTACTGACTTTTCAGTCAATCGGGGTGAAACTATTACTGAAGATAGATTGTAGTCTGTTCCTAGCGCTTTTGGAGCGTTAGATTTTTCCACTACCTTCTCACTCTCTTTTTTGATTTCTTTCTTTTTTCCAAAGAGAGCCATACTATTTTGACTTAGTAGTTGTAGCCACCCGATTTTCCAAAATCTCAACTGAGCTTGAGGCGTCAGCTACTACTACATACTTATAAGTTAGAAGATCCACAGGATTAACATCCTTGGCCTGGATTACTTCAATGTTGCCAAAGTTTCGGAAGCTTTTTTCAATTGCTGGATTTCGTTCAGCCAATATAACAACAGCGGCGTTTTTTCGCTTGGTTGCTAGTCCTGCATAATCAGCTCCTCCAGCTAAGGCTGATACGATAGTTTTGGCATCTTTTGTTTTTGGCTCATCAATACCTAGCGAGTCAACAAATAACACTTCCTTGTCAGTAAATTTCTTAGATAAAACTGACGCTAAAGCTTTAGCTCTAACTTTTTTGTTGATCTTCACTGAGTAATCCTTTTCTGAGCGTGGGCCGAAAGTAACACCTCCACCAGTCCAAATTGGAGAACGTCTTGAACCATGTCGAGCTCGACCGGTACCTTTTTGTCTCCATGGTTTTCTACCTCCACCACGAACTTCACTTCTGTCCTTAGTGTGAGCAGTACTGTTTCGTGCATTGGAATTCATTCCAATCACTACTTCGTGTACAAGGTCAGGGTTCCAAGCAACACCAAATACAGTCCCGGGTAGCTCTACGCTTCCAGTTTCTTTCCCTTCTTTCGAAAATACTTTTGCATTCATATATATGATATTACTTAGGCTTCTGAGACCTCTACTAATGTTCCTTTTCGACCTGGCACAGCTCCTGATACCACTAGGATATTCTCGTCTGCGTTAACCTGTAGGACCTTGAGTCCTTTTACGGTAATTTTGTCATTACCCATTCGGCCACCCATTCGGGTACCCTTTAGCACGTGACCAATTCCGGTTGCTCCAATTGACCCTGGCTCTCGCTCAGAGTGCTTTTGACCGTGAGTACGTCGTCCCCCAGCAAAATTGTGTCTCTTTACAACACCCTGGAAACCTTTTCCTTTTGAAACTGCTGAAACAACAATGTCGTCACCTGGAGTGAATACGGTCACATCAAATGATGTTCCCTTTTCTACCCCTTCTAGTCGAGCGTCTTCGCCAAAGCGAGGACGAAACTCTCTAGACATTGCTACTGCAGATCCGAAATGACCTTTTACCGCCTTACTCACTCGATGTTCCTTCTGAATTCCAGAAGCAATCTGCACTGCACCGTAACCATCAGTTTCAGCAGTTTTTACCTGCGAGACCATTGCTGGTGAAACTTTAAGAACTGTTGCAGCTCGACAAACACCTTCAGCGTCGAAGACTTGTGTCATTCCAGTTTTTGTTCCTACTATGAATTTCATTTCGTATGAACCTAATCTTATAAAGAAGCTTTATTAACATAAAATGTTAGACCCATACAACAAATCGCGTAGTTTGTACGCGAGCACAAGCTCGACGTAAAAACTACGCGATTTGTGCCCATTGGTCCGCAGATACACTGCGTACATAGGTCTTTAAAGCTGGTCGTAGTATACGGATTTATATAAAAATAGCAAGCAAAAACCGGCTCGCTTGCGTTTGCCGGTTAGATTTATCGAATTTAAATACCAATCGATAGTTGTGATAAATGTTTAAAGAACTTTAGCAGATAAGGGAGTGCGGCCTGCGACAGAATATACGTTACAAAGATAATTATTACAGTAACCAGTATTCCATCAACCAAACGTTCATTTTTAAACATTACTTTCTCCTCATTTTGATTTCTATCTAGATTACTGAAAGATAATTATTTAGCAAGCAATAATAAAAGCCGACTGGCTTTTGCTGTCGGCTTTTTATTTAAGACTCGTTTACATGCCAACTACTGGTGATATTTGCATAAATGCTAATACGCCAATGGTGGCTAAGCTTAAACACTGGACCATCCAGGAGTTTTCGCTTTGAAACGTCATCTTGTTATCTTCTAAGTTTTGCATAAAACAAACTTGAATTAAAAGAACTGGGGAAACTTTTTATGGTTTCCGAAAGAACAATTTCTAAACTTCGCTTCGCTTTTCTTTTGGTTACTTATAATTTTCTACCTTATTCCTTGAGGAGTCTGGTAGACAACAGAGAAAGGCGAACCCATAAATGGATTCGCCTCCTGTTGTTCTTATATAATGCCAGTTAAGAACTATTCCGCAAGCATCCAGTGGGGATAACTGTAGACAACAAAAAAGAACCCTTTCGGGTTCTTTTTTGTTTTGGCAAACAGATTATTTTGCCTAAATGAATTGTAGTCTGCGACGCACCAAGAATTAAACTTGAAGCATACCTAGATGTACGATGATTGTTTGATTCTGCCAGTGCGAAGAACTAAAGTGTTCATCTTGGCAAAAATCTTACATCATTTTCACATCGATGTTCACTCCTGATGGAAGTGAGAGGTTCGTTAGAGCCTCAACCACCTTTGGACTCGGATTGAGGATGTCGATCACACGCTTGTGTGTCCGCATTTCAAACTGTTCTCGCGCGTCCTTGTGCACGAAGGTTGAACGATTCACTGTGTACTTCTTAATTTCTGTCGGAAGTGGAATCGGGCCAACCACATTTGCGTCGAAACGCATTGCGGTATCAATAATCTGCTTAACAGATGTATCAAGAATTTTATGCTCGTAAGCACGCACTCTAATCCGTAGCTTATTTATTGAACCAGCTGCTTTTTCGCTTGATGTAGTTTCTGTAGCCATAATAATGTGTTAATTAGTTATGCTTACGCAACAATTTTTGTTACCACACCAGCACCTACTGTTTTACCGCCTTCTCGAATAGCGAAGTTGGTTTGTTCTTCCATAGCTACCGGAGCTACCAGCTTCACTTTGAATGTAGCTGTATCTCCTGGCATTACCATTTCTGTTCCTTCCGATAGGGTTACGTCACCAGTTACGTCTGTAGTTCGAACGTAGAACTGTGGCTTGTAACCTGTAAAGAATGGAGTATGACGTCCACCTTCATCCTTAGACAAAACGTATACCTCAGCTTCAAATTCAGTGTGAGGAGTTACAGAACCCTTCGCAGCTAGAACTTGTCCTCGGTGTACATCTTCCTTCTTGGTTCCTCGTAGAAGAATACCAGCATTGTCTCCAGCCTGAGCTTGATCCAATTGCTTGTTAAACATTTCTACACCAGTAACAGTTGTAGTAGTAGTGTCTTTCATTCCAACGATTTCAATTTCTTCACCTACCTTAACTACTCCTCGTTCTACTCGTCCAGTTACCACTGTACCTCGACCTTCAATTGAGAAAATGTCCTCAACTGGCATCAAGAATGGCTTGTCTAGATCTCGTTCTGGAGTTGGGAAGTATGAATCCATTGCATCAACCAATTCAATGATCTTTGCTTGGTAGTCAGCATCTCCTTCAAGCGCCTTAAGAGCTGAACCATGAATGATTGGAGCGTTTGCTCCATCAAATCCTCCAGAAGTAAGCATGTCTCGAAGTTCTTCTTCAACCAACATAAGCATTTCTTCATCATCTACCATGTCGCACTTGTTCAAGAAAACAAGCATTTGCGGCACACCAACTTGCTTGGCTAGAAGTACGTGCTCTCGGGTCTGAGGCATCGCACCATCTGTAGCGGCCACTACTAGCACAGCTCCGTCCATCTGAGCGGCACCGGTAATCATGTTCTTAATGTAGTCCGCGTGACCTGGTGCGTCGATGTGCGCGTAGTGTCGAGTTGGAGTTTCGTATTCAGAGTGTGAAAGCGAAATAGTAATTCCACGAGCTTTTTCTTCAGGAGCCTTATCAATTTCTCCTACATCTTTAACGTTTGCTGTATACCCTTCTCCCTTAGCTTTAAGGGTAGTAAGGATTGCCGCAGTCAAGGTAGTCTTTCCGTGGTCAACGTGACCAATTGTTCCTACATTGATGTGCGCCTTTGAGCGATCAAATGCATCTGCCATAAATACTATATTAGTACTAAATAATAATTTACCGCACACTGTTCGCTTAAGAAAAAGCTTTGGTCCAGGCTAGCAATCGAAACGGCGCGAGAACGCCGCGCTTCGGTTGCAAACCTAGCGTGTGAAAGAGCAGTTTATTTTCGCTCCACCCACAGGCAGAACCTGTGTGCAGTGGAGCTATACTACCAGAGTAGCTATGTTTTGCAAGGGGTCAGAATCATTAAAATTAAACAAAAAACTAGCCGGAGGGGCTAGTTTTTTGTTTAATTTAGATTTTGTTTTTCTTGAGTAATTAAGCTTCTTCTGCAACTCCTCTAGCTTTCTTTATCTCTTGAGCAACATTTGGTGGCACTACATCATAGTGATCAAATTCCATAGTCATTGATGCGCGTCCTTGAGTCATTGATCTAAGGGTATTAGTGTAGCCAAACATTTCTGAAAGCGGGATCTTGGCATTGACGATAGTCTTACCTCCAAGCTCCTCAGTAGCTTCAATTTGTCCACGTTTACTTGAGATATTTCCCTGAATATCACCCATGAATTCTTCTGGAGTTCGTACTTCTACCTTCATAACTGGCTCTAAAATAACTGCATTAGCTATATTAGCAGCCTTCTTGAAAGCGTTGATACCAGCAAGTTTGAAAGCAATTTCACTTGAGTCCACATCATGGAATGATCCGTCATATAGTTCGACTGAAACATCTTCCATTTTATACCCAGCGACGAACCCTCTTGTCATTGCTTCTTTACAACCCTTCATTACAGCTGGAATGTACTCTTGCGGGATGACTCCACCCTTGATGTTGTTGATGAATTCGAAGTGATCTTCTCTAGTTACGTTCTTGGCAATTTTTGCTTCAGGATCTTCAAGAGCTTCTAAAGGCTTGATTCTAATCTTCACGTGACCATACTGACCGCGTCCACCAGACTGTTTAACGTATTTCTCTTCTCCTTCAGCTTCTCGCTGAATAGTTTCTCGATACGCCACCTGTGGTTGTCCGATATTAGCTTCAACACCAAACTCGCGCTTCATTCTGTCTACCAAGATGTCCAGGTGTAACTCACCCATACCAGCGATAATTGTTTCCATCGTTTCTTCGTCAGTTGATACTACAAAAGTTGGGTCTTCGTCTGCCAATCGTTTCAGGGCTACGCCCATTTTTTCTTGGTCGTTCTTTGTTTTTGGCTCTACTCTAACTGCTACCACTGGCGCTGGAAAAGTAATTGTTTCCAAAAGTATTGGTGCGTCTAAATCACAAATAGTGTGAGAAGTTTTTACTTCCTTAATACCTACAGCTGCAGCAATTTCTCCAGCGTATACCTCATCAACTTCTTCACGTTTGTCCGCCATTAATCTTACAATTCGTCCGACTCTTTCTTTCTGTCCGGTTGAGGAATTGAGAATATATGAGCCTGACTTTATTACTCCAGAGTAAACTCGAAAGAAGGCTAACTGCCCCACAAACTTATCGTCTTGAAGTTTAAATACAAGAGCACTGAAGGGCTCTTCATCAGAAGCTTTTCGAGTAATTTCTTTTTCCTCATCTTGAGGATCCACTCCCTCAATATCAGGAAGATCTAGCGGTGAAGGAAGGTAGTCCACCACTGCGTCTAGTACCAATTGTACGCCGATATTCTGCAGGGCAGTACCAGTCATGATTGGAAAAATTTCATTGGCAAGAACCGCTTTTCGCAGTGTTGCTTTTAGCTGTTCTAGAGTGGGCTCTTCACCAGCTAAGTAAGCTTCCATTAAAGCATCATCGTGCTCAACCACTCTTTCAATCAACTCAGCCCGACGTTTTTCTGCTTCAGCCTTGAACTCTTCAGGAATTTCTTCTTCCGTGACCTCCATTCCCATCTCACCAGCAAAAGTATAAGATTTCATAGTAATGAGGTCGACCACTCCTTTCATTTCATTTTCAGCTCCCATTGGGATTTGAATTCGACATGCTTTTTTGGAAAGACGATCCTCAATAGACTTAACTGAAGCATCAAAATCAGCTCCCAATTTGTCCATTTTGTTAACGAAACAAATCCTTGGTACTTCCGCTTCGTCAGCGTAACCCCAGTTAGTTTCAGTTTGTGGCTCAACTCCGGCGGCTCCGTCAAACACTACTACAGCACCATCGAGCACACGCATTGAGCGCTTTACTTCCGCAGTAAAATCTATGTGCCCAGGAGTGTCAATAATATTAAAGGTAAACATCTTATCCTTATCTGTTCGATCTTCTTCTAGAGTTTTTGACCAACTACAAGAAATCGCAGCCGCAGTAATAGTAATACCGCGCTCACGCTCTTGCTCCATCCAGTCAGTAACAGTTGCCCCATCGTGAACTTCGCCAATTTTGTGACTCATCCCAGTATAGAAAAGAATTCTTTCTGAGGTGGTTGTCTTACCCGCATCTACGTGAGCGACGATACCGAAGTTACGTAGTTTTTTGAGTGGAAATGCTCGTGCCATAAAATAATAATTAACTTATATACGTATAAAATTTTTACCTTCCTAGTGAGACTTAAGAAATCCTTTAGCTTCAATAGAAAATTGCCCAGAGGCAAGATGGCGATACTATACGTCAAAGATTACAAAACAGCAACTGTTTTTTTGTCTAGATTTTTATAAATTATTGACTTTTTAACCACAAGTAATAGGATTAATTTGGTCGCCGTGTTCTACGGCGAGTTCTTCAAACGAGGGGTGATTTTAATGCGAGCAACAGCACTCACAGATGTAGCCGGAAATTCTTTAGTGGGCGAAGTATCGCTGATTGATCTTAAAGCTGGAGGGTTACCAGCTGGCAAACACCGACGACAAGATGTCTGGTCGGTCAAACTTAACGAAAGAAAGGTTTGCACTCTAGGTAGCTTACACAACCATCCATACTTTGACCTTTTGGCAAACAAACTCTCTCGACAAGGCGTTCCGTTAAATACGGTGGTGGTCTGCGGTCGAAAGATTGGGGGAAAGCTACGAATGATTCGTTGTGAGGGTACAGAATACCGGGAGTATTTAAACAAAATATACACAAGAAAAATAAAACGATAACTTAGCCCGAACTAAGAACGGAGCCTCGAGCTCCGTTTTTTATTACCATCCTAATTTCTTCATTGCATCGAAGACTCGTATAAAACCAGCAATATTAGCACCGTTTACATAGTCCACAAAACCTTCATCATTTTTCCCGTACTTTACACACTGATTATGAATCTTGTCCATAATCCTTTTCAACTCCATCTCTACTCCATCGCAAGTCCAGGCGTAATGAGCAGCATTTTGGGCCATTTCTATACCAGACACAGTTACCCCACCAGCATTAGCCGCTTTGCCGGGAGCATAGATGATTTTATTATTACGCACCACTGTTGTCGCCAAATCAGTTAGTGGCATGTTTGCTCCTTCAACTATAAACTTAGCGTGTTTGACCATTTCTTTAGCATCATCCTCATCTACTTCATTTTGTGTAGCACACGGAAAATATGCCTCGGCTGGTACCGCTTTCCAAGGCTTTCCTTCTAGATAGTCAGCTCCAGCAATAGCTATTTGCGCAAGCGCTTTATTTTTACCCCTTTCAAAAACTATTGTTTCTATATCTTTTTGGGTCAGACCATCTTTTTTAATCAAATAACCACTACGGTCTGACAAAGTCATTACTTTTACACCATAATCAATCAGTTTTTTTGCAGTATACTCCGCAACATTACCTGACCCAGAAATTACCGCAGACAGTCCCTTTAATTCAATATTATTCGCCTTGGTCAATGACTCTGTAAAATAAAACACCCCGTGTCCAGTGGCTTCTGTGCGGTGGCAAGACCCTCCAAAAAGTTCATCTTTCCCAGTCAAGACGCCTTCACTTCTATTAGAAATTTCTTTGTACATACCATACATGTAGCCTATCTCTCTGGCTCCAACTCCAATGTCTCCTGCCGGAACATCCGTTTTCGGTCCTATGTGTTTATGTAGCTCTAACATAAAAGATCTACAAAATGACCTGATTTCATTCTCCGACTTTCCTTTAGGATTGAAATCACTACCACCTTTACCTCCACCAAGTGACAACCCCGTTAAAGAGTTCTTGAATATTTGCTCGAAACCTAAAAACTTTAGCACGTCTTCATTAACAGACGGATCAAATCTAAGTCCTCCTTTATAAGGACCTATCGCTGAATTAAACTGAACTCTAAAACCTCGGTTAACCTGCTTATTTCCTTCATCATCTACCCACAACACTTTAAAAGAAATGGTTCTTTCTGGCTCAACCATTCGCTCAATTAGTGAATAATCTGCTGACGATAGATTCTTATCTTTAAGGTATGTATTTAGACTTTCAAAGACTTCTTTTACCGATTGTAAAAAAGTTTTTTGGTGCGGATAACGACTGCTGACTTCTTGGTAAATGTTTTGTAATTCTGTATTCATATTTATCTAATAGTATATTCCTAATGTAGCCAATTGTTAACTAGTGACTTAACGAAAGGTATTTTGACCAAACTCGTATGTAAAGTAGACCTTACACTAGATTAAAAAACTCATTTAAGATAGTTTGAAACTAAGTATGAAAAAAATATTTTATAGTTTTGATAACATTAGTGCTAGTAATTATTAGCTTCTTTGTTTTTAGCAATAATAAACAAGATTCGAAAAAATTTAATTATTCATGAAAGCAAAACTTAAAGAAGTCTTAAAAATTAGTAGCGCTCCAGTTGTATTAGCATCGCTCTGCTGTTTGTCACCGATTATATTAGTGCTCATTGGTGTGTCTACTGTTAGCTTTGCCTCGTCACTAGCTGATACTTTTTACGGCGACTACAAATGGCTTTTTAGAGGCGTTGGTCTTATCGCTCTCTTGGGTTCTCTGTATTTTTACCTAACCAGAAGTAAGGGTATATGCACTATTGATGAAGCGAAGCGAAGACGAAATGAAATCATAAACTACATAGCCCTCACCTTAATTGCAGGAATAATCGGATATATCTTTTTCTTGTACGTAGTTGTACATTACGCCGGAGTTTGGTTAAACCTTTGGTAAATCAACCACGCTACACACTATGAGATAGCTTAAACAAAAAACCCGAGGGTTGCCTCGGGTTTTGGTTATTTCTTATCTTTGTCTTTCTTAGGTTTCTTCTTTTCCTTCTTTCGATCTTGTCCTTTAGCCATATTATTTTTTTTAAAAGCAATAAGTTCTTCTTTCTGTTTCCTGGTAAACTGTTTAATTTCATACTCACGCTTCATGGCGGAGCTTTTATCTTTTAGTTCTTCATTATAGTAAAGTATAACTGGTCTTCGTCCCCGGGTATACTTAGCTCCTGTGGTTTTAGCAGACTTAGTATCTCCTTCTCCATTATGGACTTTTAATCTATTCTTTAAATTAGTGGTGTAACCAGTATAAAAAGTATCGTCACTACACTTAAGTACATAGACGAAAAATGACATGGCTAATCTTTTTTCTCATTCTTGAGACCCCATTGCCATTTAGGTGGCTCCCCTTTTAAGTAGACAATAAATAAAAATAAAGCCGTAATGATAGAAAATTCTATTAATAAAGTACTTACGTTGTTTTCTGTAAATCCAATATATAAAATTGAAAAGAAATACAGGGCCAACAGAGACCATCCCTCTTTAGTAGCAGGAGTCCATCCCCAACCATAAAGTTTACGTTTAAACCAATAGCCTTTTGGATTATCTTTTAAATAATTGACGTAGTTTTTTAAAATACTCATAGATAGAATTATGTACCTTTAATAGATTCAAGTAAAGATATATAAGTATATTAGGCTGGGTAATTTATATTATTTTTTAAACTTCTTAAGTTTTTGCAAATCTAATACTTGATCAATTTTTATTTTTTCAACAAATTCAGGTACGTGAGAAACCAAAATCATGGCTCCTTTGTATTCATTTAGAGCCTCAGCTATGACTGGAATATGGCGGAAATTGATATGGTTTGTTGGTTCGTCAAGAATTAAAAGTCCTGGTTCCTCCATTTTTAATTTACAAAAAGCTACCAGCCCTTTTTGTCCTTCTGAGAGATCCCCCACTCGAGTACGCATAACATCACCAAATAACAAGAAGCCGGCGGCGGCTGAGCGCATGTCTTCCTCAAGCTTAAGTTTCATTGAGTCCATTAGAGTTTCATAAACTGTTTTGTCAAAATCTAAATTAGAGAAATCTTGTCGATAGTATCCGATTTTTA
>Ga0136604_1000372_pt1 | contig 23039 bp, 19 predicted proteins | sample AntRauFillE10628_FD_104928 | JGI IMG/M metagenome (GOLD analysis project Ga0136604, IMG submission 104928) | Saline lake microbial communities from Rauer Islands, Antarctica - Metagenome Filla E10 #628 | ecosystem: Environmental > Aquatic > Non-marine Saline and Alkaline > Saline | place...
CTTTATCTTCGAGCTAACAAATTAAAAAATATGCATAGGTCAAAGTTTTTTGCACTTTTAGCAATTGTCTTTTTTTCTTCAAATGTGTTTGCCCAAACCTATACGGTAAGTGATCAATCTACTGCAGTCGTTATAGGAACTTCTACACTACACGATTGGGAAAGCGATGTTGAAGAAATAAATGGAGAGGCGAATATTGAAACTTCATCGGGGCAATTACAGGATATCCCAAAGATGAATCTCCAGTTTACAGTGGAGTCGATTAAAAGTGGTAAATCAAGAATGGATCGCATCACTTATGAAGCCTTAAAATCAGAGGAACACCCTCAAATCACTTATAAAATTCTAGATGTAGTCAGCATAAATGGTAATCGGGTAACCGCCTCAGGAAATCTGAGCATTGCCGGATATAAAAAAGAAGTAATGGTTAAGGGTATGCTGATGAATGGAGGAAATGAAATTCAAATCAAAGGAAATCATATGATTGATATGACAGAATTTCAAATAGACCCGCCTACTGCCATGTTGGGTGCCATCAAAGTTGGAAAAGACGTCGAATTCAAGTTCGATATCACATTAATAAAAAAATAAATAAACCACAATTGTTATGAAAAATTTCAAACTCATTTTCACCGCATTTTTCGGTCTGTTTTTCTTTGCTGTGCACGGACAGCACAACCTACAGCCCGATCTGCAAAATTTCAGACAGCCGGGTTATGATGGCTTAAATGTATTTGAAGCTCCTAAGTTGGATAGTCCTGCTTTTGAAGGGTTGAAAATACGACTCGGTGCAGACTTTGCGATGCAGTTTCAAGGCTTAAGTCACTCAACAGGTAGTTCTACAGATACAATGGCTTCCATTGGAAACAACTTCAACCTACCAACAGCTAATTTAAATCTGGACGTACAGATGGCGAAGGGTGTTCGATTACACATGAGAACCTACTTATCATCTCGCCACCACCCGGAAGCGTGGGTGAAAGGTGGACACCTTCAGATTGACCGCTTGGATTTCATTAAAAGTAACTTTTTAGATAACCTCATGGATTACGTAACTGTGAGAGTAGGTTTGGATGAGATCAATTATGGAGATGCTCATTTTAGAAGAACGGATAATGCCAATGCCATTTATAACCCATTTGTAGGAAATTACATCATAGATGGTTTCACTACTGAGGCATTTGGTGAGGTTTACTTTAGATCAAATGGTTTTTTGGCAATGGTTGCTATTTCTAATGGGAAACTAAACCAATCAGTTGTTAAGTCTTCAGACGATGAGGATGCTGGTCCATCTTTCTATGGGAAATTGGGATATGATCAGCAGCTCAATGATGACTTCCGGTTTAGAATTACGGGTAGTTTTTACAACAATTCAAATGATCTTGCCAACTTTCTATACAATGGAGACCGAGCCTCCAGTAGATATTATAATGTCATGAATACTACTACGGGAAGTTCTGGAGATTGGAGTGGACGGAATACCTTCACTATCCCTCAAGTCACTTCCATTATGATCAATCCATTCATTAAGTATAAGGGCTTAGAGTTTTTCGGCCTGTATGAAAATATCAGTGGTCAGAGCTTCGGTGGCGGAGACGTTGGCTATAATCAAATTGCAGGGGAATTACTTTACCGTTTTGGTTCCTCTGAGCAGCTCTATTTGGGTGGTCGATACAATACGGTCACGGGAACTGACGGGAATTCAGGAAGAGATATCAACCGTCTGAATGTCGGTGGAGGATGGTTTATCACCAATAATATTCTCGCAAAGGTTGAATATGTAGATCAAAACTATACAGGAGATGGCTGGACTGGTCAATACCAGGACGGGAACTTCAATGGATTTGTTCTTGAAGCTGTTATTTCGTTCTAATTTAAATTTGATTGGAGGAGCCCAAGTCGGCTCCTCCTTTATTACCATGAAATATACCCAACATATCATTTCTGTTTTATTCAGTACGTTTATTTTTCTAAACGGTCTGTCCCCTATTGCTTATTCAGATCACTCAGCAAGGGACCTGCTGATCACTTTCGCTGAAGACTCTCAGCTTCAAATTATCGGAAAAACCAATCTTGGCAAATTTTCCTGTCACTGCAATCAATGGGGTCAGGTTAAACATAACGAATTCGTAGGAAGCGTGCGAGACAATAAAATCTATTTTGATCACGCATCATTAGAAATTCCTGTTGAAGCACTAGGATGTCAGAACAGAATGATGACCTCAGAATTGCATGAACTTCTATGCAACGAGAGCGATGAAGGAAATATAAAAGTCACCTTCCAGGAAGCGCAATGGTACCTCAATTCATTATGGTCAGAAAAGATGAAAGTTAATGAGCCCATTGGTTATTTTCATGTCTTACTGACTATAGGAGGCATTACAAAAGACTCAAATGTAGAGATCTTTTCTTCTAATGAGCAATCGGACAATAAAACCCTTTCTACAAGAGGTAAAATAGAGCTACAACTCAGTGAATTCAATATTGAACCGCCCACGAAAATGATGGGGTTGGTGAAGGTCAATAATTCATTAGACATAGACCTGGATCTTCACTTTACCTGGTCTGAATTGTAACATTTCCAGTAGCTTCTAAAGCCATTCTTTTCTGTAAGCAAGAAATTGATGCCGGGCTATAGCCTAATAGCCCCAAGTACTTATTTCCAGTATATCCGAATCTCACAATAGCTGGCCATCCAATTCCTTGTGGATATTTTACAAACTTCCTTTAGGACAGCTGACAAAAAGCTCATCGCCATTCAGTACGATATGTCTGATTTCACGGAATTCAGCTCTGGAGTCAGCTTCACTTGATATATAACTGCCTCCGATGAGAAATACAATCTCGCATGTTTAGAGTCGATGGGATAGCGCTAAATATTATGCTATCGGCACGTGATATTTGGCGGATAGAAGCATCAAAAAAAGGCCGGCCGCAGGTCGGCCCGCATAAGCGCTGGTAGGGGCCGCGAACCTATGGAGAGCGGGTCGCCGCCCGGGCCTTGACCGGGTAGGGGACGGCACCCCCGGACATAGCGACCGCCGGCCGCAGGTCTACTTTTTCTCATGGTCTGGCAGAGACGTCATTTTTAAAATTTCCCGTATATTAGGAGAATAGAAGCGGCCGGGGGATATGCCCGTCTAAAAAATAATTAAATATAAAAAGAAGGCTACATGGTGTTTAATAAATCACTTTTCGCGAAATACTTTTTGTTCTTGTCCCTGGCCCTTTTTTATCAAACGACAAGTGCACAGGATCGACTGACCGGAGAACCTTTTGCTACGCGCAGTGAGGTCATCGCACAGAATGGAATGGCGGCAACGAGCCAGCCTTTAGCGACGCAGGTGGCACTCGACATTCTCAAAAAGGGCGGGCACGCTGTGGATGCCGCCATCGCTGCCAATGCTACCCTTGGGCTGATGGAACCTACGGGTAATGGAATGGGAGGGGATCTGTTTGCGATTGTATGGGATGCAGAAGAAGAGAAATTGTACGGACTCAATGCCAGTGGACGATCGCCCTACAATCTTTCTTTGAGCTATTTTACAGATAACAATTACAAGAAAATTCCCGCGCTGGGGCCCTTGCCAGTCAGTGTGCCGGGCTGTGTAGATGGATGGCAAGAACTGCATGATCGCTGGGGACAACTGAAGATGGAGCAGGTCCTCCAACCAGCCATCGACTATGCGACAAAAGGCTTCCCCGTCTCTGAGCTGATCGCTTACTATTGGGGACGCAATGCGGAGGTCCTGAAGGAATTCCCCCATTTTGCCGCGACCTTCATGCCTGATGGGGCAGCTCCTCAGAAGGGAGAGATTTTTAGCAATCCCCGCCTGGCCTACACCCTAAAAAAAGTAGCTCAGGGAGGCCGGGATAGTTTCTATTTTGGAACCGTCGCCCAGCGTATAGTGGAGGCTGTGCAGTCTCAAGGTGGTTTTCTATCAGAACGCGATTTGGCTGATCATCGCTCGGAATGGGTGGAGCCCCTATCGACAAATTACCGCGGCTACGATGTCTGGGAGCTGCCCCCGAATGGGCAAGGTACGGCTGTGCTTCAAATGCTAAATATCCTTGAAGGGTACGACATTGCGGGCATGGGTTTTGCGTCGGCAGACTACATCCACCACCTCGTGGAAGCCAAAAAACTCGCCTTTGAAGATCGGGCGCAGTTCTATGCCGATCCCGATTTTTTTGACAGTCCCATAAATGAGTTAATTAGTAAGGGGTATGCAGCTGAGCGACGTGCCCTCATTGACAGTGATCGCGCCGCCCGTGCCTATCCGGCCGGAGAATTGGAGCAGGGCAATACTATCTATCTTACGACCGCTGATGCCGATGGAAATATGGTTTCCCTCATACAGAGCAATTACCGGGGAATGGGCTCCGGAGTTACTCCGGAAGGACTGGGGTTCGTACTGCAGGATCGCGGAGAGCTGTTTTCTCTGGAAAAAGGGCACGCCAATGTCTATGCACCGCATAAGCGGCCCTTTCACACCATCATTCCGGCCTTTATTACGAAAGATGGAAAGCCTTTGATCAGCTTTGGACTCATGGGCGGTGCCATGCAGCCGCAGGGACACACCCAAATCGTCTGCAATCTCATTGACTTTGAGATGAACTTACAAGAAGCCGGGGATGCCCCTCGCATTCGGCACAGCGGGTCTAGTCAACCGACGGGCAACGTCATGAGGTCTGGTGGTCGTCTTTATCTGGAATCGGGATTTTCTCCCCAGGTCCTGCGCGAGCTCACGGCCAAAGGCCACGATATTCGGTTTACCCGAGGCGGCTACGGTGGGTACCAGGCCATCTATTGGGAAAGGGATCAACAGGTGTATTACGGTGCCTCGGAGTCTCGAAAGGACGGGCAGGCTGCGGGCTATTAGACTAAAAAGTGAGCACGCATAAACCATCATAAAGTGGTGGTGCCTTTTATGCCATTTTGTCCCTATTTTGGTGAGTATAGACGGAGTGGCTCTCCGGGAGGAGTCTTCGATTTCTCATTTAAACCTCCCATTCATCCAGCGATGAATACTTCCGTAGAGGGTTGTCATCAAACGAAACTGAGACAATCCGCAATTCACGAAGGCAAAAGAATTCATCCACCACAATCAATCCACGATATTAGAAATCTGCTGATCAACGGCTTCATCCATTGCCTCAATAATACAGAAGATTCGAAAACCCTCACATCTATAAAGTAGGAGTGTTTAACCAATTGTTTCAACTAAAAAAGAACTCTTAAATAAAAACAGATGATAAATTAGAAAAGCATTTAGGCCTTCAGAGGGATGCTTTTACAGAAGGCGCCCTCGAGGCAGAAGGCGGAGACGAAGTCGTTCCCATGATTCATCAACTCGCGCCCAAATTTGATCTCGTGGTTGCATCTCGGGATTGGCATCCAGAAGACACGGTGCATTTTGAAAAGTGGCCCGCGCACTGCGTCAAGGAAACGGAAGGCGCAGAGTTCCATCCCGCACTAAAACAGGAAGTCATCGACCAATTCCTCGTCAAGGGCACAGAAAATAAAGACGATGGCTACTCTGCTTTTGAAGCAACCAATTTGAATCTTGCTGAATTTTTGAAAAAAAAGGAAGTAGAAACGCTCTACATCGCAGGACTCACTACTGATTACTGCGTCAAATTCACCGCTATCGATGCCGCAAAAAATGGATTCGATACCCGCGTGATCATCGATGCGACACGGGCAGTTGAAGCCGAATCCGGCGACAAGGACAAAGCCATAGCTGAAATGAGAGCAGCGGGATGCCAAATCACCGCTATTGATGAAGTAAAGTCAATACTATAGTAACTGAATCCAAGTTGAGGAGTCGGGCAGCTCCAACTAAATTGAATGGGGCTATTCATTAAGCTGACTCCTTTCGTCCTCAGAATTTGCCAGAGTTTCCGTACTTTTATCTTCACCTATGAAAAAGGCGAAGAAGTACCTCCCTATTGTCCTGTTGCTCTGTTTTGTCGTCGTAGCCTACTGGCCACTATCGACGGTGCAGAATTGCATGAAGTTCGACATACTAGATCAGTATTTCCAATATCGGCACTTCCTGAGCGATAGCCTGTCCAACGGAATTTGGCCCCTTTGGCTCCCCTGGCAATACTACGGCTTCCCCTATTTCGCCGACCCACAAGGTGCTGCCTGGTACAGCCCCAGCTGGATTATCGCTGCCTTTCGCCCCTACGATTTGTACAGTCTGTATTTCGAATGGCTTGCGCATGTTTTTTGGGGTGGTTTGGGCTTTTTCTTCCTTTTGCGAAAATTGGGTATTTCCATCCTGGCGGCCCTTACCATGGCCATTCTCTTTGAATGCAATGGCATTTTCCTCGGAAATGCCCAGCATTTCACCTATGTAATATCAATGGCCTGGTTGCCTTGGGTGTTTTTGAGCTTTTACCAGATTATTTTCAGGCCTCAACTCAAGTGGAGTATTGCCGGTGGTGTTATTTTGCATTTTTTCCTCACCGGCGGCTATCCAGCCTTCTTTTTCATCATAATATACGCACTTGCTGCTCTTGTAACACTCCAGGTCATTCGGCACATCAGGAAAGGCCATAAAGAAAAATTAAAACGTCTCGGCATCCATCTCTTCTTTGCCGGAAGTATTTTTCTTTTGCTCAGTGTAGGATACCTTTATTCCATTTTTGAAGCCCAGGGCTTAATGCTTCGTAGCAGCGCAATTGCCATGGAAGACATCCTTTTTGGTCCCTATCCACCCAAAGCACTCATTTCCTCCATCCTGCCCATGACCGTTACGGGTCATCAAGCCTTTTGGGGTGCCGATATTTCAATGATTCAGGGCTTTATTGGCCTTTTACCCTTTTTCTTCCTTCCATTGGCATTTATGGATGCTCGTTATCGCAGGGTCAAAATTGGAATTGCCCTTGCCGGAGGACTTAGTCTCCTGGCTGCCTTTGGAGACGCCACCTTTGTTCGCGAAGGGCTCAGTCACTTGCCCTTACTCGACCGCTTTCGCTTTCCCTCCATCTTTAGAGCTTTTTGGATGCTCAGTGTCCTCATACTAGGAGCCTGGGGGTTTGATGCGCTTTCTACCCTTCGCAAAACAATCCGATGGCGAGGTATTGGACTCTCTCTGCTCGGCCTTGCCATTATTTTGATGATATTCGGTCGTTGGCTACCCGAATCATCCTCAGAAGCCGGTGACTTTCCATGGCAGGGGCTTCTTTTTCAGTCCGAGCTGCTCCGACCTTTTATTGAAAGCGGTTCACCCTTCGAGAAATTTTTCCCCGGACTCATTTTATTGCTAAGTTTTCTCTTTCTCTACTTGACTGCGCTGTTCACCAAACCTTCCCTGCGACCCTATGCTCTACTTACGATAGCCGCTATCGAAGGGTTTTGCGCCGTTCAACTCACTCACACCATGACCATCACTCACCCCCGGCCCGCCACAGCATATCAAGCCGCCCTCAAAGAGATGCCCGAGGGCTATCCCATCCCCGACGAAACTCCCGTTCACGACAACCGCCCTGCCGACCCCAGATTTCTGCCCTCCTGGTACAACAACAATATATTTACCAAAACCGTATCTCCCAACGGCCTCAACCCTTTCAAACTGCGGGCAATGAGCGACATGGAAAAGCAAGATTGTTATCAGCGGGCCCTTCCCTCTCCCGTCGTCTTTTTCACTGATTCATCGGCACAGGGAAGTCACTACCATTTCCAGGAATGGCAGCCCGGGCACTTCACTCTTGACGTAAAAATCTCCCGGCCCGACACCCTCGTTGTCCAGCAAAGCTACTATCCCGGTTGGTTTGCCACCAGAAATGACTCTCCGGCCAACATTACCCCCTGGTGCGGCCATTTACTCAGCCTACCCGTCCCCTCCGGTGAGAGCCAAATCACTTTCACCTTTCAGCGCGCCGACATCAAAGTCCTGTGGATCTGGCAAGGCTTTTTGACTCTTTTCTGCTCGCTATTCTTTATATTTCCCTTCTTCAGAGAGCTGAACAAATGAAATGCCCTTTTTCCACTTTAGCATTCAGGCAATAAGTATGGCTGGGAAAAGGGCGCTTAGTTCTATGAAACGAGAAGAACTTTCTCCAAGTCAAGCAGTGAAGAGAGTGACACTCCCATATAAAGCCGTCATGGCAACTATAATAGCAGCTAAACCAAGCGACCAATTTCAAAAAAAATCACTATATTCGATAAATCATGATTACAACCCCAGGAGAAATAATATCCAGAGAACCAAAAAAGAAAATCCTCATTTACACTTTGGGATACTTTGGCTTTGTGTTTATTTCATTTTCCCTCTTCTTGTCCCTCAAAAACGGCCTTTCCGCAGAAGGCCTTGGGGATACCTTCGAGTTTAGTTTTCTCATGGCCTTTTTTATGGCCCCGTACCTGGCCTATTTAGAATTGAAGAAGGAGGGAAAGCAACAAAAAACACCATGAACTTCGACTATCTCCTTTCAGATGAAAAAATGGAGATGGCAAATGACTAACTTTAATTATGCGCAATCAACTCACCTTTCCTCATCGTATTTCTTTTTTCAGTTCGCTGGTCGTCCTATTCTTCTCCTGTCCATTGATTTCCGGTCAATCCATGACCGATGACAGTTCGCATTTTCATCGCACGGTAGAAGTATATAATTCTGAGGATTCAGTGAAACTAGTAGGAACGCTGTCTTGCCCTGATTCTACCGGTTCATTTCCTCTCGCAGTATTCATTTCGGGATCGGGACCACAGGATAGATATTCATCTATTGGGAAACATCGGCCATTCCTGTTGATTTCTCAAAGATTAAACGCAATAGGTATCGCCACAATAAGCTTTGATGACAGAGGAACAGGGCAATCCACTGGAAGTATATTCTCAAGTGGTATGCAGAAAGAATTAAAGGACCACCAACTCATCATTCATGCCATCCCTGACATTGAAACTAAACACAATATCCACTTTACTAAAATTGGCCTAATAGGTCACAGTTTAGGCGGGATTGTTGCTCTAGAATTATCTGAAAATAATCCAATCGATTTCTCAATTCTCCTGGCCACTCCGTTCGAAAAAGGTAGTGAGTTAATGATAAAACAAAAGAGAAATATAGAAAGCTTCTATCAAGAGTTGAGCAGGCAGGAAAAAGAGATGAGTGTTAGGAATATGAAAAGACTCTATGAGTTTGTCAATGAGAATAAGGACGATAAATCTTTGGATAGTTTATTATTTGAAGAAATCAATAAAATTGATACCGGCGATCACTATACCACCCAATTCATCAATGGACTCGTGCATCAGATGACCCAAACCTCTCTTTTTGATATCATTACCCATGATCCTACAGAAGCTGGATATGATTTCACCTCTCCCACCTTATTTATGTATGGAAGCAAGGATATCCAGGTGCCTCCAGCGGGGAGTATAATAAATCTGGATCGAATCAGTCAGGATACCATTCCACAAGTAGAATATGTATTACTCAGCGGATTGAATCACTTGTTACAGAGGTGTGAAAATGGACATCCATTGGATTACTTTATGATCGATGAACCCATCAATGAAATGGCAATTCTAGTGATGATTGAATGGCTTAAACTCAAGGGCTAGGCTTTGCAAATAAAAACAAGAATATTTAGGGTATAATCGGCTTCCAGTTCAAGGACAGATTGTAACTCTTTCTGTTAAAAAAAATGCTTACAAGAAAAAATTCTTATTCCATATAGATCACATATCCTCGTCTTAGTACTTTTACCGCGCCCTGTCTACTCCTCCCCACTGAGCAAATGATGATCGCTCAGCTCAAACCAGGCGTCGATGAGGTGCTGACAGGCATAAATAAACGATCGGTTGACAATGATGGCTGTGGAAATATCTACGTCAGTCAGGGAAGGGCCTCCTTTAAGGACACCGGAAACTGAACGAATGAAGGAATTATCGTTTTGCTTGACAGCTGCCATCAAACGCTCATAGGTTGCAATGGAGGATGAAGGGTCTTCTTGGCCCAATACTCGCGCCAGTTGCATACTCAAATCGACAAATCGGCGCCGAAATTCTGAATAAGCCTGTCGAAGAAAACGACTGTCGGATTGTTGAAAATCATCAAAATTATGACGAATATCTTTGAATATTTTTGCGGAGTGCAATAAAAGTCTAGCCCCATGCAAGTATTGGCTCAAGCGAGCGGACTCTGCTTCTGTTGTTTCGTGAGTCTGCACCTCAGCAGTAAATTTGAATATCTGAGCTTGTAGTAATTTCAGTCGTTCGTATTGTTGAGATTGAGTCCTTCGGGTCTTCCTTCCTTCCTCTGTAGTATCCGGCCAAATTAGGGTTTGATCAATATTGAGAATCTGGAGATTATGTCGCATCGTCAATTCCAAATAGTGAGTCATTTCCTTTTCAACAGCAGTAATAGCGGGCTCGACTACCTCGGATGTCGTATGAATTAAATACCGGCTGACGGTATTTTTAGGGTCCGGTACCCAGTAAATGAGAAATCGAGCAAGGAGGCCGATGAAAGGGAAAAACAATAGGATACCCATTACATTAAAAAGGGTGTGAAAGAGCGCCAGTGCCAAAACGGGTTCTTGATCTACTGGCAGCAGGGCATTTACTGCTCCTGTTAGCAGGGGGAGGGCGAGTAAGGCAATGATTCCCGTCACATTATTAAAAATAAAGTGACTGAGAGCTACCCTCAACTTGATTTTTCCACCGCCAAGGGCGCCCAATAATATGGTGATGGTGGTCCCAATATTTGACCCGATGACCATCACAGCACCCATATCAAAAGTGATAATATTGGAGTATAAAGCGGTGAGAACTACAGCAAGGGTGGCCGAACTGGATTGCATCAAAGCGGTCAGCAGAATACCTAGCAACAGAAAAAACCAAAGGCCCATATCGACATAGTCTACGATATCCACCTGCTCAGCCATCATCTCGATACTCCCTTTCATGTGATCCAGGCCGAGAAAAAGAAAACCAAAACCCAATAACAACTTACTGAAATTGGCATATTTCTCAGATTGGCCTGAAAAAATCATACCGAGCCCTCCTACCCCTAATAAGGGCATAGCAATACTCTCAATCTCGACCTTAAATCCCACGCTGGCGACGATCCAGGCCGTTACCGTCGTACCCAAATTGGATCCGAGGATGACTCCAATAGCATTTGGCATACTCATCAGTCCTGCCCCTACAAAGGCCAGAAGCATAAGCGAAACAGCAGAACTACTCTGCAAAATAGCTGTAGATAAGGTTCCGGTCATCAAAGCCCGCCAACGACTCCCTGTATATCGACGAATCCATGCCTTAAATGCACGACCCGATAGCTTGCGGATGGATTCCTCCATCAAGTACATTGCAAAGAGGAATATCCCCAGTCCCGCTAAAAAACGCCATATGTCTAATTCACCCATCCTTTAAATCTACACAATTGCTCCTGTTCTGCAAAGATATTCTCCTTTTTCCAGCGTTTGTTTTTATTTAGATTGAGCCCAATTTGAATTTTGAGTGACCCATATCACTGATGAAATATAAACTCCTTATTAACTTTAAAGCATGAAAAAATCGATCGTCCTTCTTTTTGTTATTCTAGCAGCCATTCAGCCCGTTCTCTTGGGGCAAACGGCTTTTTCTTATGATCTAGAACTGAAACCCGTAACCATCCCAGACTTACCAGGCCTTCATTCCTATGCCCATGCGCAGCACGAGGGGCAATACCTCATCGTTGGAGGGCGACTGGATGGTTTGCACGCAAGGCAACCGTTTCGCTCTTTTCCAGCAAATCAAAATAATACAGATATCTATGTGGTGACGCCAAAAACGAAAACCGTTTCTAAAGTTTCTATCCTCAACTCATCTCCGAATATAGCCGAGCAGTTGCAGTCGACAAATATGAATTATTATCAGGATGAAGAGATTCTATACATCGTTGGCGGCTACGGATATTCAGAGCAAGAGGGAGACCACATCACCTTTCCCTTTCTAGCGGCCATTCAGGTCCCTCAAATCATTGAAGCCATAGAGCAAAATCGAGACATTGCTCCTTATATTCAGCAAATCGAACATCAGCAGATGGCAGTAACGGGAGGACATTTAGGGAAATTGGAAGATACTTTTTACCTTATTGGCGGACATCGCTTTGACGGACGGTATAACCCGATGAATATGCCTTCCTTCGTGCAAGAGTACACAGATGCTATTCGCCGTTTTGAGATGGAATGGAGCCCTGAGCAGCTTCAACTCAATGTAATCAATGAAGTCAAAGACCCCATTCATCTTCACAGAAGAGATTACAATCTATTGAACCGCCTGCTTCCCGATGGGGAGCGCGCCTTTGTCATTTCTTCCGGGGTGTTTCAGAGACAGGTTGACTTGCCATTTTTGTATCCCGTAGAAATCTATTCTGACGACTACTTCCCCCGTACCGATTTTAACCAATATCTAAGCAATTATCACAGCGCAAATGTCGCACTTTACGATTCTGCCACTCAACACATGGAATATCTTTTTTTTGGCGGCATGGCTCAATATTACTATGAAGATGGGGTGATGGTAGAGGACGATCAGGTTCCTTTCGTAAACACCATTAGCCGCATATCACTGAGCCCACAAGGTGATTTTACAGAATATGTGCTCGACCAAAAAATGCCCGGTTTGGAGGGAGCCTCCTCAGAGTTTTTGATAAATTCCGATCTAAGCGAAAGCCCATCCAATATTCTTACATTCAATAGCCAAGGGTCGGATACTCTTGATTTGGGTTACATATACGGTGGCATATACAGCAGAAGCCGCAACCCTTTTATGCAGAACAATACGGAGAGCACTGAAGCCAGAGATGTAATGTACCATGTTCGTCTCATTCCACGATCTACCAGCGGTATACCTCAGCGGCGAGTAGACCGCGAAAATCCCTTTCAGATGAAAGTTTTTCCCAACCCCACTTCAGATGTATTCACCCTACACCTTGAAGGGCCCACCTTTCAGGAAGCTCATTACTTTATCTCCACCCCGGATGGCCGATGGATAGATCGCGGCACACTTCGTCCAGCTGAACTCACCGAGGGCAAAATTCAGTTCGCCATAGACGCAAGCGTTGGTGCAAACACCCTTTTTATTACCATTGTATTGGACAATACCTATTATCTCAATGAAAAGCTGGTGCTGAATCCTTAAACTTCTTATATTATTCTTTTGGGCGATCCCCAGCCCTCGCACCGCTCGGGTCTGGGGCGGGCCATTCGGGGGTTCCGTCCCCCGCCAACAAGTTGGGGGGGACCGCCATCGCTGAGCTCGGCGCCCCTACTACCCCTATCGCAAAATACCAGTATACTCTCCCATCCTAATGAAAATTTTCCCCACGTTCCAGATGGAATCAAAGCAGGAGCCTATGGAAATGCACTGTCAATTATTATCTCCCTCCAACGGACTCTTTACTTATAACAGAAACACCATGCTCTTGTACATCCCATGTTCAAGGATGTCCTCCAGTTCAATTTCAGTCAGCAGCCTGCACGGAAAAGCCAATACCGGCAAAGGCATGGGAGGCTGAGGGTCCAGCCTTAGCTGCAGTTGAACCCCACAGGGCCCTATACCCCACTGAAAAAATCATAAACACCTCGGCGCCTTTGCCGTGGTAACATCGCACGGCGCTTTCCACTGCCGGCTCCAACAGGATGTAGTTTTTGGAATAGACCTTTTCGGTCATGGGGCGCTTGCCCCAACTCCTCCCTTTATTCGAGGAGTCGCGAGGAGCATCTAAGTGCAGTTCGTAAGTGCCCGCCCAGCCCACAGAAAAATTTGCGCGCAATTGCATCCAGCGCGTCCAGTATTCCCACTTATTAAGAAATGAAATTTGTGCATACTGCAACTGTGGCGAATCGCTTTCGTCCAATAAGGATTGATCCTGTACGTGCCCGATGAGATACACCATATTCACTCCTGAAGACCATTCATCTGTGATATACATCCGCAAATGACTCTGTATCCCCCGATAAGGATTTCCTTTTAAACTGGTCGAATAGTACAGAATATCCAAAGCCCCGGCTTTATTGCAAGTCCGAAAGGGTTTCTCTTGTTCTCCCTGGCCCCAAAGCATAAGCAGGGGAAAGGGCAATAATAGGAGTGTCAGAATAGAGAATTTATTCATGGTTGGACTTTGACATACAACGCAAAGTTTCCACCCATTCCGATAAATGCCTACCGCCTTAAGAAGAATTTAACGCACCGCAAGCCCCAATTCATCTCAGGATTTTATTCTGCCCCTGCGTGTTGATCAAACCAACTCAGGATAATAGCCGTTTTACGAAGGAGATTCGAGGGGCGTTTCGCAATCCCATGAGAAGCTCCCGGGATTCGTACCAGAGCACTCTCAACGCCCTGTATGCGGAGTGCTCCATAATATTGCTCTGTTTCGCTCATCGGCGTTCGGTAATCCTCTTCTCCCGTCATGAGTAAGGTGGGGGTTTTTACCTTACCCACCAGGGAAAGGGGTGAACGCTCTAAAAAGGCCTCGGGTTGATCCCACGGCTTTTCATCAAACCAATTGCGCACAAAGTGGGAATATGCATCCGCGGTCAATACAAAACTATACCAATTAATTACGGGCTTTACCACCGCTGCTGCCCGAAATCGATCGGTCTTTCCAATACTCCATGCAGTAAGTACACCGCCCCCGCTGCCGCCGGCGATAAATAATTGCTCCTCATCGGCCACGCCTCGATCGATCAGCTCATCGATGCCCGACATCAGATCGTCATAATCCTCACTGGGGTAATTATTGTTGATGTAAGCGGCAAAGGACTCACCATAGGATGTGCTCCCTCGAAGATTCATATAAAATACCAAATAGCCAGCAGCAGCCATCAATTGTAATTCCGCTGAAAAATGCGGACCATAGGCAGCGTAGGGCCCACCATGAATCTCTAAAATAGTTGGATAGGACTTACCTTTCTCATAATTTGGTGGATAGATGACCCAGCCTTCAAGTTTTTGCTCATCATAGCTGGAGGTGAAGTTGACCTGCTCAACCACGCCCAGCTGAATTCCCTGCAGGAATATCTCATTACAATTAGTGAGTCGTGTCGGTAAAGCACCTGATTCAATGCTCTTATAATACAGGTTTGCCGGTTGGTGGGGAGTAGAACGCGTATAGGCGATACTATTATCACCTCCCAGGGCAAAATCGCCGCCAGCATAAGGACGACCGAAAGAAGTGCCGCCCAGATCACTGACCACGGTACGATGACCGCCCTTGAGATGAACGAGGTCCAATGCGCCCATCCCGCGATCGGTGTATTGCACGATCAATGCCTCTCCGGAGTCTGTCCAGCGCGCTGACTCCGCCTGGCGATCGCGCTCCCAGGAAATCTTGCGAAGGTCTCCACTCGAACCATCGATTACAAAAAGTGCATTCCTTTGGTAGCCCAGCTCTTTATCCACGTAAGCCAGACAGAGAAAATCTCCCCCCTGACTCACATCCTGCAAGCTAAAGTGGTACACCTCATCTGTCAGCTGCTCCATGCGGCGATTCTTGAGATTGATCCGATACAATTGGGCTCGTTGGGGGCGCAAATCGACATCGGACTCCATCTGAGCAGCAAAAACCAGATGTTGACCATCGGGTGACCACTGGGGACTTCCATGGTCGTAGTTCTCATATGTCAGTTGTCGAGCCGCACCGCCGTTGGCATGAATGACAAAAATTTGCTGATGCCCGGAAGGCAAAAACCCACTGCGACCATCGGAGCGATAGCGCGTTTGAGTGATGACCGTTGGTTCGTCTGCCCAATCCGCACCTGAAGGGGCTTTAGGTAATCCGGAAAGCAAGGGCGCTTTCTCCGATGGACAAAACATTCGAAAAGCCAATAGATCTCCGCCGGGTGACCAAACCAAATCTCCCGGAGACTCAGAAAATTTGGCGATCTCCTGCTGATGTCCCGTTTTTACCACGTAAAGATGTAAATAGTGCGTGCCGTCTTCACTGCGAACAAAGGCCAATTGTTGTCCATCCGGAGACCAGACCAGATTTCGGTAAGAGGTGTTCAAATCAGTCAGCGGGCGGTTTCTTTCCCCGTTTTTATCCGCGATCCAAATTTGCTGGATGGCTCGATCGGATTTTAGGTCAAAACGCTGGCGCAAATAAGCGATGTGTTCCCCCCCAGGCTGAATAGCAGGAGAATGAGCCATTTGTAAAGAAAAAACATCCAATGGCTCCAGAGGATGCTTTTCATCGATCTGAGCGGGTAGCAGCAAATAAAAACCTAACAATAGAAAAACAAATAATGCACGCATATCTACCTTTTGCCTTAAAAGTAGAAAAACCGCTCGAAAAGAACACTCTTTTTGGCTATTGCTTTATTCTATAGCCACCGTTTTGGAAATATTTGCCAGCACAGCATTCATTTTACCCAAAACACGGGCATTTTCAACAATTTGATACACATTCGAGAGGCTTTTTGGATCGTGGTAAGATATATAGGTCCTTTCCTCCTTCTCGTAAATTAGCATTCTCAGAGGTAAGTCGAGTGCCACGCCACGATCTTCCTGCATGAGTAGGGTCCCAACCTTAGGGTTACCAAAAATCAATACATGAGTGGGAGCCAAATGTAAACCTGCTTTTTCAGCGCCTTGGGTATGATTAATTTCTGCAATAATCTGCAAGTCCATCTGCTCAATGGTCTTTTTCAAACTCTCCACAGTTTCGGAAAAACTCAATTTGGAGACATGTGTAATAGGTTCCTGTGCTTGCAATGTAAAACTAAACAGGGCACTTATGAGTAAGGTAGTGATTGAATGTTTCATTCTCTTTTATTTTTATAACGCTAAAGTACTACTTCTCCTTACACAATCTCCCTCAGAACCCATTGAAAGTAATTGACCAAATCATTCAGTTGGGCTCATAAAAGTGGTGCCGTGACTTCCGAATTATTCAAAGCCAAAATCCTATTGTTCTTCAGAAAATTTTCGTGTTTATGTTCAAGCCTTCTCCCATCAGTACACAGGGGCTCCGAAGTAGCCTTGGAGCCATCACTTTACTCACTGCGGTGATTTCAACCGCAGGAAATTCCCATTTCACGAGAGGATTGTCCCCCTAACGGAAAACCTAACCTTCGGGCAGATATCGCTTGCAAACAGCAGCTACCTTTTCGGCCCACTCCATAGATCGACTGGTTGAAGTGTCTGTTCGTTTGGGCTTTTCATTTTTATAATAGGCTCCATTCTCCAAATGATCGTTAGGTGTTTGGATAAGAAATAACAGTGTTTCTGCACCTTTTTCGGGCGATTTGCCAAACCATTGAAAGAATTGTCGGACGAACCAATTTCCTTCTCTACCCAATTCTGTACTGACCAGCCCCGGATGCTGTGCGTATGCGTAGAGTTCGTCGTATTCCCTACTGGCAGCCCACCAACGCGTCAGTAAAATAGTACCCAGTTTGGACTGTCTGTAAGCTCTGAATCCACTGTATTTCCCCTTAAGTTCCGGATTCTCGACGTCAAATGAACCTTGATGTAAAGCCGAAGCCGTTTGAATTAACCTGGCGCCGGGTTTGAGGTGGGATTTAAGGAGTTGTACAATCAAATAAGGAGCTAACAAATTGACTTGTAAGGTCTTTTCAATACCGTCTTCTGTCTCTTGCTGAGCAAAACACCATACGCCTGCATTATTGATAATGCCATCCAGCGGTTGCGAATTAGATTTTATCTCAGCACAGGCCGATCGAATCGAATCGAAAGAGCTTAAGTCACAAGACACAAATTTCAGTAAATCAGAATCTGACAAACCGCGGTGCGCAGCCTCCTCCCGCAAGTCTTTCGCTTTCTCTTCTGATCGACTAGCTACGATAATCTCTGCTCCACTCTCCAGTAAGGAAAGTACTGCGGCTTTTCCCAGACCAGAGGTTCCCCCAGTAAAAAAATATTTCTTTCTCGATTGTGAAAATTCACTCATTCGGTATCTGTTTGACCCAAGATATAAATAATCCCAATTTTACAAACAAGAAGTAATGATCAGTTATAATAAATTCAATACATAGGCTATAGATCAGCGAGAACCGTTCCATCAGCTAAACTAAATATATAAATGCCGGGCAAAAGTGCATGATTCAGGGACTATCAACCGTTTCTTACCTACTCAGTTCTAGTTTCTTTGCTCACGCGTAATGTCCGCCGCGGTAGCGATGGAAAGGGTTTCGCCAGCTTGCTGGCGTAAGCCACCGATCCCGGCATAATAGGTGCCGGGGCGGGGGCCGATAGCCCTGGACGTAGCGACCCGGGAATATTTTGCTGCCTATTGAGCCACTTTTAGTAATGGCCACCAACTGCAAATAAAGAGTCTGAAAAAAAATCAATATTTCGAATAAAAGCAAAATTTTGCCGGGGACCGCCCAAAAAAATATAAAAACTACAATTCATCCATTCCTATATCTTCAAGACTCCTCAAAGGCTATTCTGACAAATAAATGCGTCCTTCCTTCATGACGAAATGTACGCGACGCATCTGCGAAATATCGAGTATCGGATTCCCTGGAACGGCAATAATATCGGCAATCTTACCTGTTTTCAAACTCCCTAACTCCTGATCAATTCCGAGGAGTTCAGCAGCATCGAAAGTGGCGGATCTAAGGGCTTTCATAGGAGGCATACCGGCTTCGACCATCAATTCAAATTCCCGGGCATTATCGCCATGAGGAAAGACGCCCGCATCTGTTCCAAAGGCAATTTTAACATTGTTTTTGTAGGCTCGCGCAAAAGTAGCTTGAATCTGCGGTCCCAATGATTTGGCCTTCGGTACGACGACTTTCGGATAGAATCCGGGGATATCGGCATATTCTGCTACAGCTTGACCTGCAGTCAAAGTGGGCACGTAGTAGGTGCCGTAATCCTTCATGAGTTGCATGGTGGAATCAGACATCATGGTACCGTGCTCTATAGTGTGAATGCCCGCCCGGATGGCGCGCTGCATGCCTTCGTCGCCATGTGCATGAGCAGCAGTGAGCATGTCGTAATCATTGGCGGTTTCGATGATCGCTTTGAGTTCATCGTCACGGAACTGAGGATTCAAGCCATTCGCAGCTACACTCAGAACACCTCCGGTCGCAGTAATTTTAATTACATTGGCTCCATTTTTATATCGCTGACGAACCGCCTGTCGACATTCGTCTGGACCATTGACGACGCCTAGCAAGGGGCCGGGGTCACCCATTAGCTCTTCTTTAAATCCATTGCTGGGATCGGCATGTCCTCCTGTCGTGGCAATCGATCGTCCGGCTGTATAAATGCGTGGACCAATAACGACTCCCTCATTGATGGCATCGCGCAAACTAATATTTACTCCCGTTCCACCCAAATCTCGCACAGTGGTAAAACCTGCTTCCAGCGTTTTTTTTGCGTACTCCGTGGATCGGTAGGCGCGATCTGCCGGATTGAGAGTGAAGCGTTCGAGGTAGTAGTCCTTGCTATACTCTTTTTCTATATGAACGTGCAAATCAAAAAGTCCGGGAAGTACTGTAGATTCCTTTAAATCGACACCTTCTGCCGAATCGGGAACGACTGAATAGCCGGCATGAATGGCTTTGATACTATCACCTTCAACAATGATTGTGTGTTCCCCGATGACCTCCATTGCTTCTATATCGACAATGGCACCGCAGTGCAGATAATAAGACTGCGCAGTGGCGGAAAAGGAAAAAAACAATAAGAAAAAACAACAATAAAATATGACTTTCATCCTAAGCGTATGATTGATTTTAGGTAAGGTAAACAATATTTTTTATTTGTTGAAGGAACTCACAGAGAGATGACCTTAACAAATTAGTCGAGACGAGATTGCATCCATCCTATTTTCCGAAGTCCTATCAACAGGGACAATTGCGCGACTCCATAGGTCACCATGACGAGCAGAGAGCGCCCGGAAAAGTCACTAACAAAGAGGCCATAGGCTAAAATAAAATCGGAAAGGACAAAACTACTGGCCCCTGTGATCACCCAACGATTAGGGCGGGGAAGTAGAGTACTGAGTTGCCACATCAATACAATAATTGCACCGTACAGCATAATTGCCCAGCGAATCTCAAGCTGTCCGCGGCTCAGCATGTATCCAATGATAAGGCCAACGAGTACTGTAAACAGGAGTCGCAGGAATAGATAAGAACCACCTTTTTTTATTCCCAATTGGATAAAGAGAACTATATACATCAAGTGTGCCCAAAGAAAGGCTATAAGGCCGGGTAGAAATAGCCCACCGAGCAAGAGGATATCCCCTGCCCAGGATAAAAGTAGGGCAAGAACATGCACTCGGAAATGATCGATGTTGTTATAGCGGGCAGTTTGCCAGAGAAAGAGAAGTAAAACCGGCATAAGAACTGACTTCGAAACCCATCGCCATCCATCCCATCCGAAATAGATGACAATAATATCTGCTAAAAGGACAAAGGAGAAAGAAATTACTCCCACTATATTTGACTGCCGAGGGTTCATGCCTTGCACATTTATTGATTACGAAAATAGGCTTAAAATCCACTGAAAGAGACGAACACCCAAGGTTAAAATTAAGCTCAGCAGGATGAGAGTTGTTATTGGGAAGTAAAAGGAAAAATTATCTCTTTCCACGCGAATGTCTCCAGGTAAGCGACCGATCCAGTCCAGGGAAGAGCCCGCATTGTGCACTACCAATCCTAGGACCAACAAAAGTCCCCCTAAAATCATCATTCCTTTTCCTATTTCTGGATTCACCTTCTAAATTTTCTCAAAAATAAATAGAAAATATGGAATTCAAATAACCAAAGTGATCAGAAAGCGTCAATTTTCTATCTCGAGCATGCACTCATCGGTAGAATTTGGAATTTTTGGTATTTGCCTCCTCACTTTACTCCTGTCTCAATGAAAAATAGGTAACCTAATATGGATTTCGGTGGCTCCTTCACAAGATAGATTAGAATGAAAACAGTGAGTGAATAATAGTTTGAGATAACACAAACCTCAGTCAAAATTATTCAATTACTATCTGAAACGTCGGTCCCCGAAAAAAGAAAAGAACTCCCCACTCTTACTCATTATTGCAATTATTTGACTGCAACTTCAATGGAGTCGAGTTGGATATTCGACAAAAACTTCAACTCTAATTGCTCATACAAGGTATCCAGTCCGGCAATTTCCATCCGCCCATCTATTGGCGCATAATTTTTATAATCCTGAAATCGAATGCCTGCAATTTCGCGTGCATTTTCCGCAACTCGAAACCTGGCTCCGCCTCCATTGACTTGAAAATTGTAGGCCAAATAATCTATACTGTAGTCGTCTCGATGGATCCAATACATATATTCGTCTTTAAAATCATCGCCTCCACTTTTCTCTTCAAAAGTTACTCTGATTTTATGGTACGGTTCTCCTGCCATTTGCGTGCTGTCGTAATACTCTTTGACAACAGCCGGATCATTTAAAGATTCCGGCAGAAAAGCAAAGTAAATCACCGAATGAATACTTTCGGCATAAGCATGAGCTTTATCTTCTGGTAGCTCCACCCTCTCACCATCGATGGATCGAATCATACTATCGGGCCAAACCTGATCTATGATGCGCTGTCCTGCGCTGTCTACCCTTTGTCTTTGGTAATAATAGTCATAGCCATCCCGTACGGCCAAAAAGTCCGCACCACGAAACGAAAACTGAACTTCAGCCATTCGCAGCGCTTTACTGCCGTGGGCACTTATGGTGTTTTCGATAATTTCTTGCGCCAAACTGCTCGATTCATCTGATTGCGAACCTTCATCTGAATCAGTTTTTCCATTTGTATCTGTGGAGCAAGCTAATATGCTTAAGGTTAGTAGTAAAAAGAGCCATTGAATCTTCATGATCATTTGTTTTATTTAAAAGATAATAAAAATTTGCACTTTATTGGCAATCCCTATGAAATTGATGCATTACTGCCCGAGCAAAGGAATCAGCCGCTCCCTCCTTTTTCCGCAACCATAGCTCCGGTTCTATCAGCTCCATTTCTCCCAACACCCAGTTCCCTGAAGCATCGCGCACCAAGTCCACTCTGGCGTACACTGGCTGCTCCCTAAACTGAGCCACCCAGTGTTCAGCTATTGCTCGCTCCTTTTCCGTGGCTGTATACTCGTGAACACTCCCTCCAAAATCATCCTGTACTCTATAATCTCCGGCTTTGGGACGCTTGAGAATAGAATGCGAATAATCCCCCCCAAAAACAATATGGCTCACCTCCCCTTCCTCCATGATCGAAGGCAAAAAAGGCTGTAAAATCATATCCTTTATTTCCAACACCTCCCGAATAGCAGCCGTTTCCGATGGTGGATCACTCAGTCGCCAGCGAAAAGATTCATAGGCCGCTCCGCCCACTACTGGTTTGATTACAAACTCCTCAACCTTAAAGCGTCCGGCCCATAGACTCGAATTCCATGCTGTACCCCGTTCCAGTAACAGACTTGGAACCACCGGATGTCCATCTTCAAAAAGCTCCACCAGATAGCGTTTATCCATATTTTTCTGAATCTGAGACACGGAATTATAAAAAAATGTTTGTCCTTCCACTCGATCTAACCAGACAGTAAACTCTTTCGGCCGCCGATAATAATCCCAAATAGAGGAAAATATAGCCGCATCGTACCCTTTCCAATTCACCGAAGCATCCGACCAAGCCACTTTTTCTACTTCCACATCTAAATCCCTTAAAGCCTCCGATAAAAGCCGATCCTCAAACAAAACCTGATCCATATACCAGTTGGTTTCACGAGGATTCACATACTTTTCCTCCGTCAATATCGCAATCTTTGGCATATCTCTTTTTTCCTTTTTTACAATGGCACTCCTCACTCCTAAAAACTTTTAGTCTAGCATATTTCCACACTCAATAATAATATAAATTTTTAAATTTTTAGGGCGATCCGCCCCCTCAACGCGTTCGTGGGCGGCGCTACGTCCGGGGGTGCCGAGGCTGTTAAATTTGGACAACTCAATCAAGCTGCTAGGCTTGTAGGCGTCTGAGTTAGACGAGTAATTTGATAAGTTAATTTTCTCTCGGTGAGTAGGTGAGAGTGTTCATAGATTTTGACA
>Ga0136604_1000375_pt1 | contig 22953 bp, 20 predicted proteins | sample AntRauFillE10628_FD_104928 | JGI IMG/M metagenome (GOLD analysis project Ga0136604, IMG submission 104928) | Saline lake microbial communities from Rauer Islands, Antarctica - Metagenome Filla E10 #628 | ecosystem: Environmental > Aquatic > Non-marine Saline and Alkaline > Saline | place...
GGAGAGTCGCTTCGCAAAGGAATTATTAAACAATAGATAAAGTAAAATTAACTATCATTGTCTCGTCTTTTAAAGTGGCACCATTACTCCGAAATCAGTGGCACGGTCAGACCGAAATAGCCACTTTTTGTAAAAATGGTTCTAAACTTTAGCTTTTTAGGAGGATCTTGACTCATACAAGCTCTAGTATTTGTTAAAACGGCAAGACAGAAAAGCATAGGTTTGGGAAACATTAGAGTCAGGTTGTTGGTGGAGCATAAGGCTACCTTGTAAATAAGTCTACAAACCTGTTTCATACCCAGTTAGAATAAGAGTCCCATACAGCTTAATTAAATAAATAATAGTTCTCTCGTTCATTCAGTCAGCATCCTAGGCAGAAAATTGAATGAATGAGTAAATAAGTCAAAGTTCAGGAGCAATACTTTTCCACAAAGGAAAAAGAAGAAATCCAAATGAAGAAAATGTTTCAGTAGAAACCAAAAGACCCTTGTTAATCAAACGATTAACAAGGGTCTTTATTTGTTTAGATGTGCCCAGAACAGGACTTGAACCTGCACGACCTTGCGATCACCACCCCCTCAAGGTGGCGCGTCTACCAATTCCGCCACCTGGGCAATATAAGTACAGAGAACTTAAAAGTGAGATTTCAGACTTTCGCCTTTTACTACCCGCGTTCCATGTACGACCAAAAAAAGCCCATGTAGGGCTTTTCTTTGTTGTGACTCAGCAGGGGCTCGAACCCTGGACCCTCTCCTTAAAAGGGAGATGCTCTACCAGCTGAGCTACTGAGTCGTTGACCCCTTATCGTTTTGGGGCTGCAAATATAAAGCCTTAAAACTTGCACTGCCAAGGAAAAGAAGAAAAAAATATTGATTTTTTTTCAAGGCCTCTCCCAGCCAATATGCACTACTTTTGTTCTCAGTATTTTAGACTTATGAAAATAGTTTTAATAGGCTATATGGCCAGTGGTAAATCTACCTTAGCCAAGGCTATTTCACAGGCTTGGGGCTTAAAAAACCTTGATATGGACCAGCTAATTGAAAAAGAAGAAGGGGAGTCCATTAGCGAACTAATCTTTAATAGAGGGGAACTTTATTTCCGCAAAAAAGAACGGGCGATGCTCGAAAAGTTGCTGGAAGACGATGATTTTGTGCTAGCCACCGGCGGAGGTACTCCTTGTTATTACGATAATATGCAACTGATTAATAGCAAAGCAGTCAGTTTTTATCTCAAAGAAACTATTCCCACGCTTTTTAAGCGCTTGCAAAAAGATCGGCAGGGCAGACCACTTTTATCGCATCTTAAGGACGATGATTTAAGCGAATACATCGCCAAACACATTTTTGAACGCAGCCTTTTCTATGAGCAGGCAATTTTTACGCTCGATGCTAAACAATTAGGCGAGCGCTCCTATTTAGAAGAAATGAATCAATTATTAAAATCATAATATGAAAGATATCCTAGCGCAGATCATTGCTGAGCGAAGAACCATAAAGCCTGATACCTTTACGGGTGAACTAATTGCGGATAGTGAAATACAGAAAATTTTAGAGCAAGCGAACTGGGCGCCTACCCACGGTTATACTGAACCTTGGCGTTTTGTAGTGTACAAAGGCGAGGCTCTGAAGCAATTAGGGCAATTTATGGCTGATTACGATCAACCCAATAAGGACGTGGAAGGATTTAATGAGATACGCTACAATAAACTCTTAAACAAGCCCCTGTTGGCTTCTCATGTAATTGGTTTAGCCATGAAGCCTGGCAGCAACCCAAAGATTCCCGAAATAGAAGAAATATGTGCGGTAGCGATGGCGGTCCAAAATATGTGGCTCTACCTGCATAGTTTAGGTTATGGGGCTATTTGGAGCACCCCAGGCTTTGCTTTTAATGATGAGTTTAGAGATTTTATGAAGTTGGATGAATCCCATAAATCAATGGGGCTGTTTTATATCGGCCAAGCTTCTAAGTCTAATCCAGTAGGAAGGAGAGTATCCACAATAGACACTAAGGTTCGCTGGGAGTCATAGAAATAGGGCAGGAGAGACGGTTTTTTTACTGATCCTTTGGGCTTAACCCGTTATGAAAATATAATTAAAACCCTTGCGTTTAAGATGGAGTGAATTAATTAGAAAGTTATGAGTAAGCTTAAAGAGCAGATTTTGAAACTTCCAGAAATATATTTTATAATCATCTGCCTATTGGCGACTTATAAGCCACCTTTTACTTTCAATTGGCTCTTTCTCGCCTTGGCTTCGGTAATGGTTTTGCAAGTCAAATTTCAAAGCGTGAAGCTTGGTTTATTCATGGCAGTCACGGCATTATTCCTCAATTTAATTATGCTGGGGGCTTTAATTTCTGAACTAAGCGAATTCGCTACCATTAATGCCGCCGCAATGCAGCTGCTTATAGGAGGTAGTCTAGCTTGGCTTCTCAGTATGTTCTTTACGGCCGTTCTCTTTTACAAGAATGTTGATATTAAAACGCTAGCTTAGGATAGGGGCGAACTCTAATTATTGAAAATCTACCGCTATTATTTAAAGTGACCCCACATTAAAAAGGCCCATCCTGCACAATGCATGATGGGCCTTTTTTAAGTGTTTACTTTTTAATCATCTAAAACCCCTGCTGCCGCAAGTAACTTAGCGCGTACAGAGTTTAATTTAGATTCTAATTCTACTTGCTTTAACTGAGCATCAATATACTTTAGCTCGCGGGAGTTAATTAAGAAGAGGGAGCTTTCGCCATTTCTAAATTTATTGTTCTCCGCCGCTAATAAACGACGGTAATTATTTACCATAGAACGGGTTTCAATCAGCTGTCCCTGACTCAAAATTAGTTCTTGTTCTAAAGCTTGTACTTTGTTTTGTAAGCCTACTCTTTTCAAGTCTAGCTCTAGGTTGTTTTCTTCAATCTTAACCTTGGTCTGGTTTAAATCACCGCGACCTTTTCTAATAAAGAGGGGGAAGCTAGCTTTTAAGCCCCAGTTGTAATTGTCAGGCGAATATTGAGCAAAGAAATCATTAGGTGCAGGCTGATTGAGAAACTTGTAGTTTAAATCTAACTGCGGTTTTAAGGATTCGGCCTTTAATCGGCGCTCAATTTCAAGGCCTTCTAGCTTTAAGCGGTAAAAATTTAAGCTAGGATGTTCCACAAACCAGTCTTCCGGTAAAATATTTAATACCGCCTTTTCATTAAACTCGGGCTTGGTCGCTTCTTTAATATTTAAAGGCACTACGCCCTCTAACCAGAGATAGGTAGCCAATTCGTTTCTACGGGTAATAAACTTGGCTTGAGCCTTCTTTAAGCGAATTGAGCGATCTTGCACTTGAATGGCCGCTTCCAAGGTATCTACCATAGATTTGTCGCCAATAATGGCCTGACGCCTAATCCCTTTAAAACGGAAATTAGCCGCTATAAGAGCCTCCTGCATTACTGCCATTTCGCGATAAGCTTCGTACCAAAGCCAATAACTATTTAAGGCCTCTTCTAACAAGTCGTTAAGAGCTAAATCAACCTCAAATTCGGCAGACTCTTCTAGTAGCCTGGCCTGCTTAAGCATCGCACGCCTTTCGTCCATAAAAAGACCTTTGCCCAGGGTAATAGATACATCGGCATACCACAAGCCACTGCCGGGTACGGTATTCTGATTATTGAGAAAAACACCCTCATTGAGTTCATAACCAGCTTTGGCTTTTAAACCGTACCAAGCGGGGAATTCAATGCCAGAGTTCTGCAATTGATAATAATCCTTCTCGCTAAACTGCTTTTGGTTTATTTCACTAAAAAGCTTGGGGTCGAAGGCGCCACTCGCTTTTAGTTTATTAGCCTGCGCTTGATTGCGTATTAAGCGTGCTTGTAAAGCCATGGGGTGATGTCGCTTAACTAAGGTAACAAAGGTGTCTACCGGTAATACCGTAGTATCAACGCTTTGTGCCTGCGCATCCGGCGAAAGCCAGAAAAGACCAATTATGAGGATTAAGAAATTACTTTTTCTTTTCATCCGTGCTTTTCACTTTAGTTTTATCGCTCGCATTTTCGGGCACATAAAAGTCAGCGGGGAAACCATTAATCTGACGCCAGATTTCATACCAAATCGGAACATCATTAAGTAGGGCAAAAGTTTTTGCACCGGCGCCAACGCGCACACCTTCGGGCCAAGGTTCTTGCTCTGGGTCTGGCGATACAAGCACGCGATAAAGTCCGTTGGAACTGGTGAAATTATCGATTGCCACAATTCTACCGCCAAAGGTTCCTACCGAAACGCCAGGCCAGCCACTAAAGAAGATAGCGGGCCAACCGTCAAACTGTAAGCGCACTTCTTCACCAATATGCATTAGCGGATAGTTTAAGGGGCGCACGTACATTTCAATCGCCAAATCGTAGTCTGCGGGCATAATGGTGAGAATTTCTTCTCCCTCTTTAATCGTTTCGCCAATACCGGTTTTAATAGCGCGGGTTATATAACCATCTTGTGGCGCCGTGATATAGTAATTACTTGTGCGAATCGCATAGTTAGAATACTGATTCTCCATTTTGCTTACCTCGGCATCGGTACCATACATGGAGGAGAGAGTAGAAAAACGCTCGCTTTCTGCCTTAGCAATTTTGGTATCGTAATCGGCCTTAATGGAGTTGAGTTCCACCTTCGAGTTAATCAGCTCATTACGGCTGGCTAAAAGTTTGCTTTCCGCAGAAATACGCTTGGAACTAGTCTCTTGGAGTTTTTGGCGACGTGTTTCTAGTTCTGTGCGCGAGTATAGGCCATCGTTAAAGAGGGTGTCCATACGCTGCATTTGCGCCATAGCGATATTTTCATTGGTTTTAGTGGCGATATAGTCCATGCTATCTGACACCACTTTTAAGCGATAAATTTCAATCTTGTTAATCGCTTGCTTCAGCTTGAGGCGCTTATTCTCTCTCAGAGCATTTACTTGGGTAGCTAAAGAAGCCGCCTTTTGTCCATAGTTTTCACTAGAAGACTGCTTGGCTTTGATTTGCTGCGAGGTGCGTTCTAAAAGGCGCGGATCGAAATACTCGTTCTTTATTTCCGAAATAAAGAGCAGGGTATCGCCTTGGCGTACAAACTGTCCTTCTTGAATCATCCACTTTTCAATTCTACCACCAATCACAGATTGTAAAGTTTGGGGACGTTTCTCAGGTTGTAAGCTGGTTACAAAGCCTTTACTCATCACGTTCTGTGTCCAGGGTAAAAATAAAGCGGCAAATAGTATTAAAAGCACCACCAAGTAAAGTCTCTTTCTACTGCGATGATGTTTTGCCTCATCTAGAAAAACGCGTAGACTGGAGTATTTACGGTTGTCAATTTTGCCGCTAACCGAGTTTTGCGGAGATATATTTAACATGGTAAATCGTTTTTAAGGTCCGCGTAACTTCCTTCTTTAATAATTCTACCTTTTTCCAAGATATAAATATGATCCATGCGTTCTAATGAAGCAATGTTATTAGTAGCCATAACCATTGACTGGCTGCTATCAAAGCAGAGATAATCTAGCCATCTATCTCGGGTTTTCTGACTTACATCAAACCAGTTATCTTCCAGTAGCAGCAAGCTATGTGTGCCGGCTAAGCTACGTGCCATTAAAATACGATTGCGCGTACTACTGGCTAAACCTAATCCGGAAGTTTGTAATTGGGTAAAGACCCCATTGGGCAAGTCTTCTACAAAGTCTTTAAGGCCTACTAAGTCTAAGAGGTCTGATACTTGTTCATTACTCACACTGGCGCGACGGAGGGAAATGTTTTCTAGGATAGAAGCACCGAAAATCTCCTCTTGACGCAGATTATCACCAATTAAACTGCGTAAATTCTCTAGTCTAATTTTCTTGTAAGGCGTGCCATTATAAAGTAAACTTCCTTCATAGCTATCAAACAGCCCCGCTATAAGCTGCAGGAGGGAGGACTTACCGGCCGACATTTGCCCGGCAATACCAATCTTCTGACCATGCTTTATTTCGAGATTGATATCCTTAAGTATATCGTGACCCCACTGCGGTGATTTAAGATTGATGTTTTTTAGTTTGATGGTAAGGTTTTCCCCGTTTTTCAATTCTACTTGATCTCCTTCGTCGTGATTTTCTAACTCAAGATCAGTAACCGCTCCAAGTTTTTCTAAACCCGTTAATACGTCGTAAATCGTTTCAATGCTATATACCAATTTTTCTACCGAACTGATAATCTGCACAATTACGATTTCCGCTGCTACGAATTGACCAATATTCATTTGCTGATCAAAAACCAAAAGTCCCCCCAATAGTAGGAGGCCACCGGCAATAAATACTTTAAAGAAGATTAAAGAAGAATACTGGCGAATAAGCACCGAGAAGTGTGCGCGACGGGTACGTAAATACTTACCGCTTAATAAATCGGTTTGCTCCATAGGCAGATCTGTCTTCCCCGCCATTTTAAAGGTAGAAAGGTTGCGTGCCAATTCCTCTAACCAGCTTACTACTTCGTATTTGTTTTTACTCTCCTCTAAGCTTGTTTCCAGACCTTTACCAGAGGTAACGCGGAAGAATACCAGTAATAAGAAGATTAAAAAGAAACCAAAAGCAATAAAGAATGGGTGGTAAATAGAGAGTAATATCAAACCGAAAACGATTTGTAAACTCGCTACCGAAAAATCAAAAAGTAATTTATAAAGACCCTTTTGAACGGTGATAACGTCAAAAAAGCGATTTATAAGTTCGGGCGGATAGTGATCCTTTAAGCCCGAAAGTTTTAGACGTGGTATGCGATAAGCAAATTCAAGCGAAGCATTTACAAAGAGCCTTTGTTGAATACGTTCCGCTACACTAAGCTGGAATATTTGAAAGACTCCTGCTAGGGCTAAACCTATGAGCACGATAACTACTAAGACCACCCAAGAAGTAGAACTACTGCCCCCTTGAATAAAGTTGATAATAGACTGTATCCCTAAAGGAATGGACAGCGATAATAAACCGTTGAATATGGCATATAGATAAATATTGCCGATATCCTTTTTTTCAGTGACTAAAAGGCTAATAAAGCGTTTTAGTGGCATTTTCGTGTCTCTATTTGCCATGGTTAATCATACTAAGGGTCATGGTTTTAAAATAACTTATTACCTGTTCATCATCTCTACCAATGTCGGTAATGGAAGGCAGGTGACTACTGAAGAATTTTTGCATGTGGTTTGTTTCCAATAGAGTGGAAGCAAGGGTTTTAGGATGAGGATAGTCTGCGTTTATACTAGAAACGATGTAAACGATGCGCTCAATTAAATTTTTGTAGGACTTAAAAAAGCCATCCTTATTTTCCTGCTCTATCTCTTTGGTTAAAAAAGCTTTGGAAGATTCCGAAATTACAATACGCTGCAATAGCTCTTCATTAATATGAGAGAAATTTTGATCCTGCTTTACCGTTTCACAAATAGCGCAAATGGCATTTTCCAACTGCCTTTGCGGCGATTCAACATTAGCCACGGCAAAGGCCACCCTATATTCTAGCCAGCCCCAATACCATGAGGTTAGATAGAGGAGGAGATTATGTTTGTTCTCGAAATAGCGATAAATTGTGCTTTCTGGGGAACCGATTTCTAGACCTAACTTTTTGAAAGTGAAGTGCTCGAAGCCCAAAGATTCTATTAATATAATGCTATGAGTAAGAATACGCTTACCTAATTCACTGGAGTCAGGGTCCTTTACAAAGAGCTTCTCCGGTATCTGTAGTTTTAAATTCCCTAATAGTGATTGCATAGATTTCTTATTCTAAAAACGCAAAAGTAATAGTTTTACTATTAAAACTGCAAGATTTACCTTTTGTTTCGTGAGTGAGATAAAAAATGCACTTTTACAGTCCAATAATCTGCCTAAATAATCAAGTATGGAGCTTTTTAGCCTTATCTCTTCCATAACCTTCTTAGCCGCGATTTTCGCTTACTTCAATACTAAGTTTTTAAAACTCCCTTTTACCATCGGCTTAATGGTAATGGCTCTAATTTTCACCTTCGTGCTAATAGCGGTGGGTTCTTTTATTCCGGGCTTACTCAGTGAAGCAAAAGCGGTGGTTTATGAATTAGATTTTAAATCCCTGCTTTTAGATGTAATGCTTAGCTTTCTTCTTTTTGCCGGTGCTCTGCACACTAAGATTGGTTTACTAAGAGTTAATCGTTGGCCCATCTTTATGCTGGCTACCTTTGGGGTTCTTATATCGGCCTTATTAGTAGGCTATGCGGTTTATTATCTGCTAATTCTACTCAACTATCCGGTCGATTTAATTTACTGCTTTCTCTTTGGTTCCTTAATTGCACCCACCGATCCTATCGCTGTTTTAGGCATTTTGAAGCAAATTGGCGCACCCAAAAACTTAGAAACGAAAATTGTGGGTGAATCCCTTTTCAATGATGGAGTAGGTGTAGTGGTCTTTCTGGTGCTTTTATCCATTGCCCGTGAAGGGATTGACCAAGTTTCTGCGCTCGAAATTGCCACTTTATTTGCCGAAGAAATTGTGGGTGGAGTACTATTGGGCCTGGCTTTTGGCTACGGCGCCTTTCAATTAATGCGTTCCATCGATCATTACGAAACCGAGGTCATTATTACCATTGCTTTGGTTATGGGCGTTTACAGTTTGGCTAGCCATCTGCATTTTAGCGGACCTTTAGCCGTAGTAGTGGCGGGGCTCCTAGTGGGCAATAAATCACCGAAAGAAGCCTGGAGTAAGTCTTCGCAGCTTTATATTGATAAATTTTGGGAGATGCTCGATGTCTTTTTAAATGCAATCCTCTTTGTACTCATAGGTTTAGAAATGCTTATTGTGGAGATTAATGGCTTATATCTATTGGTTGGATTACTCGCTATCCCCATTGGCCTTATTGCCCGCTATATTGCCGTTTCGGGACCCGTATTAATCTTTAAAAAGCATTTAGATTTTGCCCCTAAAACCGCATTTCTCCTCACTTGGGGTGGACTCAGAGGGGGTATTTCCATTGCTCTTGCTTTAAGTTTAGGGGAAGGCATGCACCGCGAACTGTTTTTAACCACAACCTATGTGGTAGTGGTTTTCTCTATTATTGTGCAAGGCCTTAGTATTGGTAGAGTATACCGCAAAGTTTTGGCTTCAGAAAAGTAATGCAGCTAATCTGGTTCTAAACCTTTCGGTAGATGGGCAGGATTAAGCGTTTTTTTGCAAGTATTTAAGGCCGGTAGGATAATTATGAACTTTCTTAAGCCTGAAGATGTTTTAGTGGTAAATTATATCAGATTGAATTTAAAGTCTTTAAAAATGAATTTTCTTCTAAATAGTCATCTTGCGAAAGCAAAATACAGGCCTTGCACAAGTAATTCTCATGTTTACCTTTGTCCACTATTTTCTTAACGTATGGACATTGTAATTGCGGGAGCTGGTGCCGTAGGAACTCATTTGGCTACTTGGCTTTCGAGTGAATCGCATGATATTACCATTATTGATCACGACCAAGATACCTTGGTTAATATCGATTCACATATTGATGCCATAACTCTTTCGGGCGAGGTCACAGATTTTGATGTTTTAAAAAGAGCGAAGGTGCAAACCGCGGATCTCTTTATTTCTGTTACTTCTGTAGAAGAGGCTAATATTCTTAGTGCCATTTATGCTAAAAAGCTAGGGGCTAAAAAGACCATTGCACGTATTAGTCAAATGCAATACCTCACGGATACGGAAGTTCTGAATATTCGTGACCTGGGAATCGATGAGTTAATTTCTCCTGAATCATTGGCGGCGCGAGAAGTACGCCATTTAATTAATACCAATGCGGCCTCAGAGTCCATTGAGTTTGAGAATGGAAAAATCACCCTACTAGGTTTAGACATTGATCAAGATGCAGAAATTGTGGGTAAAACTATGGCCGAAGTTGCCAAGTTAAGCCCGGTGCGCGATTATGTAGTAGTAGCCATTCGCCGCGAACAAGAGACCATTATACCCAAAGGTGATACTAGGGTAGAAGCGGGTGATCACCTTTTTGTAATTACTCACGCTGATGGTATGGAGCAAGTGCTAGAAGTTACTGGGCGTAGAAAAATTGCTATAAAAGACATTATTATAATCGGCGGTAGCAGAACAGGAACGCACTTGGCGCGTAAGCTAGGCAAGCAGTTTCACGTTAAGCTAATAGAACAGAATGCTGAAAAAGCGGATGAAATAGCCTCCAAGTTTCCGGAAATAATGGTACTAAACTTTGATGGTACCGATGTAGAAAAACTCGAAGAGGAAGGTCTCAAAAACGCCGACGTATTAGTAGCGGTAACCGGCAACTCCGAGACTAATGTACTGACCTGCTTAGTAGCCAAAGATCGTGGGGTTAAGAAAACCATCGCCATGGTAGAGAATATCGAATACCTCTCTTTAACGCAAAGCATTGGTATTGATTCACTTATAAATAAAAAACTCGCGGCGGCAAATTTCATTTACCGCTATATCCGTCGTGGAGACTTTGTAACACTGTCTACCATTCACGGTATTAACTCCGAAGTAATGGAGTTTAACGTCACCTCTAAATGTAAGGTTACCCAAGAAGCGATTAAAGATTTAGACTTACCCGAAGGAGCGATTATTGGCGGGGTTATTCGCGATGGCAAAGGTTTGATCCCTAACGGCGACTTCGAAATTCAACCTTCCGATAAAGTAGTGGTTTTCGCTAAATCTGAATCGGCTAAAAAAGTTAGCCGCTATTTCCGTTAGATATGTATCGTTTTAATTACAAAATGATTGCTGCCACCATTGGCGCTCTATTGCTGATTGTATCTTCAATGATGCTCGTGGTAATGTGCGTGGCAATCTACTTCCACGAAGATTGGGCCTCCATGTTCCTAGCAAGTGGCATTACCGCTACAGTAGGCTTTGGCCTTTTTATGATTAACTATAAAAATAAGCTGAAAGACGTAAGCAAGCGAGATGGTTTTCTTATTGTTTCTCTGGGCTGGTTATCTATGTCTTTATTAGGATGCTTGCCCTTTATATTTAGCGGTAGTATTCCCAACCTTATCCATGCAATTTTTGAAACGGTAAGTGGTTTTACGACTACTGGAGCCACCATTCTTACAGATATAGAAGGGCAACCGCATTTTATCCTCGCTTGGCGTAGTATGACGCACTGGATTGGTGGTATGGGTATTATTGTTTTAACGGTGGCCATTTTACCGCTTTTAGGAGTAGGGGGCATGCAGCTTTTTAATGCTGAATCTCCGGGTCTTAGCCCAGATAAACTGCATCCGCGCATTACCGGTACAGCCAAACGCCTGTGGATTTTATACTTACTGCTTACCCTTGCGGAAAGTATTGCACTTTACGTGGCAGGAATGGATTTATTTGATGCCGTTAATCACGCAATGGCGACCATGGCCACGGGTGGATTTTCTACTAAAAACGCCAGTATTGCTTACTATGCTAGCCCAGCCATTCATTATATTATTCTCCTCTTTATGTTTTTAGCAGGGGTAAATTTCACCATGTTATTTTTCGGTTTTACCGGAAAGTTTAAAAACATGCTTAAAAATGAGGAGCTTAGAGTTTACGCATACAATACCTTAATTTTCGGCATTATTGTCTCTTCAGTATTAGTGTTTGTGCAGGGCACGCAGGTAGAAGAGGCTTTTAGAAACGGCTTTTTTACGGTAGTCTCCATTATGACCACCACTGGTTTTGTTACCGATAATTATCTTTTATGGCCTAATTTCTTGATTTTCATCGTCTTTATCATCTTCTTTTCGGGTGGTTCTACCGGTAGCACCTCGGGAGGGATTAAATTGATGCGCCATATAATTCTGATAAAGAATAGCTTTTTGGAGCTAAAGCGTCAAATTCACCCCAATGCCGTTATTCCTGTGCGCTTTAACGGTCGTGCCGTTCCGCAAAACATTACCAATACTGTTTCTGCCTTTGTACTGATCTGGTTAATTGTCTTTTTTATCGCCGTATTTGTAATGTCTATGTTTGGCCTAGACTTCATGTCGGCCATGGGTTCGGTAACAGCCACCCTCGGCAATATTGGTCCTGGCTTAGGATCGGTTGGTCCGGTAGATAATTTTGCCCACATACCACAAGGAGGCAAGTTATTTCTATGTTTCCTTATGCTTTTAGGCAGATTGGAACTCTTTACCGTGCTGATTTTATTTATGCCTTTCTTCTGGCAAAAGCGCTAGTTTAAGCTAAGTTCGATTAAAATTATAGTCTCAGATTTTCAAGAAAAGGAAAAAACCAATCTATATCGTGCAACGGTAGCCCGCTATCGCTATATTAGTATACTGCATCGGCTTAAAACCCACTATTCACCAAGGGTCTGAGGCCTAATTTCAGGTTGAAATGACCTTAGTTTAAAGCAGGGATTTTATTGCTGAAAAGAAAGTCAGGTTCTCATTCTTTTCTTTTAAAATAAGAAGGGGGATTCCACGGTTTATCTCAGTTAGCTCGCGCGCAAACGATCCCAGAAGGATAGAGGCAGAGGCATTACGTCCTTTAGAGCTTAAAATCATTAAGTCTGAGCCAATGTGGCGCGCTCGGGCTAAACATTGCTCCTCCTTATTTCCTTCATTTTCCACAAACTCGCAATTGAGATCCTTTTTCAAACCTTTCTCCCTCTTTAAATCTTCCCATTGTTGGGTGCTATGCGTCTTAATCGCTCTTCTTAATTCGGCGGTACTACTGCCGGTTTTTAAATAGCCAGACGCGTAATTATAGAAGTGAATGCAGCGCAAATCAGCTAAAAACTCTTGTGCTAAAGTTTCGGCTAAGTGAATCGATTTTACCGATTGATCACTAAAGTCTGTAGGGACGATAATCTCGTGTACTTCGGGTAGCGTTTTTTCTGGTACCAAGAGGATAGAGCAGGGCCCCTGTTCGGTTAAACGGCTAGACAAGTGCTTATGTCTGGTCATTTCCTTTTTACGGCCCATTACAATTAGGTCTACTTCCTTAATATGTGCGCAGTGAAGAATCTCTTCGTAAACATGCCCTTCCCGAACAATGAATTGACAATGATCTGAGGCTAAATCGAAATATTCGCCCACCGCGGCACGCATGATCTCCTCGATATTCTCATCTATAGGAGTTATAAGATGCGCAAACTCTTTTTGGATAGACTGAGGTAATTCTAGATTGTGTTCAACGTGTAGGAAATAGATCTTTTTAAAGTGTAGACTGCGATTAATATAGGCTAGGTAAGCAAGTACCTTCTTATCAGTACTACCTCCTTCTAAAGCCACTAAAATTGAGTTAAAAGCTAAGGCGGACATGGTTATAGAATTCCTCGGATTAAGAATAAGGCGGCGAAAGCAATAATAGCATAGAGCTCAGGAAATACGGCGAGGATTAAAGTTCTACCAAAAACATCATTGCCGCTGCCAATCGCGTCAATACCATTGGCACAAACCTTTCCTTGGAAAATACCCGATAACATACCGGCTAATCCCAGTGCTATACCGGCTCCTAAAATGCCGGCGCCCTGTAGAATGGTGATTTCTGGGCTAATAAATTCTTGTAGAATAAAGAAACCCGCAAAACCATATAATCCTTGAGTTCCAGGCAGGGCGCTCAATACAATAAAAGAACCGAATGATTCGGGTCGCTTTTTTACCGCACCTACCGTAGCCATAGCTCCGGCTGCAGTGCCCATTATACTACCAATCCCCGAAAGGGAAATTAATATTCCAAAACCGATAAAAGCTAAAATGAGTGCAAGGTTAACAGATTCCATAATTAATTGATTTTAATTGATTTAGTATAAGCTTCAAAGGCTTTTCCGCCCCCTTCGAATTGGGCATTATTATAAAATTCTACGAAAGTGAGTCGCAGAGGGTGAATAAAAGAACCTAAGGTGGCTAAGGCAAGGTTGAGTCCGTGGCCAAAAATTAAAAAGATTATTGCTCCCACATAAGAGTACCAAGCGTCTCCCATCATGTCGGTGCCAATTTGATTGACCACCAAACCTAAAACGCCAGAAGTAACACCCAAAGCAAATAAGCGCACGTAGGAGAGCACATCGCCTAAAAGGCCCGTGAAGATGAAAAATAGAGGCAAAACACTAGAGCCCAGCCTACTAAATAGGTGCTGCGACATATCGTGAAAAAGCATGACCATAAGAACACCAGCGCCCAAGCTTATTTTTAGACTAAGCATCATCGCCTCGTCTAGAAGCAAAGTATCCTTTAAGAAGAGGCTCACACTACTTATTACAATTATCATTTTACCAATCTGCGCCAGCGCCGGTAAAAAGCCCTTATAAGACCATGTTTTAAAAATAGCAATGCCTATTCCCACTAAAATTTGCAGTAAGCCAATTAAGAGTGCCACATTAAAGGCATTGAAGAAATAGTCGCTATCATCGGGGATTAAAACCAAGTTTGATAATTTACGCACCCAAGGCAGAGAGCTGCTTTCCAGTAAAGGGATACCAAAAAGACTGCCCGATTTTATAAAGCCTATTACGAGAGTAGTTAGGCCCAGAATTAGTCCTAGCAAAGCCAAACTCCTTTGCTTCTTTAAAAAACTAAAATAGCCCACTAAGGCGACGGCACTTACTATAAATCCATAACCGGCATCACCTAAGCAATAGGCAAAGAGAATGGGGTAGAAGACCGCGATGAAAGGCGTAAGGTCGAATTCAAAATAATGCGGTAGTTGAAATATCTTGGTAATGGGCTCAAAGAGCCGGTTAAATTTATTGTTGCTCAACAATACCGGTACGGGATCACTTTGCCCCGGTTGACTGATTTTATAGGCACATTTACTGCGATCAAGTAATTGTTTAATTAAAATTTCCTTAGATTCACTATACCAGCACTTTAGATGCTTAACATCAATAGCTTTTGTCAGGTAGCTTTGCTCGAGAATACGCTCCTTTTTCAAACCATCTTGTATACCTAAAGTTTGGTCTTCTAGGGCTTTAGCGTGGCTGCTCGCTTTCTTTAAATCTTCTTTCGCTTGCGCTAGATGGCTAACTATTTGCGCTTTTTCCTTTTCTAATGTGCTAATGTTTTCCGAAGGGAGATCTAAAGCCTCTACGGTAAAATCATCCTGCTCTAGGCTGTTAATGATGCGAGCAAAGTAAGTTTGATCGTCTTGTTCCTTTACTAGAATGGGCCGAAATTCCTCCTCCGTCATTTTTTCAAACTGGCTCTTGCTTAGGCCGTAGAACCGAATTACTAAGCCCGCTTGGATTAACTTTTGCCATTTAGATACACTATAATCGCCCCAAATACCTTTCAACTCTAGTTTCTTGGCATTGCGGGCTAATTGAGACTCTTGCTCTTTAATGTCTTCTTGTAAGGCTAAAATTTTGTGAGAAAGTTCGCCTAAGTTTAGTTGCTTATCGGCGAGGGTAACAGTGTCCTCGTCTGCCTCGTAGTTTTCCGCTGCGAGATTATAGGCATTGTGAAACTGCTTATAGGCGGGGTTTTCAAGAAAATTGATAGTTTCCTCCAGTGCTTCAAAGTGCAGACATTCTAAATCTCTTAAGTCCTTAAGCAGAGGATTTACCAATGTTTCTGGGCAGAGAATTTCTATTTTCTTCATCCTAGCTTTCATGGCGACTGAGTTTTTTGTTCTTCGCAATTTTCTTGGCGGCGGTGGCAATATTCTCTTTATCCTCTAAAAAGCGCTTAATACGTCTAATTGCTTCATCGTAGGCGGGTATCTGCAGCTTCTCGTATAAATTTACTTTTTGCGTAGTCTTCTTGCGCGCAAGCTCCAGTGTTTTAAGCTTTTCCTCCATATTCTGAAGGTTTAAATAAGCCCTTATATAATCTCTTAATACCTCCGTAGCCGCGGGAAGCCAGGCGGGCTCATAGAGCAGCTTTAGTTCCAATTTTTCAAAAACTACTTGCTGCATACTTTTCACCTTAGTGCCGGCAATATTTTCACGTTCATATTCTATTTCTTTCACCTTAACGATAGGAGGAAACTCATTCCAAATAGATTCAAAGTTCCTTAAGCGTCTTTCTAAGTCTTCGAAATCTTCTTTTTTAAGCGTTATTTCAGATTTTAATTCCGCTATAACCTGACGCAGGGCCGTCTCTTTGCGGAGTAGCACTGGCAAAGCAGCCCGACGCACCTTCAACTGGCGCTGAAAGTCTTGGATGGTACTTTTGTTATAGGCGAATTTTTCTAGCATGATTAGTCTTTTTCTCCTGGCCAGTATTTATCCATAAATTCTTGCTTAATACCTAATTCAAAAGCTTTGAAATGACGGGCAAGCAAATCCCAGCCAATATCAAGCATTGCTTCAGTTTCAAGGTTCAGGTCCACATCTAATAACTCGCGCACATAGTCGCTTGCAAAAGCCAAGGAACGCTCATCAAAATCATTTAGGTCAAAGCCATTTTCTTGTTTAGAGCGGGCTTCTGAGGCATCTGCATACAAGCGTACCAAGGCGTTCATTAACTGGGGATGATCCGCGCGTGTCTTGGTGCCAATCACATTCTGCTTTAAGCGAGAAAGACTACGAAAGGGATCGATAATGGTTAAACCAGTTTCGGTGTCTCGCTTTAAATAAAGCTGTCCCTCTGTAATATAGCCCGTATTATCGGGGATGGCATGGGTAATATCGCCGTCGTTTAGCGTGGTAACCGCAATAATGGTAATGGAACCACCCTCTGGGAATTGCACCGCCTTTTCGTATATCCGCGCTAAGTCGCTATACAAAGAGCCAGGCATCGCATCTTTACTGGGAATTTGATCCATTTTATTGGACACAATCGCTAGTGCATCTGCGTAAAGCGTCATATCGCTCAATAAAACCAATACTTTTTCCTTTTTCTCATAGGCGAAATACTCAGCCGTAGCAGTGGCTTGATCGGGGATTAACAGACGCTCGAGCGGCGGATCTTCCGAAGTATTTACAAAGCTGACAATTTTGTCGCTGGCGCCTCTTTCTTTAAAGCTATTACGGAACATAATATAATCGTCGTGACTAATACCCATAGCGCCTAAAATAATGCGGTCAGAATCTGCTCGAAGTGCTACTTCCGCCAAAATGCGATTAAATGGCTGGTCTGGATCGGCAAAAAAGGGAATCTTTTGCCCGGTTACGAGAGTATTATTTAAGTCAATTCCCGCGATGCCAGTGGAAAGCATTTCCGAGGGCAGCTGTCTCCGCACGGGGTTTACCGTTCTACCTTTAATACTTACTTCTCTCCCTTGCGGCTGAGAAAGTCCGTCTATCGCTTCGCCAAAAGCATTAAAATATCTACCGCCCAAGGCCTGACTAAGCGCTAGGGAAGGGGGTTTACCAGCAAACACCACCTTAGCGGCTGTACCGATTCCCTCTGTACCCGAAAAAACCTGCAAGGTTACTAACTCGCCGTCAATCTTAATTACCTGAGCATTTCTACCATCTACCCAAGCTAGTTCATCGTAAGTAATTCCCTTCGCTTTTAGGGTACAAGTAGCTTTTGTGAGAGCTTTAATTTCGGTATATACGGCTTGAAAGGCTTTAATTTCCATGAGCTTTAATTTTGGCTAAACTCTTCTAATTCCTGAGTGTATTTTTTATAATCCTCCTGCTTAAACGCACTGTAGTTTAATTGCTTAAAAGTATTAATGAGCTTTTTGTAATGGGTGCTTACCGCGTTAAAGTCATCAAGTTCATTTTCTTGTGCGCAAAGCTTAAGGGCGAGATTGAGCATACTTTGCTGTCGCTCTAAAGGGCTATTCATATCCACATCATCAAAAGAGTCTTGCTGAATAATGGCGAAATCAAGCAGCTCACTGCGCCAGAAATCTAGATGATAGTCGAGCGGCACCGAGTCATCCCCTAAAATGCTAATCTGATCGCGGGCTTCAATGCCACGTTGTAAAAGGTCTTTCATCTTTTTAACCTTATCAATCCAATCTTCCCCTAGCATTTCTTCTGTTTCCGCTTGGAACTCTTCATAATCTAAATAGCGTGAATAGGAGTTAATAGGGTCAATGGCAGGGTAGCGCTTAGCGTCAGCCCGTTTCTGGGAAAGCGCATAAAAACAACGGGCTACCTTTGCGGTAGATTCGGTTACTGGCTCCTTAAAGTTTCCCCCTGCGGGAGATACGGTTCCTAAAAAGGTGATGGATCCGCGGCTATCATTATGCAATGCCACAGCGCCGGCTCTGCCGTAAAAATTGGCAATTACGGCGGGTAATTCTACTGGGAAAGCATCGGTGCCTGGTAGTTCTTCCATGCGATTGCTCATCTCGCGCAAAGCTTGGGCCCAACGAGAGGTGCTGTCGGCTAAAAGCAAGACTTTTAATCCCATATTGCGATAGTACTCGGCTAAGGTCATCCCCACATAAACCGAGGCTTCGCGGGCCGCTACTGGCATATTGGAGGTATTGCAAATAATAGTGGTTTTTTCTTTTAGTTTTCGTCCGGTCTTTAAATCCACTAGTTGTGGAAAAGTGTGGAAAATTTCTACTACCTCATTAGCGCGTTCGCCGCAGGCTACCAAAATTACCATATCGGCCTGATTATTTTTGGCAATTGCTTGCTGCAGAACGGTTTTTCCAGTGCCAAAAGCGCCCGGAATATAACCAGTGCCACCTTCGGCCATGGGATTTAGCGTGTCCATTACCCTCAATCCTGTTTGGAATATTTTTGAAGGCCGGAATTTTTCACGGTAGCTTTTTAATGCCCACTTAACCGGCCACTTTTGGATCATACTTACCGATACTATTTGCCCGTCAGCGCCTTTTAGCTGGGCAATTTCGTCGGAAACTTTATAATCGCCTGCCTCGACAATTTTCACTAATTCATAATGTCCCTTTAACTTGAAGGGAACCATTATTTTATGGTCAATCCAGTTTTCCGGTACTTCACCTAGCCATTCGCCTGCTTGCAATGAGGCGCCTACTTCCTGCAGCGGAGTGAAGGTATAAACTGCAGTTTTATCAATACTGACATTTTTCTGTCCCGTTTCAATAAAGGTGCCTTCCATAGCTTCGAGGTCATTCTGTAAACCATCGAAGTTCTTAGAGAGAATGCCAGGACCTAGGTCAACCTCCAAAAGCTCACCGCTAAAACTTACTTCATCGTCTAACTTAAGCGAGGTACTCATTTCAAACAATTGTGCATAAGCCCTTTTATTCCTTATTTTAATTACCTCTGCCATTAAAGACTTATCTCCTAAAGAGACAAAGCAAATTTCATTTTGCATCACTTTTCCGTCGAATTCGATTTCGAGGAGATTACTGACAATGGCTTTGATTTTTCCTTTAGTCATGGTGATTGATATTTTTAAGGGACTCCTCTAATAGATCAGCCAGGTAGGGTTTATGCTCGTTTGCGTTTAGTTGCTCTCGGCGATAAATAAGAAAGAGTTTGAAACAATAATTTAAAAGTGAAATCTGATCGAAGTAGTGGCCCTTAGCTAAATCATCTGCTTTTTCCCATAATACTTGGTGGACCGCATTGGTGATCGCTTGAGGGTCTTTGCTGGCTAATGCTTTTAATAAAGTTTCTAGAAATGGCTCGCTCAATTTCTGCTTTTCACTTAGTTGAGACTTGCCTTGCAGAAGTTGTCTATAAAGCGAGTTCTGCCCATACCTATGTTCCTTATTTACAAAAGGATAAAGACTAGTATTGAAAGTAGCCATTAAACTCCTTGCTTCGCTTTCAAAAGCAAATAGTTCGCTAATAAACGGATGGGCTTTTTCGGCTACTTTTTGAAAAAAATAGGCAAACCAGCGACTGTCCATTTCATTAGCCGTCCACTGCTTTAAATCGTCTTTATGTTGGTTGTAAAACTCTTGCCAAAGCGGATCGAGCAAATCAGGATCTTTTTCACTCGCTGCAATATCGTCGGTGCCAAAAGAATAGGGTTTACGCAAAGGCCGAAAAGGATAATTGAGATAGCGGTGCTGCCAACTTTCTAATAAATTGTTCAAATCATTCCGCTTTAGGAACCAATCGACTTGGCACAAGTCCTCATCGCTGCTATTACGTTGAATAAGAGACCAAGCGTCATCCAAAGCTTCTTCAGAAAGTCTCCTATCTAGCTTTAGCGCCGGTAAGGAGCTTATGATGTAATAGTAATTACTCATCCCTTAAGCGTTCTTTGAGGCTTTGATTAAGATAGGAGTGGAAGAGGTTTTTTAATTCTTTTTCCCCTAAAGAGAGGTAAAAGCCTTCGTCTGAGTTTATGATTTTAATCTCTTGATTTTCTGTACCTAAGCCAATTTCCAAATCGGGAAAGTGTTTATTTAATTGACCCTGCCATTGTTCCTGCGCATCTGACGGAAGGCTTAAACTTAAAGCCAAGGGAGAGCGGCTTAATTGCTCCGCTAGTTTGAAAAGATATTCTTTGATGAATTCTTCGTCGGAAAAGAGCTCAGCGATGGGCTTATCTACAATTTTAGTAGCTAAGGCCTCGCTTAACCGAAGACGTAGATCTTCCAAAACCGCATCTGCTTTTAAGCGCAATTCAGCTTCCATTTTCTTTTTTTCCTGAGCAATCTCTTGCTCAGCCTTTCGTCTATACGCATCAGTCTCTTTTTGCGCATCTTTTTTAGCGTCTTCCACCTCTTGCAGGGAAGCCGCTTTTTTCGCTTCAATTTCTTTTTCGCTTTTGCTAATTAGCTCGGCGTATAATTGATCGGTTAGCTTATCGAGATTGGTATAGTCGGCACTCATTATTTTAGAATTAGAAGGGGTACTTCACTTTTGTAAACCATTCTTTTAGAAAGACTTTCGGTAAAAAGACCCTCTAGAAAACGGTAATCGCGTGGTAGTATGGCAATTAAATCAGATTCATTACTTTTTGCGTAGGCCACCAAACCTTGACTCACTTCGTTCTCAAAGTGGTGCTTGAAGCGATGGGGAAAGTTTTGCAGGCGACGTTTTAAATACTTACGGTTGATTTTTTCTTTACGGCTCAATTGCTCCTCTGCGCGATTTACGGTAACCACATCAATAGAGGTCGTTTGGTGATCAGCAATCTGAAGCAGTGCGTCTAAAGCATGTTCATTTTGCAGTGAATCGTAGTCTGCTGCTAAAGCAATTTTGGTAATTAAACCAAGTTTAGCGCCTTTAGGCATTACAATTACAGGTACAATAGCATCACGCACTACCGCTTCGGTTTTACTACCCCAAATGGTATTTATGCCTTGCGCACCTTTAGTGGCCATTATAATTAGGTCGATCTCAACTTTATCAGATTCACGCAGAATTAAATCGCGAGAGCTAGCATATTCCCAACGAGTTTCATAGCTGATTGTCTTTAACTTGGGGGCAGACTTAATGAATTTATCCATATTGTCCTTAACGCGTATGCGATCGGCGGAAGCGTCTTTTTTCTCGTGGGCAGCGGCATGCACTATTACCAAGTGGTTAATCCCTTGTTCCACAACTGGAATAATGGTTTGCAGAGTTTCTAGGCTAAGCGGACTAAAGTCAGTGGGAAAAAGAATGTTTAAGTTTTTCATTGTTATGAGTAAATTATAAGGTTCAGCTATATTAGGGAAACCTGATTGAAAACGAAATGATATTTGTCAGCTTCAATGGTTTAATTTAATTCTGATACCGACAAGAGATGTCGCCCTCTCAGAGGGTAGAGCCTTTGCTTTAGAAATTAGGATATCTTTAACGCCCTGCTTTGAGGTTGATAAAGCTATCCCATCGGTGAACTTTGTACATTTTTTTATCCTTTGTGGTTTAAAATTACAAGCGAATTCTTAGGTCGAATTTACCCAACAAAGAAGTTGTAGCTGATTAAAAAAATGACAATCCTAGAAATATTAAATACCACAGACCTTGGGAAATACCCACTGATAAATGGAAATTTTACTAAGAGTGAAATAATGCAATATTTCTTCATTATCAAGTTGACTTAACGGAATTGAAAGAATTTGCTCCTAAGGAATTGTAAATTGACCTTATTGATGGCAATCCTTGGGTTTCTGTTGTTGCTTTTACAATGGAAAAGATAAGACCGAAAACCTTTCGGTAGATGACTTAAGCCAAGCTTTAGAGCTTAGTTTAAACGAAGAGAGTAGTGACGAAAAGAAAAGATAGGTGATAGTTGCTCCTACAGGTACAAAAGAATATTTTCGTTTACTTGCTAAAGCAGCTAATGAAAGACAAAAAGAAAGTAGAGGAAACCAGACAGGTGGAAGGATCGGCTTTTTTCTCTTCACAGATTAAAACAAAATAATTGAAAAAGAAATAAGTTTCGTCAGACCTCCTGCCGAATTTAAATATGGATTGTGACAGTATTTGAAGACTTATATGGAAATATGTGGGATTTAGTTAAACCACATAAAAAGAACAAAGGAGTGAAGTGAAAAATAGAGTTTCTGTGATCTAATAATCAATGAGTTAGTCAACAACAACTCTATTGATGATCTCCCATTTCAGGCATTATTATCGAAATAAAATATTATGAAATTACTCGCTAAAATAATGCTTTGCATTACGATTTTTATAATAATCGGAGCAATTTTACTGGCATGGAAAGCCCCATCCATTATTAGAAAATATTCAGAAGAATATGTTTCAACTAAAACAAAGGATAAATACAAACTACAATTTGAAAAAGTAAATATTAGCTATCTACCTTTTGGAGTAGAACTTGAAAATGTCAGTCTTCAAGCCATTGATAGTACTTATATTAAGATGGGATCATCAGCTGTTATGGTTGAATCTACAATTGACAAGGTCGATATCAGCAATATTAACATTCTTCGCATCATTACAGGATCAGATGTTCGCTTTCATCTTCTTTTCGAAAATCCCAATTTTACTATATTAAGCTCTAGCGATACGGCAAAGGCTATTCAACTTAAAAAAGGCAAGAAAAGACCAGCTAGTATCCTTTTAAAAAGCTTTACTCTCAATAATGCGCATATCAACTATTGTAACTAATCAGTTCTGTAAAAATAACAGAAATCAGTAAGAAAATCGACTTTATCAACAATTATGTGATGGAGTATCTTCTGACTTTCAAAAATCAAGGGGTTTATGCACCACTGTTGGTA
>Ga0136604_1000376_pt1 | contig 22943 bp, 22 predicted proteins | sample AntRauFillE10628_FD_104928 | JGI IMG/M metagenome (GOLD analysis project Ga0136604, IMG submission 104928) | Saline lake microbial communities from Rauer Islands, Antarctica - Metagenome Filla E10 #628 | ecosystem: Environmental > Aquatic > Non-marine Saline and Alkaline > Saline | place...
CTGGAGCAGGTCCCAAGGGTTTGGCTGTTCGCCAATTAAAAAGATACGCGAGCTGGGTTTAGACCGTCGTGAGACAGGTTGGTCTCCTATCTACTGCAGGCGTCGAATTTTGAGGAGAGTTGTTCCTAGTACGAGAGGACCGGAATGAACGAACCTCTGGTCTATCAGCTGTCACGCCAGTGGCACCGCTGAGTAGCTATGTTCGGAATGGATAACCGCTGAAAGCATCTAAGCGGGAAGCCAACTCCAAGATTAGAATTCATTAAGTCCCCCGAGAGATGATCGGGTTGATAGGCACTAGGTGGAAGCTCCGTGAGGGGTGCAGCCGAGGTGTACTAATTGGACGTAGTTTCCTGTAAGGAACATTGCATTCAAAGACGATAGAATGAGCGCACTTCTGTGTTGTGCTGGCGAGGAAATATTTTCACTGGACTTAGGTCCCGTTCAAATATTTCCTCTGGCACGCCTCGAATTGCCTCTCATTTCATCACTTTGAACTGTGATTTTTGCAGAGACGCTACACTGTTGCACAATTTTTGAGTGTGATGTGTTTACCTACAGAAGTATGATATGCGAGAATTCAAATTCATTTGAATTATAGAAGATTCAAAGTTGGTGCTTTGGGGGTGGGGGTACACCCGTTCTCATTCCGAATACGGAAGTTAAGTCCACTACCACCGATGGTACTCATTTATTTGGGGAGAGTAGGTAGGCGCCAACTTTGAGTCTTCTAAGACAAAGATAGCACTGTCAACGCAGTGCTTTTTTGTTGGGTACACACTATTCAGAATTACCGATATTTTTTCCTCAAACGAAAAGCTTAGAAGAGAATTTATTTTTCGCTTATCTAAACACCAGTCCACACGCGTTGGTGTTTTAGTGCTTGCGCGCACTCATACTATCGAGATTAGTAGTAGGTTGCTAGTGATAATGAATCTTCTGGTACACCACACTCAAACTATGCTAGCTGTTGACTAATATCGAGTAAGTTGTATATTTTAGATAGTAGTGTGAGATCACTGTCTTGGCTTATTTAAGCGAGCTGTATGATATATCTCAAAGGTTGATGGACCTGAGTTGTAACAAGAGTATGGGTGTGTGCATGCCGATATTTCTCTAGCAGCGATGCGTCTCCCTTGAGACGGACCCTCACCACTGAGCTCTTAAGGGTCTGATGGTACGGTTTACGTCCCGCTGCAACTCGTCCCTTCCTGTACAGGTTATTGTATTGGAAGGGACTTTCTTTTGTTACAATAGTCGTACATGAGTAAAAAATATAGATTCAGACGCTGGGCATTTTGGCGGCGATTTCAGTACTCCACTGGGCTATTGTCCGTCTTTGGTATGGTTGGCGTACTTATCTATTTTCTCGCTTTCTATAGTCCAGCGAATTGTTTTGACGGAATTCTCAACGGAGACGAAACAGTAGTTGATGCTGGAGGTAGTTGTGTGCGTATCGACCCGGCAAACGTCATTGCGCCATCGTTGGTATGGGCAGAAAGTTTTGTAGTGACTGAAGGTCAGTACAATGCGGTTGCATACGTTGAGAATGAAAATCAGACCGCTGCTACTCCAGCATTGAGTTATACGTTTCAACTGTTAAATGAAGGAGTCGTGGTGGCAGAGCGCTCTGGCGTAACGGTGCTGCCGCCCAATAGCGCGTATCCGATTTTTGAAGGTCGTATTTTTACCAACGGCCAACAGCCAGTCACAGAGACTCGGTTAGTATTGAGTCCGACGCAGGATTGGCGTCCGGCATCGATTGGTCGCAATCAATTCCGATCGCTTGATATTGAGCTGCTTGGTGCTGATGCTCGTCCACGATTGAATGTAGAGATTGAAAATAACGAACTGACAGCCGCCGAAGATATTGAAGTAGTAGCGACCATCTTTAATACATTAGGAAATCCAGTCACAGCCTCGCGAACCTTCATCGAAAACATCGGCCCCCGTGCCACACAAGAAATCGTATTCACCTGGCCCAACCCTCTTACGCGAACCGTCAGAAGTTGTGTGATTCCAACCGATGTGATTTTGGGCATTGACCTTTCCGGTAGTATGAATAATGACGCTGCAAATCCACCTCAGCCACTCACCGACGCGTTGCAGGCCGCTAGTATCTTCACCAGTACGTTGAATGAGCAAGATCAAGTAGGGGTGGTTACATTTGCGACTCAGGCTGCGCTCACTACACAGCTGACTGATTCGTACGCTTCAGTTGCGGGTACGGTACAAACGCTGACCATTTCACCAGCAGAAGAAACTGGGTTCACTAACACCGCGGCTGCCCTTGAGCAGGCCAGAGCAGAGCTAGCTTCTACTCGACACAATCCAAATGCTAGACGAGTACTGGTACTCCTGACCGACGGACTGCCAACTGCTGCCGGAGATGCAGATGCGGTAGCTCAAACAGAACAAATCGCAGCCGAATTACGCGCCGGGGGAGTAGAAATATATGCGATTGGGTTGGGAGAAAATGTCGACACCCAGTTTATTACAAACATCGCCTCTGGTAGTTCTCGAGCTTACTTTGCGCCCAGCGGAGCTGACTTAACAAAGATCTACGCAGAAATCACCTCATCTTTGTGTGAGGCAGGCGAGGGCAAGATTGAGGTCATTGCCAAGACCCAAACAAACTTTGCGCCGCTCCGGTAGCACTCTGTGTTTTGTGGTATAGTCCTGATGCCTAGTTGTGCCGTTGGTCAAGTAAGGTTAGGGTGGCAGTGAACGAGGTTGTGTAAACAGAAGAAGTGACAACTTCTACGGAACAAACAGACAATGAGCTGAACTCAAGAAGTGATAATGGCTTTGATTTTCCGTCGCACCATGTTGGCTGCAGCTGTTACTTCAAGTAACTCTCGCGCCAAATAGTTGCCACACTCATTTTTTATTCATGAATCAGTTACGAACATTTTTTGGGGGATTTGATAGCGTACTGTTTTTTAGCGTACTGTCTATGTCGCTCCTGGGGCTCGTCACGATGTACTCTCACGCGGGAGACAATGCATTTTTTAATCGACAGATACTTTGGATTGGACTCGCAACCACAGCTTTGTTTGCGGCCATGGTGCCGGACTATCGTTTTTTGCGAACCGGTAATATAGCCTTTCTATTCTATGTCATTTCAGTGGGCTTGTTATTTTTGGTGTTGATTGTTGGAGAAATAACCCTTGGTGCGCAAAGTCGGTTTGACCTGGGATTTTTCTCCCTGCAGCCTTCAGACCCTGCCAAGCTGGTGCTCATTATCGTGCTGGCAAAATATTTTGCCAAACGACATGAACTCATTGGAGACTTTAAACACATTCTTATATCTGGCTTTTACGCGATGCTCATCTTTGGCCTGGTATTCATCCAGCCTGATTTCGGGTCAGCGATTATTCTATTTTTTGTCTGGCTCGGAATGGTGTTGGTATCTGGAATCAAACTCCGACATTTGTTTGCCGTGTTTACGCTCGGGGCAGTGGTGTTTGGACTGATGTGGCAGCTTGTGTTTTTCGATTACCAAAAAGATCGCATTTTGACGTTTCTTGATCCACTCTCAGATATCCAAGGAGCCGGCTACAATGCATATCAGTCAACCGTCGCGATTGGTTCCGGTGAGCTGTTTGGTAAAGGAATCGGCTACGGTACCCAATCAAAATTACTTTTTTTGCCAGAGTACGAGACGGACTTTATTTTTGCCGCCTATGCAGAAGAGTGGGGGATGTTTGGGGTTTTACTATTCTTTGGATTATTTTCATTAGTTGTGTGGCGACTGCTGGTGCATGCGGTAGAAGGAGCGTCGAATTTTGAACGGTTGTTTGCGGCCGGAGTGTGTATTTTGTTCATCGCTCACTTTTTTGTGCACATAGGAATGAACATTGGCTTGCTGCCGGTTACTGGGACCACAATTCCATTTTTGAGTTACGGCGGTTCACACTTATTTACAGAATTTATCGCTGTCGGAATGGTAATGGGGATGGCTCGATACAAGTCTATTTCCATCACTTCACAACACACCTCTTCAATTTTAGATAGCTAGGGTATATAGCGCACTGGTGGCATCGACCATCTTTTGAGTCGACCGGCTCTTCATAGCAGTCTGAAGATGTTTGGCGTATGTCTGCCACTGCTGGCTGTGGTCCAAAAAATGTAGTATTTCTCTAGCGAGTGCATCTGGACTGTCTGGCTGTATCAGCCTTCCGGTTTGATTGTGGGTGATGATATCTGGTATGCCGCCGACGTTGGTGGCGATGACAGGTAAGCCAGCCAAGCCAGCCTCGTGCAGCACGTACCCGTATGATTCTGATTTTGAAGGGAGTATAAACACATCTCCCGCTGGTAGAAAACGAGCGGCTTCGGTGATGTTCCCTAACAAAAAGACCTGCGTATCTAGACCGGCTTTTTTTATCTGAGCCTGGAGTGTATCCCGCTCCGAACCTTCTCCAATAATAATACTGCGTACATTGGGGTTTAGACGGACCACTTGAGACATCGCGTCGATGAGTACATTAAGGCGCTTGATGGGATGCAGCTCGGCAATGGTCAGTATCCAAGGGTCAGACAGGTGAGACTGTAGTTCAAGATTTTCGCTCGCCAATTTTGCCCGGGCCTCTTTTTTGTCGTACATCACCCCAATCGAGCGACCAGGATAAATAATCTTCATTTTGTTTTGCACGCCAGGCCAATCCATTTGTTTTACTAGGGCATTGGAAACAGCAATTGTCTTGTGTGAAAACCATACCGTGAGCCAGTGCAGCATCTTTATGATTACTTTCTGCCAGAGCGGTCTATCCTCATTAAATGTCCAGCCGTGGGCAGTAAACAGAACTCGTGGCACTCGAGCTATTCTGCCGAGTAGAGTGCCGACCCCACCAGCTTTTGAGCTGTTTACGTGGAGCACATCAGGCTGTTCGGTTTTGAGTATCTGCCAGAGTTCTTTGGCAAATGCGATTTCTTTTTTTACAGAAATGTCTCGCTCAAGTGAGTGTATGGTAACAACTCGCACTCCAGCATGTCCCAAAAGCTCTTTAAGGACCCCGTCACCCCCCAACACAACCACTACTTCAAACGTGGTTTTGTCTAAGTGAGTAGCCAGATCGTAGACATACCGCTGTGCACCACCCCAGTTTGATTTGGTGATGAGGTACAGCACTTTTGTTTTCTTGCTCGTTTCCATATATGCAAACTATAGTACAGGAATCTCAGTGGTGCTGCGAGTGATTTAGAGCTCGTCCTCTGCAGCTGTGGCAGGATCATAGTAGTACTTATCATCGACTATGGTTTGATTGCCACCAGCACGTATCGCGAGTATCACAATACACAAGATAACTACCGCCACCATCAACAAATTGCTCAGTCTTTTTGCAGATCGAATATGTTTGACGAAGCCCTTTTTAATCAAAAAAGTACTCAATCCAAAGCTGTCTGCCCGTACTTTGGTCTGTACCGGATTCTGTATTGTGTATTCGTCTTGATGAAATTTCAGTTCACTCATATTTTGGTACAGTTTATTATCTATCATATAAGGAAATGTTATAGTCAGCGTTGTTTAAGTTCATGTTACCTCCATGACAAGTGTCTTTTGGGTAGTTGCCGGGAATCTCGGCTTTATTAAAACCAAATACACCATTTACAAATACTGCATCCGCTGGTACTGGACCCCCACAGTTGGTTAAACTTTTCCAGTGGTACGGGTCATAGCTATAAAAATATAATGCCCCAGCAACTGGCGCTACTCCCGTACCCGCGTCGTGCAGCGGGTCTTGTGGAATAGGATCAAGATAGGGATGGAGCGCATCGTCTATGGGATTGCCTACTCCAATCATCTGTCCGGAGTTTGGGACACCATCAATTGGATTTGGATACCGAGTATTGTCATTGTAGAACCGTTCAAAAGCAGTGCGGATAGATTTCATATCTTGCATACGCACTGCATCTCTGGCGGATGCTTGAGCGTCACTCAGATTGGCCAGTATGCTCGAAGCCAGGACTCCAATGATAGCAATCACCACCATGAGCTCAATGAGCGTAAAACCACCACTTTTCATGGGCAGATTGTATCATGCTCGACCATATCCTTGCGTAATCAGCTAGGTTCTGTAGGATATTTGTAATTACATATAATCATGGGTGAACGCGCAAGAGAATTGGCAATACTAGTAGTCGGGGATATATTTTTCTTTTTAGTTGCTTTATGGGTGACACTGTTTTTTCGTTATTTGGCTATTCCCAGCGGTGAGTTGTTGGGGAATCACGTGGGCCCATTTTTAATTATTTCTACCGTCTGGTTGTTTGTGTTTTACATCGGGGGACTGTACGACAAACACACTGTTTTTTTAAAATCCTTATTGTTTGCTCGTATCGTCAATACGCAAATCGTAAATATTTTGGTCGCCGCTTTATTGTTTTTGATTATTCCGTTTGGTATTGCCCCTAAAACAAACCTAATTATTTACCTGTTGGTTTCCACTGCACTTATTACTTGGTGGAGAATGTCAGTTTTTCGATTTGTAGCACCAAAAACCAAACATCGGGCAGTACTCATTGCTGATGGTTCAGAAGCCATCGCCTTGGTGGATGAGATTAACAATAACGACCGTTATAACTATTCGTTTCATCGGCTTATCGATGAGCAAACAGCCAAGTCAACACCCAATTTTGAAGAAAAACTCATCAAGCTGATAGAGAAAGAGCGAATCGACATCATAGTCGCCAACCCAAACGGTGAGTACATTGCAGCTGTACTACCCAAATTGTTTGACATGTCATTTTTGAAGTTTGAGTTGACGTTCTTAGATTTTTATAAAGTATACGAAGATACGTTTGATAAAGTGCCGCTTTCGGCCTTGCGGTATGAGTGGTTTATATCGCATGTCTCACAGAGCAAAAGTCTGGTGTACGATGTTACTAAGCGACTGATTGATGTGGTCGGGAGTATTATGCTTGGCATTGTGCTGCTGCTCTTGCTGCCGTTTATCTACATTGCGATGCGGATAGAGGGGCAGGGAGATTTGTTTATCGCCCAAGAGCGGATTGGTCAATCCAACAAACCCGTGACTGTCTATAAAATACGCACCATGACCGAGAACCGAGCCTACAGCGCTACGTGGACAAACGAAGATGCCAAGGAAGGAAATCGCGTCACCAAAGTGGGCGCAGTATTGCGTAAGTTGAGTATCGACGAATTTCCACAGGTCTGGACGATTCTGAAGGGCGACATGTCTTTGATTGGTCCTCGCAACGACATCAAAGGTTTGGGTGATAGGCTCGCAGCCGAGATTCCATATTACAATATTCGCAATTTCGTCAAGCCCGGAGTGACCGGTTGGGCTCAAACCCATCAGCATTATATGGGTGATAACATTAGCCCGCAGTCTTTAGAGGAGTCAAAAGAGCGACTTTCCTATGATTTGTATTATGTCAAAAATCGTTCGTTTTTACTGGATATGGAAGTGGCTCTGCGAACCATCAAGACACTGCTGTCTCGGTTCGGGATGACCATCCGTCTCCCAAACTAAAGTGTTGTAGATTGCAACCATGCTACACTTCATATTGTTATATTGAATTATGCAACCAAAAACTATTTTTATTACCGGCGGAGCCGGCTATGTGGGAGAGATGCTGTGCGAGCAGTTTGCTAAGCGAGAAGACGTGGGCGCGATTGTTGCACTCGATAAAGAGCCCCAGTCAGATTTCTCAAAAAGCATCCCGAAGCTTACCTATGTCCAAGCCAACATGGCTAATGGTGGCTGGCAGGAAGAGGTAGCCAAACATGCACCAGACACCGTCATCCATACTGCGTGGCAGATTCGCGCAATGTATGGTAACCCAGATGAGCAGTGGCGCTGGAATGTCGGAGGTTCAGACAACATTTTTGATTTTGCCATTGCCAATTCATCAGTTAAAAAATTGATTTATTTTTCAACCGCTTCTTCGTACTCGGCTCGGAAAGATAATCGTTTTGAACATCTCTTTACCGAAGCAGAAGGGTTCCGTGACGACGAGTACATCTACGCCCTCGAAAAGAAAGTCACCGAAGAACATTTAGCTGAGAAGGTACAAGTAGCAGCGCGAGAAGATCTACATGTAGTAGTCGTCCGCCCGGCGGCAATCACCGGACCACGTGGTCGCTACATGCGGATTCGGTTTGGGTTACAGTCAGCTCTGCAGGGAAACCTCAAAGGCGGTCTTGTGTACAAGCTGGTGACGATGATGACTGCATTTGTACCAGCCACCAAAGGCTGGGTGCGCCAGTTTATCCACGAGGACGATGTAAATGATCTGGTTCAACACTTTACCTTCAATGACGCCCCATCAAAATACGAAGTCTACAATATTACCCCAGTGTCGGAACCAGTGTACGCACCAGACATGGCCCGAGCAGTCGGAAAAAAGATTCTCCCGATTCAACCGTGGATGGCTCGGATTGCCTTTTTTTGGTTTTGGCATGGCACACGAGGTAAAGTGCCAACTTCACCTGGCTCGTGGCGCTTTTACTCCTATCCGGTAGTGATGAGTGGGGAAAAGCTCGCGACTCAATATACTTGCCAGTATGCATCCAAAGACGCCTTTGCCTACACCGACGGTCGGTACGAGTCGTACGTGCCAACAGAACAAAAACGACCAAAACCCGTCACTACAGCTTAAAAACTGAGACAAAGCCGCCAATCCAGGCGCTCTGCATGCAGAAAATAAGTCGCCATGCTCTGTATTTTCGAGCAAAATTCGCAACATACCTTTTAGGTATTGGCTTATTTCTGATATACTCGCCGGTATGAAAGTGGATGGAAAACAGATTGCAGAAGATATTTTTGCGCAGCTCAAAAAAGCTCTCCAATCATCACCCAAGCTGGCGTTGGCGGTTGTTACCTGTGCGCCAAATTTTGAAACCCAAAAATACCTGGCTATGAAAAAACATCGGGCAGCTGCGGTGGGTATTTTACTCAATGTAATCGAGCTCCCCGCCGATACTACAACTGGTCAAGTAATAGAATGTATTGAAGCGGTGGCAAAACAATCCGACGGGGTAGTGGTGCAGCTTCCGTTGCCCGAAGACATCGACCGAGATGCGGTGCTCAAGGCTGTGCCTGTCGCCAAAGATCCTGATGGATTTTCTTACGGTGAAAAAAGAGACAGATTATTACCTCCGGTAGTTGGGGCTATCGATGAAATTTCCCGCGTCCACGAGGTAGAGTGGAAAAATAAACGAGTGGTTGTACTGGGGCAAGGGAAGCTGGTGGGCATTCCAGCCGCTCGCTACGCCCGCAAGAGAGGTGCGCGAGTACGCGTCTACGAAAAAGACACCCTCGACATTAGTTCACTCAAAACTGCTGATATTATTATTAGCGGTATTGGTCAGCCAAAATTTATAGAGCCTCAGATGGTCAGTCAGGGAGTGACACTCTTTGATGCTGGGACGTCTGAAGAAGGGGGAGAGTTGGTGGGAGATATGCATCCTGACACCGCTGCAGTCACTGCTTTGTATACACCGGTGCCGGGAGGGATCGGCCCGCTCACCATTACGCTTTTATTGCGGAACCTGTATGATTTGCAGCGTCAATAGCTTCAAATCGGTCACTATGGTATAACTGTGAACATATTTAATTTCATGTCTGATTCGTTGCAAACAAATACATCCAGTAGTCAAGGTTTTATCCGCCTCTTCCGCGCCGTCGCCATCATCGGAGTAATCGCTGGTTTGGCGTTTTGGGTGTACCAAAATGCAGTCCAACCTGATTCTGAAAATCCATTTAAATTGGGACTTGATTTGGCGGGTGGTTCTCACTTGGTCTACGAAGCCGATGTCTCAAATATCGACCGCGCTGAGGTGCCTGAGCTGATGAGCGTGCTGCGCGACGTGATTGAACGTCGTGTAAACGTATTTGGAGTATCAGAGCCGATTGTGCAGGTAGAAAGCAGCAGTTTTGTCACCGACGAACCAATCGAGCGATTGGTGGTGGAACTGCCTGGGGTAACCGATGTTAGTGATGCGGTAGCAGAGATTGGCCGAACACCACTCCTGGAGTTTAAGCTCTATGATGAAGAGCTCGCTGCTCAGCAAGAAACGCTCCAAAACTTAGAATCATTGACTGAAAATGCTAGTGGCTCCGCCGCTGAGATTGGCAATGTGAGTGTCAACGGAGAAGCTATTTCAGAAGAGTTGCCATTTCGAGACACCGGCTTGACTGGGCGGTATCTAGAAACAGCAGCATTAGAATTCGCGGGTGGTCAGGGCGGACAATTGTCAAACGAACCGTTAGTGTCCGTGCGCTTCACGCGCGAAGGGGCGGATTTGTTTGCTGAGATAACCCGCAACAACGTCAATCGTCAGCTGGGTATCTTTCTCGACGGGGAACTTCTATCGGCACCAAATATCAATGAGCCAATTGTAGGAGGTACTGCTATTATCTCTGGCGGTTTTACTGCTGAAGAAGCACGTGAGCTTGCCCAAAACCTAAGCTTCGGTGCGTTGCCGGTACCAATTGAGCTACAAAGTACCCAGACAGTTGGTGCATCACTGGGGGCAGAAGTGCTCGGCAAAGGCATGCAGGCTGGAGTATACGGGCTGGGTCTCGTCTTGCTCTTCATGGTGCTGTGGTATCGATTGCCAGGGCTCACTGCCGCAGTCGCTCTATTATCCTACGTCACTATCATGTTGGCATTATTCCAGCTCATTCCGGTGACACTCACTGCGGCTGGTCTGGCTGGATTTGTGCTCTCGCTGGGTATGGCGGTAGACGCCAATGTGCTGGTCTTCGAGCGTATGAAAGAAGAATACAATAAAGATGTTTCGAGCCGAGAAGCATCCAGCGTCGGATTTGCTCGAGCCTGGAGTGCGATTCGTGACGGAAATATCACCAGCTTGCTTTCAGCGATTATTCTCTTTTGGTTTGGCACCTCACTGGTTAAAGGGTTTGCACTGGTCTTTGGTATGGGAGTGATTGTGTCGATGTCGACCGCCCTGGTCGTGACGCGAACCTTGCTCCTTACGTTGCCGGACACTAAAAAATCATCCAAAACCCTGATGGCAACCTTATTCGGTAATGGATTAAAAAAATAGTATGTTTTTTATTACGTATCGAAAAATATTCCTCGCTATCGCAGCAGTACTCATGCTCGGCAGTGTTGCAATCATCAGCTCACTGGGATTGAATCTCGGGATTGACTTTACTGGTGGGTCACTGACTGAAGTGTCATACGAGACTGCGCCTGACCAAGACCAATTAGAAAGCCTGATTAATGAACAAGAGCTTGGTGGTATCTCGGTGCGAGAATCAGTCGACGAGGCTGGACGCGACGCGTACTTGATTCGTACCCGTGACCTGTCAGAATCCGAACGAGTTGAGCTTGCGTCAGCCGTTACATCGCTTGGAGAAGGGGGTGACATCAGTCGCTTTACCTCCATTGGTCCAGTGATTGGCCAAGAGCTACGTGATAAGGCACTGTACGCTATTCTCGGAGTCGTGTTGATTATCGTCATCTACGTTGCGTTTGCCTTCCGTGGCATCGGTACACCTGTGAGCTCATGGACCTATGGGGCGATTACTATTTTTGTGCTCATCCACGACGTGCTCGTACCAACGGCACTGATGGGCGTGCTGGGGTATGTGGCTGGAGTTGAAGTCGATGTGTTGTTCGTGATGGCGCTGTTGGCGGTACTTGGGTATTCGGTCAACGACACCATTGTGGTGTTTGACCGGGTTCGAGAAAACCTCGTCGCCAATCGTACCGAAATCCGTACCAAGCGAGAAGAGGCGGGCGTTATGTACGAAGATGTGGACTATCGTCTCAATAAACCATACCCAGAGATTGTGGGCGCCGCGGTAACCGAGACCATCGCTCGTTCAATCAATACCTCCCTCACAACACTCATTGCCCTTACAGCACTGTATTTTATCGGTGGTGCAGTCACTCAAACCTTCGCCCTGATTCTCATGGCTGGAGTGTTAGCGGGTACCTACTCTTCCATCTGCATTGCAAGTCCATTGGTGGTGGCGTACTCCCAGTGGCGTGATAAGAAAAACCAGTCTAGGGAGGTGAAGAACGAGGGGTAAGTGGTAGCATAAAAAGCGAGAACCGTGTTTGCTAAGGGAGTGAGGCAGACGAGCAGTACGATGTGCTGGGACTGCAGCTCGCTCGCACCCGTTCAATATAATATGTATACTAAGAATTCAATACTATGCTAATCGGTATCACCGGCACAGACGGAGCAGGGAAAGGAGCGGCCGTCAAATATTTGGTAGAAAAAAAGGGGTTCACTCACTACTCTTCGCGTGAACTCATTACCGCTCAAATCATCAAAAAAGGTCGGCCAGTCAGCCGAGAAAATATGCGACTGACTGCCAACGAGCTGCGCAAAGAGCACGGGAACGATGTAATCGTGCAACTTGGCTTGCAAAAAGCTCAGGCACAGGGCAAGACTGACGTTGTGATTGAGTCTATCCGCACGCTCGCTGAAATGGATTCTTTACAAAAAAACGGTGGCACACTGCTCGCTATCGACGCCAATCAAAACGCTCGCTACCGCAGAATCAGTGGTCGTAAGTCTGAGTCAGACAGCGTCACGTTTGCTGAATTTGTCGCTCAGGAAAAGGTAGAAATGAACGATCCTGACCCGAACGGCATGCAAAAAGCCAAAGTGATGGCAGCGGCCGATTACACCATAATGAATGACGGAAGCCTCAAAGAGCTCGGTCACGCAATCGAAGATTTTTTCAATACGGATCGTGATTAATTCAGTTGGTATCGTCGGGTATGGCCACTTTGGAAAGTTTCTCCGTGAGTTGGGCAAACGCTTTTTTCCTGAGGTTGAGTTTCGCGTATATTCACGTCGAGCTGAGGTGGATGAACAGACGTTTTATAGCTTGGAGACAGTGGCCCAGTCTGATGTGGTGATTTTCTGTGGTGCGATACGTGAGTACGAAGCTCAGTTGGTATCGGTGTTGCCGCATGTGCGACCAGAAACCATTGTGGTCGATGTGGCAACGGTTAAAAAACACACGAATCAATTGCTGCGCACACACTGTGGGGACACTCGATTCATTTCTACCCATCCGATGTTCGGCCCCGAAAGCTATAAAAAGCATCGCGGCAATGTGGATGGCTTTCGGATTGTAGTCACTGACCACGTACTGACCGACGCTGACTACCTGCAGTTGAAACATATATTTACCACGTTTGGTTTTTTGATTATTGAAATGACAGCTGATGAGCACGATAAACATTTGGCCGAAACACTCTTTTTGACTCACTACGTGGGGCAGTCAATTCTCAAGGCTGGTTTTAATCGGACGCCAATTGATACACCGTCGTTTCAGTTTCTTATGGATGCGGTCGAAAGCGTGAAATACGACCAGAAGTTGTTTACGGACGTGTATCGGTTTAATCAGTATTGCAAAGATACCGCCAAACGCCTCCATGCTGCACAAGAGGCAGTCTACTCAGAATTGAGGGAATCAGACTAAGAAATCAACCGCTCGCTTAGCGGCCCGCTATTCACACAACCCACCAGGGCAAAGATAGATACATTACTTGACAAATAATATTATTTATGTATAATAATATTTAATTCAGTTCCATTTTAACCAAAAGAGGGAGAGAAATCATGTGCCAGGTTGTTACTCGTCACGGTGATGGTTCCGTCACGCAGCGCAAACTCCGTTTCGTACTGATTGGTAAGACACGCCGCGCGATGTCAACAAGCGAAGCGGCACGTTTGTTCGCCGCTCGCGCCGAGAGGCGCGCTCAAAGAGCGCTGCAGCATCAGCTTCAAAGCTTGCTGTCGCAGCAGAGCTCACAGGTCGCCAAGGCGGCACCTGATGAACCGGTAATGGGGAGCGATCAGCCTTGCTCAACCAGAATCCCAGGTGGCTCGAACCATCAGCAGCGCATTTCTCGCAGCGGATATGGCGGACCGGAATGGACACGCAAGTGCAAGTATCACCGTGCGTGTGCAACAGACGGTGATAAGTCCTTGAGGGCCTACACGCGTGCCAAAAGACGACGCACCGCACTGCGCCACTGATAACATTTCTCTCACAAACAAAACGCCACAGCTCTACCAAGAGCCTGTGGCGTTTCATCGTTTAGGAATGGAAGATTAAGAAATCAACGTTCCGATAAACGGTTTGCTGTTTAAGTAGTCAGTCAATGCTGCTGGTTTATCACCGTTGATAATGGCTACTTCGATACCGGTTTCGTCTGCCTCCTTGGCTGCGATCGGGTCAAAGGGAGCAGAGAGCCCCGGGTCCCACTCGGTCGGGATCAGCGCTCGAAAATCAGACCAAGAGATTGTCTCGATTTTGGTTGCTGTTGCGTCCGTTCTTGGATCGGCTGTGTAGACGTAGTCGATGTTTGACAGGTTGATGATTTTTTTAGCATCTACTCTTTGCGCAATCTGAATCGCGCGCAAGTCAGTCGAGCAGCCTGGTCGGTATCCTGCCGCGACTACAACTTTTTTGTCTGGTGGTACATCCAGTATTTCGTCCGGATTGGTGATGACTTGGGGGTGAGCCATATCTCGAAAAATAGTTCGCAGTAAATGACCATTGAGACGCGTGGCATGTATCCCCATCCAGTCCAAGTCTTCATTTTCTAGATCAGTCACTTCAGCCGCTGCGTCTTGGTAGCGTCGAGCTGTACGACCACCGCCAGCAATGATAATAAAACGACGGCCTTGAGCCGTTTCTTTATCTATAAATGTTTTTAAGGTGGTCAGAAAATCTGAATCAATCTGATCCGGTACGATTAATGATCCTCCAACTGACATAACAATTGTTTCTTGTGTATTCATATCAATGAGCATTGTACGCGATACTCTTACAGACTGCAAAATGGTAAGATATTGGAGTAACAATGAGCGTAACTATATTTGTATGTCACAAGAAATAGATTCCACTGTACCGGTACCCACACCCACCGAAGCACAGTCAGACACACAGCTGCCAGGGGTGCTTGATCTGTTTTCAGAGGGCTGGGAGTATGTTCAGAAGAATCTCCAGCTGGTCGGTATTTTAGCGGCGCCGTTTGTTTTGATGGAAATCATCAATTACAGCATCAGCTTTTTGCCAGCCACCACCGCTTCCGATGCCCAAATGATCAGCGGTCTGTTGAGCCTAGTGGCACTGGTGGCGTACGTACTATTCGTGAGCTCGGCTCTCTACATGGTGACTCACCAGTCCTCACGTGCAGTCGGATTTGCCGAGGGCTTTGCCTGGGCCCAAAAAAATATTGTCAGCATCGTATGGATTGGTATCCTCACTGGTTGTATTGTAATGGGCGGTTTCGCACTCTTGATTGTGCCCGGTGTGATAATAGCGGTCTACCTGGCTCTGAGTCAGATTATATTTGCTGCCGAAGGGAAAACCGGCCTGGCAGCACTAATGCGCAGCCGTGAGCTGATCTATGGTCAGTGGCTTGGCGTGTTTGGTCGGTTCTTTGGTGTACAGCTGCTCTATTTTGTCTGCATCGTGCTCATCGGTCTGGCCATTGGTTTGGGGGTGTCGTTGTTTGTGAGTGAAGCAATCGCCACCTTTGTGACCGACGTGTTATTTGTTGTGCTGGGTGCAGGAGGCACGCTGATTTTCTTGACCGCCAGTGTGCGTATGTACACTGTTTTATTTGCTCGGGCACAGGTGAATGGTCACCAAGCTCCAACAGCAGAGACCAGATACAAGCTCGTAGGATGGTTTGGTCTGATCGTGCCGTTTCTTTTGGCTGTCTTACTCGGACTTGCAGTAGAGAATCTGGAAGGTCTGCAACAAGCAGCTGAGGTGAGCGCTGTCAACGCCACCCTCAACGCGGCTACGTTTGAGGCTGAAAAATACTATGTAGACCAACCAGAAATGTCATACAGCGGGGTCTGCCAGGTAATCCAGCCATACTTCACAGAAGCGGATACAGTAGTGTGCAACGACTCAATGCAAGCTTATGCACTAGCAGTCGAGCAGCAGGACACCGCTTGGTGTATCGACTCTACCGGCTACAACAAGCTATTTTATACAGATCTGGGGCAGCGCACGCAGTGCTTGAGTATTTAATTTAGGATGGGGTCGTGGGTGTGCTGGTACGCAGCCCGAGGGAGTTTGACTCCCCAGGAATACGGTACTGTCGAGAAAGCCGAAACTGATAAAAGGCAAAACCAATAATCAGTAAAATCTTCACAAACCGATAATCTATCCAAACCTCGGGTGTAAAAGTCAGTCGAACTACTTCGTTTCCGATACCGGCCAACAGCAAGAGAGTGAGCCAACGCAGCGAAAGTATTCTCCAGCCAGCTGTTTCCATAGCAAACGTCATATCGAACATGTGCTCGAGAAAGTGTTTGTCCCGCCAAAAGAACACCGCAATAATGGACGCCAACGCAAAGAAATAAAATGTGTCAGCAAAGATTAAAAAATCTGGTTGGTCAAGGTAGAGGGTAAGTCCGCCAAATACAAACACCGTCAATCCAGAAAAGATAGGCATGACCGGTATCTTGCCGATGTTGATCAAGCTCACCACCAGTGAGAACAGGGTAGTGGCAATGAGAATTATTGCTGCTGTCATAAAAGAATACAGCTGTCCCGCTACAAAAAAAGCCACGACTGGAAAAAATTCACTGAAGACTTGAATGTAGGCACCCCGGGACATAATTATGTATTTGAGTGTACCACGTTACCACAAAACTAGACTGCAAATCTCTCAAATGTGCTACCTGATACCTCCCACAAAAACCCCGCTGCAAAACGCTTGACAAATATATTAATTGTGATAGATTTTGTTCAGCTCCACGGAGCGAATCATTTAGTGGCTAGTCCATTTATCACATTTTGGACTGTCACTTCTGCTTTGTCTCCTTGGAGCGAAGCAGAAACCGCTGACAGCAATGTCAGCACAGTTCAAACTTGTGATCTTGAAAGGACACAATATGAAGACGATCTTTAATACGAACAAAGCCCTGCTGTTGGCATCGTTCATTTCCGGCGCTTTTGCATCCCACGCTCTGGCCGAAGGTCAGTACATGGGGGGTCCGAGCGGTGGTGATCCCGCCACTTCCGGCTTTTCCGTCAATCTCTCCGGCGGAAGCGGCGGCGCGTTCCAGGTGATCGGTACGGGAGAAAATCTCGATCGTACCACCACCTTCGCCAATGGCATGAAAATGGGCGAGACGGATATGTCGTTTGACTTCTCCGACCCCAATTTCTGCAAGGCAGGCACGGACTGTCCCGAAGAAGACGCCGCACTGTCGGTCAACTTCGACTCTTACGAGAAGGTGATGACCGAATCCGGCGCTGCGACCGACCTCTCGGGCAACCAGGTGACATCTGGTCAGCAGCTGCAGGCCAGTTCCGGAGGGGGTTTCTCTATCTCCGACGGCCACAACATGACCGGTTTTGAGGTCATGGGCAACGTAGCGCTCGGTTCGCAGTCGATTGGCTCTGGATCCGGGGACGAGGTCTCGGTCCAGACCCACAACTCCGCTCTGATCGGCGCCGCGAGCAACTTTTCGCTCGACAAAGCCGCCGGGGAATGCATCCTCTGCGAAAGCGTCGATGGTTCCGGCGGTATCTACGGTATGGCCACCAACGGAGGCACGGTCACTGCCTCCAGCCACACCCCTGGCCAGGTCGCGAAGGCGACCAACCAGAACTTCACCCAGATTGGGGGCGCGTTTAACGCGGACTTCTTCTCGGGCGCAGTCAACAACGACTGATATCTGATCTTCCGACCCGGCGGCACGCCGCCGGGTCTCCCAACCACATAGCCTTCTATAGATGCACTCTCTATGGGAGGCTATTTTTATTGCGCAGCCGCAGTTTCAGGGGTTGACTTTTTATAAATATATGCTAGATTGTACGCAGGTAATTTGACATCGTTGTAAATACGTTGTCATCTCTGCTCATTGAAAACTTAACAAAAAGAAAGGAAAGCCGATGACCAAAACGTCTTTTGTGATGTGTCTGGTGGGGCTGGTGGGCGTATTGCTCATTGGCTTCGCTGGCACAGCTCGTGCCGATCACCCCTGGTCCGCTATGCAAGGGAGTCAAGGAGGGCAAACACCCTCCAACCCTCCCACTGTAGATGCGGCCCAGCAGCAGTGTCTCAATGCCCGTGCTGCCGATCCCAGCCTGACAACAGCAGACTGCAACGAGTTTGCAGACATGCTTCGGTCGGGACAGTGTACAAAAACCTCGGTCCCCGATGGCACGGTTCATTCGTGGCTCGGTGGCCGTGGTGCCAGTATCACTGTCAATCGCACCAAGGCCCTTGGTGGCGATACGCCAGCTCTGGCGTGCGCGCTCAGCAATGGTCAAACACTTGTCTGGTATCACCAGTCGGTGCTCGGCACAGCGGCATGTAACAATGTCGCCCCATTGCCGCAGCCACGTTCGCAATTGCAATCGCTGCAAACCGCTCGGCCACAAATGTCGCTGCAACCGGAAGCACCGCAAGTCATCACCTCTGGTGGTGTGGCGATTCCGTCTTGTTGTGTCAGCTGTGACTTCTACGCACCCTACGCGACACCGTTGTCGCAAACGGTCATCCCGACCAATCCCACCGCCACGTTTATCGTGCCTGGTGGGCAGCCAATGAACTGAAACCCTGAAATACGGAGGTTATGGACATGATGAGGATATATAAACTGCTGGCACTGTGTGTTGGCCTCACTTTTTTGGTCGCCTGTGGCGCTCAGGAGGGGAAGCCGGTTACCTTTTTCGAAGGCGACCCAAACAGCTTTCAACTGCAGGTGGGCTGTAGCTCCGTGATGGATGGTGTAGCCTGCGGCGCGGCAACGCGTGACTCTAAGGGCAATATTTTCCTGCAGGGTACGCAGCTCAAGGACTCGACCGCTGGCAAGGTCACTACCGGTTTGGCAGTCTCGCTGCCGAATAAAGCGGTCGACTACGCCATGGCGCGCGATCTCACCGATCGTGCCAAATGCAAAGGCGATGGTTGTGGTGGAAACACCTACAACCTCGCAGGCGGAGCCGCACAAGCGGTCAGCCAGAACGAAAGTCGCGTCGAAGGCACGGTCCAAACCGACTGTGCCAACTGCGACGCACAACGGAAGCTGCCCAGCAGCTTCTAGGCACCCGATGGGCATGAGCAACCAGTGTTTGCTCATGCCCGCCCAATCAAAACATGGAGGTCGACATGACCAATCTGAAACAGCTCGCAGCCTCTGCCGCCTTCATGACTATGACGGCGACGACGGCTTTTGCTCTGGATCCAGCCGGATCCGTCTACACGCCAGACGGTGCACCGAAAAATGCGCCGTACTGGCAAGATATCACCATCGAAACAGGTGATCGGCACTGGACCTACGCGTCCTCGTTCCTGGATCAAGCCCAGCTAAGAGGGGTTGTGAAAGGGGTGACTATCGATGGCTTTTATTTTCCACCGGAAGCGGTGGTGATGAATGTCATCAAAAAGCTGAACGGTGCCGACAAATTCGGCACTGACCGGAAAGGCTACCCAACCTTCAAGTTGGGGGAGACCTACCGTCTGCCGGTACCGTCTGCCGCAGGGTTTACGGTGCCACCGGCGCCAGTGACTCAGGCCGAGTTGCTGGCCCAAATGGTGGAGCAAAAACAGCGCTACAGTGCGCTTCAAGCTACCACCGAAGGGCAATTCAACACCCTGACCGAACGTCTGAATGGCATGGACGGCCGCATCGACGTTCTCAAGTCTGACCAAGACGCACTGCAAGGGCGCGTCGAAGGGCTCTCTGGAGATGTCGCAACCGCCCAAAGCGCCGCCGACGACGCCAAGACTTTGGCAGGCGGTGCTGTCACCACAGCCAACCAGGCGACGGAAGCAGTCAAGGCGCTCAGAGATGAGCTCCCTACGACAGTGCAAGCACAAGTGAGGACGCAACTCGACGCGCGCCTCAATGGTGAAAACGGTCTGGTGCAAACCATGACCGCCAACGCCGAAACCGCAGCTACCACCGCCGCCAACAATGCAGTGGATGCAGCCAAGCCAGAAATGGCGCAAGTTGCAACTGATGCTGCCACGACAGAAGCGAAGAGAGTCGCAACCGACGCCGCCAACAATGCGGTCAAGGAAGCTACTGGCTGGACCAGTTGGTCCATGCTGGTGTCGCTGGCTGCCGTGTTAATTGCAGCGTCAACCGCTGTCGGCTTCGGCCTGCTGTGGTGGCGAAGCCCCAAGACTGACGATGCGTTGGCTGGCACAGTCGCCGCTCACGAAGAGTCGCTCAACGGCGAGAAGGGTCTGGTGCAAGCTCACCAAGCTCTCGACGAAAAGCATGACAGCTTGGCCGCAGAAGTACGCGACCAAGACGAAGGCTTGCCTGCTACTCATGCTATGGCTGCGACAGCTTTGGCCAGCAGTTCGGCGCTCGTGTTCGACGATACGTCTGATCTCAAACTGGTAAATGAAGGGAAGACTGCTGCCTGGACGATGACCGATGGTCATCAACGGTATAAAGTGCTCTTCACGAAGCGGGACGACGACCGATTTGACTGGACGCCGTCGCGTAATGCTGACGGTACCGGAACCAGCGAACCGGTGACGTTCAAATCGGTCGAGAACATGCAGACCAAGTTGCGTCATGCTCATGCCAATGGGCGTTTGCACAACTGCATCGTCCCGAAGGCTCCAAAGGCTCCCAAAAGGTCTTTGGTGGACGCCTGAAAACAGTGGGCGGCACTTCGGTGCCGTCCACCACTTACCATGTACGGTCTTCGTGTGAAGATTCCTGACGACAACTGCTCTTACTGAGACCAGGGCTTGCCTTGCTTTCACTGACAGTACTTGTTGTCTGGTTACTTCATACAGCCACCTGCGTACTTATGACTCAGACCCAACCGACGACTTGATGACTCTCCTAGGGGACTTGTTGACTCGTTACTTGGTAATGACTTATGACTGCGCAGACTGCATGAATTCTTTTTGTTAGGTCCTGTACCTTCCTAGAGCAGGTATTTTTATACCATGCTAGATCTTTGCCCCGATGCGTTTACGCCGGGGCTTTGTTGCGTAAGCAAAGGCCCAACGGGCCTATGCGCGCCCTAGTTTTTAAGGAAAGAAATGACTATAAAAACGGAAGTGCCCTTGGGGCGAACGTATGTTGCTGGAAAATACCGAGCGCAGCGACATATTTTCTGTATGCAGAGCCCGAATTCGCCCCTGACCGAGGGCGAATTCCTGGACTAAAGCATTTTACATAATCACCAACCCACCCGCTCCAATTCATATACATAATTAAGCAATATACCAAACACTTAGTACATATTGACGAGCAACCCATTTATGTTACATTAGCCGTGCTTGGGAAATCTAGGCAAAGTCCTCCTATGAAAACAGGAAAGTAGGGCTTTAGTTCACCAACGGGAATATTCCCACTACAATGAGGTAAGAAAATGGTTCCTTTCAACACCAAAGCGCTGTTCGCAGCAGCGACCACAGCAATGATGGCACTGGCCGCACCGGCCTTCGCCTACTGCCCAGGCTGCACGTACAACCAGGGATCGTCGTACGATTTTTCCACCGGCGGTGAGGTTGTCAACGGCGGTACCGCCTTCGGTGACATCGCGGGCGTACACAGCGAGAGCACCAAGGATGTCGAGGGTGGCGGTGAATCGGTCTCCGATACCGCCACTGGCAGCAATGCCTTCGGCTATGCAGCTGCCGATTTCGACACCAAGGGCGCGTCCTACGGTCGTTCGCTGACCCTGGGCGGACAAGCCGGGGCCGGCTCCGGCGAATCCGGAGAAGTCGTGGGAAACGGAATGGTCCAGACGACGAAGAATTACGGTTATCTCGTCAAGACCGACCGGGTCACCTTTGGCTACGAAGCTGGCGGAGGGGCCCAGAACACCAGCTCTGGCACTGGCGACCTTGCGTGGGCGCAGTCGGATACCATCAAGCGTGTCTCTGGTGGGGGCATCGGATTCTCCGGTACCGGCTTCCATGACGATGGGGCCACAGCGTACGCTCGTACGCACATGGCCACCGTTGGCAAGGCCGGTGCTCTGTCCTACGGTCCCGGCACGCAGTCCGCAAACACGCTCGAATCGGGCGGCGTGTCCGGCGGTGGCGTAACCACCGTCAGCCAGTCGACCAATATGAACGTCAACAACTGAGCTCGTTCAGTTGCGTTGTGGCAGACACTGTCTGCCACAACGCACCAAATACACACGCGTCTCTCGACAGAGACGCGTGTTTTTCTTTTTTTTGGCTGCAGAGCAATATGTTTGCAGTGTGTAGCAAGCTCCATGCTCTGGGTGTTTGGGTTGCGTTGTAACCAAAATTATGTTATCACTCTCGCAGAACCAACGTGTTCTGTCTGTGGTCAACTGAAACTCAAAAAGAAAAAGGATACGACATGAGATATCTGATTCTCGCCGCGCTGGTCGTTGGAGCATGTGGTCCAATCGCGCACCAGAAAAATCTTGTGCTGGCAACCCCCGACGGAGAAAAGATCGGAAACTGCGGCAAGATCTACTGGAACCGCCAGCCTGGCGTCGTCTTGCCGGGAACGGTCTTGATCAACAAGACCGTGGTCAAATCCACTGCGCCACTGAGCCAGCTGTCGAATGCCGACGCTCGCTTGGTCCGTGGCTGCAACAGCGGTGGTCACGAAACAATCTACGCTGGGCACACCCAGCCGATTGTGCAAGTCGGCGCAGGCTACTCGTACATCGATGGCGGCGGCGACTCCAATGTCTACGGCTCCAGCGCAGTCTCGGACTCGAAATCGGGCGCCGAAGCTTCAGGCACTGGTGTAGCGTCATCCGAATAGAGCTCACATCAACCAGGTGGAGCGAGTCACCTCGCTCCACCCAATCCGCACACCAGCCCCCGGCTGCTGTGCGGATTTTTAAATGAAAAAACGCCCAACGGGCGTATTTTGAATTTATGCCAGCATTTTCCCCTCCAAAGGAAAATGTCGGTAAAGGAACACCATATACGTCACAAAGTATCCTAATGTAACAGAATATGATTTCGGCACA